>Ga0102936_1000034_pt1 | contig 44945 bp, 38 predicted proteins | sample SalPon2_A_H2O_MG_FD_78502 | JGI IMG/M metagenome (GOLD analysis project Ga0102936, IMG submission 78502) | Salt pond water microbial communities from South San Francisco under conditions of wetland restoration - Salt Pond MetaG R2_A_H2O_MG | ecosystem: Environmental > Aquatic > Non-marine Saline...
CAGGTGAGTGCTCTCTCGGTACCAGTGTGGACCGGAAACAGAGGTACGACGCACGGTGTCACCTCGTGAGAGCAAGTGTCGCGAGAATCGGCAGCCGCGTATGCCCGTTTAGACCCGCCGATACGGATATGAAGCGCGAGCAGCGCCAACACGTCGCCCACAGTACTACGACACTATGAACATCGCGCGGTCGAGTACGCAACTCTTCGTCGCGAACGTCACCAGCACGGTTCTCAGTCTGGCCGGATTCGTGTTCTTCGCGAGACGACTTGGGGCCGCCGGCTTCGGAGTCGTCGTTCTCTTCCAGTCGCTTGTCAACGTCATCACGTTTGTTACCGACCTGGGGTTCGGAACTGCTGTCCAGAAACGCATCAGCGAGGGCGAGGACGCGCCGACGTTGTTCGCATCAGCGCTCGTGGCGAAGATCGCGCTGTTCGCTGTGACGGCAGTGGTCCTGCTGGCGGTCGGCGACGTGGTAGACGGGTACGTCGGACTCGACGTGACCCTCCTGCTTCTGGTGGGTATCGCTCTCAACAGTCTGGGGTCGGTGATGGTGAACGTCCTGCGTGGCGAACTCCGGGTGGGGGCCACCGCTGTCCTCGGGGCCACCACCTCGTTTTTCCGGGTCGTCGTGGGTGGCGCCCTCGTGCTCGCAGGCTTCGGGCCCTTGGGAGTCATCTATGGACTGCTCGCCGGGTTCGCCGTCAAACTCCTCTGGGGCAACTATCGTCGCTCGACCTCGGTCGGTCGACCGTCGCTCGCACACATCCGCTCGCTGTTCGAGTTCGCGAAGTACGACTTCTTCGGCGGGGTTGGCTCGTACGTGTTTAGCTGGCTTGACGTTCTTATCATCGGGGTGTTGCTCTCACAATCTGCGGTGGGCACCTACGAGGTTGCCTGGCGAGTCGCCGGGGTCACGCTCATTCTCACCACCGCGGTCAAGACGGCCGTCCTCCCGCAAGTGAGCGAGTGGCACGCCAGCGGCGAAGTCGACCGGATCGAACAACTGCTCAACGACATCCTCACGCCCGCGGTATTTCTGGTCGTTCCCGCCATCGCCGGCGTCGCGCTCTTGGCACGGCCGATTCTCAGACTGGTGTTCGGCCTCGAGTACGTGGACGGGGCCGCCGTCCTCGTTGTCCTTACCAGTATGAAGCTGATCAGTGCAGTCCATCTGGTGATGGTGCCGTGTCTTCTAGGCATCGACCGCCCGGACCTGAACGCACGTGCGACCATCGTGGCAGTCGTAATCAATCTCGTGTTGAACGTGGGTTTCATCCTTCAGTTCGGGATTTTCGGGGCCGCGGTCGCGACGGCAGTCGCCCTAGCGGTCAATCTCGCAGTGACGACGAGGTATCTGTCCCGGTTCGTGACCATCAGGGTCCCCTACTGGAACGTAGGCTGGTTCGTCGTCGCGGCGCTGGCGATGGCCGTCGTCGTCCACTCGGTCAGGACCGTTCACGCGGTGAACACGGTCCCACGGTTGGTGGCAGTCGTCACGCTTGGTGTGGTCGTGTACGTGGGCGTCGTCCTCCTGTCCCGGCAACTTCGGGCGCAGATCATCTCCGGGGTGCACGAGACCCTCAGTTGACGCGACCGTCTCGACCGTGGGGGAGCGCTACGACAGCGTCGCCTCAAACCGTGGCGGGACGCTGTCCTGCCACTGTGTCCAGTTGTCGAGGATTCGAGAGACGATTGCCGACACGACGCGGGAGACGTTCTCGATACAGGTGTCGAAGGCGAGTTCGTCGTGGGAAACGCTCTCGGAGGCTGGTTGACCCGGGTGGGGCCGGTCGAAGTTCGAGACGCCCCTGACGCTCAGATACCGGTCGAGTAGTCCTCGCCGGTGAAGCGCAATCGCCGTCCCAAACCCCTCCATCTCGGTCGTGTAATAGCGCCCGACTCCGTATCGCTCAGCGAGATCCCGGGCCCGGGCGCTACAAGCGCGGCCGTGCCAGAATTCGGATCCGCTGACCGACGCCCCGACGGATACCGATGGCTCGGACTGGGCCGCCTCGAACGGATACTGCCGCCTGTATTGCCATAGGGACTCGGAGTCGGCCAGCGGAACCGACGTGCCGATCTCCCGGGCTGCCCCGACGAGCACGCTATCGCAAGTCTTGCAGACCTCGTCATCGGACTTGAACGAGAACGTCTCGATCCACGTGCCGCTCTCGCGGTCGTCGGACGGGGAGTGGCGACGTTTCTGGTCCCAGCTGAGGATGTAGTCGTTGATGACCACCGATCCAAGCGTCGCTACCTCGGGCGATGCACCCGCGGACCCAACGGTGAGAAAGTAGGCCGCCGAGCAGTCGATTCGCGGAGAAGCGACGAGCGAATCCACTGTGAGTGCCGCCTCGACGTTGCCGACACCGGTCACCGCGAGTAGGATCTCTCCCGCCTCGTCGACGACGACCGGTCTGCTGGTGCCTCGGACCGCGACCTCGGCGGTGAACTCGCGGTTGCCGAGGAAACCACTCGTCTCGTCGATGCCCTCGGATTCGGCATCGTACGCCGTCAGCAGCACGACTTTCGGGCGCAGGCCCGCCGTCTTTCCACCCTCCTGTCCCCCGGTCGCGTTGCCATCTGACATACTGCGTCGTTCAGCTACCCTGATCAAAAGTAGTCAGTTCTTAATCCCGTTGTGAGCCGTATTGCTGCCCTCACGCGTGGGGGGCCGCGATTCAATGGTCTGTTTCGGTCGCTGCTCGACAAGCGGAACAGGCCGAGTGCCTCGGGGTCGTACGGAAACCTTCGATTTCCGTGATGTGGCCAGAAATCTCCGAGTTCTGGCTGCCCGCCAGACGCAGTCCGGCAATGACGAGACGCCTTCGGCGTCTCGAACCACTTGACCCCGAGGCGGTTCACGCTACGGTTCCTGTTCGGACTCCGTCGACGCCGACATCAACCGTTTCGCGAGGGGCATCTCGAGAAACGTCACCAGCATGTAGAGTTCCGTCGCGTTGTCCGCACCGCCGAGGTGGTCGCGGTAACACTCCAAAGCACCCTCCCAGTCGAGAAAGGGCAGGTCACGAATCAGTTCCTCGTGGTCCGTGAGCGTCTCGCGGACGAAATCGCGGACACGGATAACTTCGGCGTGGGGTTCCCACGGGCCGTGGTCCAGGTCCCGCCGCGGCGGGTCGTCCGGCCGAAGCAACCGCCGAACGTCGGTCGCGTACTCACGAAGCCAGTTGAGCGGATACCGGCTGTCCAACGGGACGCCGGTCGACGAATGAGAGAGTGCGGCGAGATCGGGTGCGAGCCGTTCGATCGCCGCGTCAACGACGTTCCGGCGGAGCAAGTAGTTCAGCGGCATCGACAGCGACAGGTCGAGTAGGCGGTTGTCGAGCATCGGGTTCCGGTAGGGCAGATGTTGGCGGACACTCCGGATCTGGAAGCCACCGCCCATATTCGTCTGCGGGAACACGTGACTCCAAACCAGCAACTCGACCGGCGAGTCCAGGTGAACGCCGTGGTGGGACACGCCGTCGTCGGTGGCGACGATGTTCTCCTCGAGGATGTCACGCATCCGACCGTCCGACCGGACGTACGGTGGGATATCGCGGTCCCACATCTCGATGTAATCGTCGACCGACGAAAGCGACCGTGCCACTGGGAGAGCGGCCCTCCCAAGTGGACCCAGCGGTAGCCTGCGTTGCGGGATCCCCCATCCGCCGAAGAGGATGTCCCCATAGAGGCCATCGATAAGGTAGTCGACTTCTGTCCGGATTTCGGGGAGGAACCCCTCGAACTGAGCCTGGGTGAATTTGCCCTGAGCGTTCGAGAGCGCTGGGGTCCGGTCGAGTTGGTCGCTGAGATACTCCTCGTCGCGTTCCAGGAGGCTGAAGTCTAAGCCGGCGGTAAGCGCGACGCGCTCTGCGGTCTGTGCTTCCCGACTCATCCAGTTGGTCGCGTGGTAGGCTGTCACGTTCTCCGTTCCGTCGAGGGCCGCCGCAACGATCCGCGAGTCGCTGCCACCGCTCAACAGGAGGCCGTAGTTGCCGGGGTCGGACGTCCGGTCAGCCAACGCCGCGCGGAACCGCCGAACGAATTCGTCGACGAACTGTGAAAACGACGCGTCGACCGGTCGGTGGCGCGGCCGCCAGTAACGTTCGACATCCCGTACCGTCCCCCCGTCGACTGCGAGTACCGACGCCGGTGGGAACAGTGACACGTCGGCCAGCGGCGTCTCGACGCCCATCGACCGTGTGTACGTGAAGAACTCGGCGAGAGAGTCCACGTCGACGGCGGCGCTGACGCCGGGCCACCGCGGGAGCGCCTGCAGGTGCGAGGAGAAGACGACGACCCCGTCGGCGGGTGTCGCGTAGTACGCGTCGACGGTACCCAGTCGGTCAGTGAAAAACCGAACTACCGGCTCGGTCCGGTCGTAGACGACCCCGAAGTGGTGCCCGTTGAGGCCCGTTATGAAGTCGAGGCCGTCGCGCTCGCACAATCTCGCGCAGTAATCGGTCGTCGTCTCTCCCGGTGGTCGCGACTCGTAGTTTCCGTCGTCGTTTTCGTACCCAAACACTGTTCCCCACACCCAGAGCAGGTCGCCGTCTCCGGTCTCGACCGGCCGACCGCCGTCGTCAGGCCGGTGGACATCCCCGACCGATAGCCTCCGGTCAGTGAACGTCTGTTCGCCTTCCGCTCCTGTCCAGTGGAGGGCCGGCGTCAGCATCTCCACACTGCCGGAGCCGTGGCCGACAACACCACAAAATCCTGTCATCTGCTATATCATTTGGTATGAAAGGCAAGAGTATTCACGGCCTACGGTTGCCGTTCACCACCGTGCACCCATTGGTGTCCCTGTCGCCACTGTGGTCGGGCGGCGCGTTTGGGAACTTCCGCGTATGAGAGATGGTCGTCGGTGGTCGGAGAGTCCGCTTCGCCGTGTCCGGGGGCGGCCTCGAGCCGCATCGATACCGACTGTGGACGTTCTCGTCTGTATCTTCCACGCCGATCAGTGACGGATCTCGTCGGCGTCGACCCTGCCGAACGCAACCGAGACCGAGCGTGGCAATCCGGGTACGTCGATCGGCGATCGGCCTACAACTTCCGGAGATACCGGTAGCCCGCATCGAGCCACCGCGACGGCAGAAACCGGGCGAGCGTGGAGACCCGCGCTGCGGTCCCCGGCTGGTAACGCGCCTTCGGCTTCGTCGAGGAGGCCGCGTCGACGATGTCCTCGGCGACGCGCTCCGGCGGGACCGCGCCCAGCCCACCGCCGCCCACGAGTTGGGTGTCGGAGAACAACTCATAGAAGGACTCGTAGGCACCGGAGCGCTCGATTCCGGGGACGTCGTCGCCGTCGTCCGGTGTGTCGGCGCTGTCCCCATACACCTCGGCCTCGGCCCGTTCGGTGAACGACGTCTCGACCGGGCCGGGTTCGATCAACACCACGTCGACGTCGTACTCGTCGACCTCGTTTCTGAGCGCGTCGCTCATCGCCTCTAAGGCGAACTTCGAGCCCGCGTAGATCCCGCCGCCGGGGAAAGAGAGCCGGCCCGCGGCGCTCGAGACGTTCACGACCGTCCCGTCTTCCTGGGCCCGCATGTGCGGCAGCGCCGCGCGGAGCACCCGGTGGGGACCGTAGAGGTTCACGTCGAACTGCCGGTGGACCTTCTCGGTCGGCACGTCCTCGACCGGGCCGAACTGAGCGTACCCGGCGTTGTTGACCAGACACGAGAGGTGTCCTTCCTCGTCGACCACGCGCTCGACCACGCGCTCGACGTCGTCCGGGTCGGTGACGTCGAGCGTCGCGATCCGACACCCGGCTTCGCCGAGCGTCTCGATGTCGGCCGGGTTGCGCGCGGTCGCGTAGACGCACCACTCCTCCTCTAAGAACGCCAGGGCCGTCGCGCGACCGATCCCGGACGAACAGCCGGTGATCAGGACCGTCTTCGGATGCACGTCTGCGGGGACGGGCCGGCCGGTGTTAACTGTGGGCGGTTCGGCGCGGAGACTGGGCAGTCACGAGCACGGCGGGTGCGAACGGGGCCGTGAAACCCGCCGATACCACCGCCCCGTTCAGCCTCACCCGTCGGTGGCGCGTCCGTCCGGCGTCGGTCACGCACAGCCGACAGTTCGCCGGCGGGGCGACGGCACGGCCGAGTGCCACACGCTTAACTCCTCGCCGAAGGAGGGACAGGTATGCGATTCGACCGACGCGCGGGCGTGTTCTGTCACCTCACATCGCTGCCCGGCCCCCACGGCATCGGCGACCTCGGCAGCGGCGCGCGGGCGTTCGTCGACTGGCTCGCCGCCGCCGAGCAGTCCTACTGGCAGTTCTGTCCGATCGGCCCGACGGCCTCGGTCCACGGCGACTCGCCGTACCAGTCGTACTCCGCGTTCGCGGGCAGCCCGCTTTTGATCAGCCTTGATCGGCTCGTCGACCACGGCTACCTCGGCGAGGGGGACCTGCGGGTTCCGGAGGGCGGCGCCGGCGACCCGGACTTCCCCGAGGGCCACGTCGACTACGACCGCGTCAGGGCGTACAAAACCGACCGGCTCCGGACGGCCGCAGAACGGTTTTACGCGACGGCCGACGGGGACGCCCGCGCGGCCGTCGAGGCGTTCCGCGAACGCGAGTCGGCGTGGCTCGACGACTACGCACTGTTCATGTCGCTGCGGACGCGGTACGACGGCGCGTGGACCGAGTGGCCGGAGTCGGTCCGGGCCCGCGACCCCGACGCCCTCGCGACACACCGAAAGGAGTTGGCCGAGGAGATCCGGTACCGCGAGTTCGTCCAGTTCGTCTTCGACCGGCAGTGGCGCGCCCTCGCGGAGTACGCAGCGGAGCGCGGCGTCGAGTTCGTCGGCGACCTTCCGATCTACGTCGCGCTCGACAGCGCCGACGTGTGGGCGAGTCCCGAGGCGTTCGACCTGACGCCGGAGCACGAACCCGCGGCGGTCGCAGGGGTGCCGCCCAACCCCGGCGACGACGGCCAGCGGTGGGGGAATCCGGTCTACGACTGGGGGACACTCCGGGAGACCGGCTACGAGTGGTGGCTCGATCGGCTGGATCGACTTTTGGACCTCGTCGACGTCGCTCGGATCGACCACTTCAAAGGGTTCGACGAGTACTGGGCGATCCCCGCCGGGACCGACGACCCGGCCGCCGGGGAGTGGCGGGAGGCACCCGGTCACGACTTCTTCGAGACCGTCGAAGCCGAGTTGGGTACGCTCCCGTTCGTGGTGGAGGATCTGGGGTTCATCGATCAGGGACTGGTCGACCTCAGAGACCGGTTCGGCTTCCCGTCGATGCGGGTGCCGCACTACGCCGACTGGTGCCGGGAGGGGGATATGTACCAGCCGATGCACTACCCGGAGGCCAGCGTCGGCTACACCTCGACCCACGACACCAACACTCTGGTCGGATACTACGGGTCGCTGCCGGAACACCAACAGGACTGTCTCCACTACAACATCGGTGCTGATGGGTCGGATATCAACTGGTCGATGATCGAAGCGGTGTGGCGCTCCGACGCCGTGCTCGCGTTCACCACGGTGCAGGACGTGCTGGGGCTCGGGGGCGAGGCTCGGTTCAACCGCCCCGGAACCGCGACCGGCAACTGGACGTGGCGGTGCCCCGAGGACGCGTTCCGCGGCGACGACGCACAGCGGCTCGCGCGGGTGACCGACGAGCACGTCCGGAACTAGGCGGGACCGCACTCGGGACCGGCCCCGTAGGCGGACCGTGTCCGACCGAAACCCCGATACCTGCCCCGTCCCTCGAAGAATTCGATGACAGCCGATTCCGGACCGACCCCCGGTGCCGACGTGAGTACCGCGACGGAGTCGGGGGCGATCCCGCTCTCGGAGGTCGCGGGACCGTTCGACCTGCAGGCCACCGTCGAGAGCGGCCAGTCGTATCTGTGGGACCGCCCGGACGGGCGGATGTACGAGTCGATGGACGCCCACGGCGGCGACGCGTGGTACCGGACGGTCGCCCCGCCGATCGACGGCGTCACCGACGACCCGATCGCGGTCCGGATCCGACAGCGCGAGGGCCGACTGGAGTGGGTCGCGACCGACGACCCGGTCCCGCTTGTGACCCACCTGCTCCGGCTGGACGACGACCTCGACGCCATCTACGACGCCGCGCCCGACGACGACCTGATCCAGCGGGCGGTCGACGCCTATCGCGGGCTGCGGCTGGTCCGCGACCCGCCCTTCCCGTGTCTGATCTCGTTCATCTGCTCGGCGCAGATGCGCGTCGCCCGTGTCCACGGGATGTCGGTCGGCCTCGCGGAGTCGTTCGGCACCGAGTACGACCTCGGCGGGAAGGCGGTCCCCGCGTTCCCCGAACCCGACCAGTTGGCCGGGCGGACCGAGGCCGAACTCCGCGATCTGAAGCTCGGGTACCGCGCGCCGTACGTCAAGCGGACCGCAGAGATGGTCGCCGAGGGCGCGGCCCACCCGACCGAGGCTCTGGGGCTCGGGTACGAGGCCGCCCGGGAGTATCTGACCCAGTTCGTCGGCGTCGGTGACAAGATCGCCGACTGCGTGCTGCTGTTTTCGTTAGGCTACCTGGAAGCGATCCCGCTGGACACCTGGATCCAGACCGCGGTCGCGGAGTATTACCCCGACTGCGACTGCGGCACCTACGCCGAGACGTCGCGGGCACTTCGGGAGCGGCTCGGCGGGGCGTACGCGGGGTACGCCCAGACGTATCTGTTCTACTACCTCCGGGTCCGCGGCGACGAGTGAGTGTCCGAGGGACGCCGCCGGTCGGACGTCGGTGCCCGGGGTGGGCCGGACGAACCGGCGTGAGGCGCGGGGGCGGCGAGCAACCACCCGACAGCAGCTGAATCGATATGTAGGATGATCGTTACTTGTTCCGGAAACGTCCCTCTCAAACACGCAAACCCGCGTACGACTTGCTCTCGTTAACGTCAATTAAAAATAATCAAAAATGTTATTACTACCGTTGTCGTCGTAGACGCCGTATCGGGGACGAAGCCGGTACGCAACCATGGCATACACTGACCACAGCGACGTGTACGGTGCCCTTCACGAGGAGGGCATCGACCGCGTCATCACACATCTGCAACGCAAGCGCCCGTCGCTTTTCAACTACGGGACCGCCCGCGTCGTCGCCGGGGCCTACGCCGCCGCGGAGGTGCCGCCGCCGGAGAGCGTCGACGGCCGCCGGGGAAGGCTTCCGCCGTGCGAGGTGATCCCGTACGCTCCCGAGGTGCGCGACCGTCGGTGGAACAACCCTCTGATGACCGAGGAGGACCCACTCCCGGTTGTGGGGACCGACGGGCTAGTCGGAATGGACTACGCGGTCCAAGTGACCGACCTCGGAATCGACTTCGCGCCGCCGGGCGAGGAGTTGGCGTTCAAAGACCAGCAGTACGCCGCCAACGCGTCGGTGTGTGCGGGTCTCGGCTGTCCTGGCGACGCCGACCTCGACGGGGCGCTCGAAACCATCGAACAGTTCCGGTCGTACGTCGACCGCCGCGAGGGCCTCGAACTGGCCACGGCGACGAACGACCGGGAGTTGCTCGCGGAGTTCGGGCTGCCCGCAGTCCCACGGGCTGATGCTCTCCGCTGTTTCTGTCTCGACGTCGAGGTCGTCGGCACCGTGTCGATGGTCGATCGGCCAACCGTCGAGGGGCCGTTGACGATCCCGCAGTCCCCGAAGTTCGAGATCGACGACATCCGGCTCACCGATCTCGAGACTACGAACGAGTTTCCGCTGCCGGCGGGCTTCGTCCACTCTCTCGAGTGTTACATCGAAGTGTTCCTCCGACTGGGTGTGTTCCCGTCGCTGGCCGAAACCGTCGAGCGCACCGTCCAACAGGCGCTGGCAATGCAGAACCCGGTGTTGACGCTGGGCGGGCTGACCGCGACGGTGGAACTGCCCACGTCCGGGACGGTGCCGTACAACCCCGCGATCGAGGAGGACGAACTGCGCGTGTACGTCGATCTCGACGTCGCCACGACGGGAGGTGCGCCGTGAACCACCTCACGATGGCGGTGTCCGAGGCGGGCGTCAACGACGTGGTCGCCGCGCTGTTGGATCCATCTGTCACCCGGATCCAGGCACAGCCGTCCACGGCGGGGGACGCGTTCTCGGTGTCGGCCGACATCGACGCCCACCTCGAACACGGCGACCGGCTGATCGACTTCCGAAACAGCCCCGACCAGGTGAAACTGGACGAACTCGACGTGGTTTGGGACACGTTCGATCTCGACTTCGAGTTGGACATCCCCGAAATCTGCATCGGCGGGTTCTGCATCACGCCGGGATGGTTCGGCGACTGCGTCCGCGCACCCCGGAAATGCTTCTTCGAGGCCGATCCGGATCTGTCGCTGACGCTGAATCTCGGATGGCTCCGGTCGGAGATATCGGTACTGGCCGATCTCCTGGTGGGGTACACCAACAACCGGACGACAGACTACGTACAGGCTCAGGTCGACGAACACGACGCCTTGGAGGCGCTCGCGGCCGCCGGCGAGTCCGGGCCGGTCGATCCGCCACTGGTGAACTCCTGGGACGTGAGCCTTCTGCCGGACACGTTCGACGTCGACATCTTCGACGTTGCCGACATCGTCGGCGACCTGGTCGAGGACCTGCTCGAACGGGCCGTCGACGCCCTCGTCGGGTTTCTGCCGGAGTGGGCCATCGACGTGCTGGAGGGGATCGCCGGCTCGCTCGTCGGGTTCGTCCGCGACGCGCTCGACGTCGGCGACGACGCCGCGGAGTGGCTCTCGGACATCGTTGGCGTGAGCCTGGACGTCCCCGGAATCATCATCGAAGTGCTCGACGAGTATTTCATCGACTACCCGGTGTTCCGCATCGAGGATCCGTTTCCGGTGCTGGATTGGTCGCCGCCGCTGGGCGATCCCGCTCCGAGCAACGAACCGCGACTCATCCCGGCCACCGTACCCATCGAAGCGCTCGACGTGGATCTCACCGAAACTGAGGTCGTCCTCACGGCGACCATCGGAGCGTATCAATGACCACCGCCACCGCACCCGGACTGAATCGCTATCTCTTCACCGAGACGGGCGCTGACAGCGCCGCGTTGAACGTGCTCGGAACACTCGTCCACCGGTTCCCCGACGAGGGCGACTACCTGATCAGGGTGCGTCGGGGCGACGAACTCGTCGGATCGCGGCTACTGGCCGTGAGCGACGACTACCACACCATTCAGGCGACATACGACCTCGCGTCGTTCGACGACGCCGGCGACGAGCCCGACGGCTGCTCCTGTGAGGGCGATTTCGACTGTATCCGCGAGGACGGCGTCGCGGTCTTCCACGTCGGGACCGGCCCCGGCGGATACTCGGTCACCGTCGATCCGGTCGGCGAGCGCCGGGAGCGTCGGGAGTTCGACAGCGACGAACTGGTCGAAGACGACCTGTTCTCGGTGCTGCTGTTACGCCCCGGCCGGTACGCTGTGCGTAACGAGGTCGACGGGGCCGAAATGGCCGTTACGGTCCGGTACCCCGACGGGCGGACCGACGCCGCCCGGCAGGACGCCGAACTCGTCACCGTCGACGACGACGGATTCGACGCCGAGGCGGTCGAACTGGACCCTGCACGCGGGCTGAGCTTCCTGATCGAGGACCCGGCACGCATCGTGGTCGAGCTCGACGCGGCCGACGAGCGCGCCGGTGACCGCGTCGCCCCGACGGGCGCCGGTCGCCGGTCGCCCACGCTCACGGTCGGATCGGTGGTGCCGTTCGAGCCCGCCGACCACACCGCCGGCGAGGTCGAAGCGCGGCTCGAAGACGTCGGGAGTGCCAGCAACCTCCGGGCGTTGTTGGTGGCGGAGCGCCGCGGAGAGAACCGTCGTGCCGTCGTCTCCGTACTACGCGAGAAGCTCCGGGACGTCGCTCGACGGACCCGATCGCCGTAGGGTCGGAGTCCGACGACGCGGGGGACGACGGACCGACCGATCCGCACCGTCCGCTCGCACAGCATCCCGCGACCGGCGAACCTTTGATGCCTTCGGCGGCCGTACTCACGTGTATGGACTGTAGAGTCGTCGTCGAAGCCGCCATTCCGGTGTACGATGTGACGACACCCGAGGAAGCCATCCGGATCGCCATCTCGAAGACCGGCGGGATGCTCAATCCCGACCTGAGCTACGTCGAAATCTCGATGGGGTCGCGGACCTCTCCCGACGGCGAGGAGCTTCCTCCGGCGTTCATCGCGGCCGACGAGGCCCTCGTCGCTTTGGAGCTCGAGATGACCGTCTTCAACGTCGAACGGGAGGAACACGCCTCCAGAATCGCCCGGAAAGAGATCGGCCAGCGGCTGGAGAACGTCCCGCTGAAGGTGCTTTCGGTCCAGCCGGTCGACGACGACGACGAGGATGCCGCAGATCAGTCTGGGACCGACGCGCCGGAAGACGATCCGGCCGCCGACGAGGGCGGCGACGACCTCATCCCGGAGTTCGACGACTTGGTCGAAGACGGCTGATGGCCGGGGCGTCGAACAGCGCCGGAACGTCCCAGGCGGCGAATCGAGGTCACGCAGCGGGGAGCGACGCCGCGGCTGGTCGGAGAGAGAGTCCGTAGAACGGCGAGGCGTCGGAAGTCAGTCGGCGGTCGCAGCGACGCGGGTCCGCTCTTCCTCGTCGAAGGATCCAGTAATTCCAGTAATCAGTCGGAAAACCGCGTCTTTGTGGTCCGTTTTCGACTTGTGAATCGATGTGGGTCGAACACCGAGTTCGTTGTATGCCTCGAGGGGCACTTCTTCGTCTTCCCACGATTCGACCTGTGTGTGTACCTCCGCAAGCAGGCCGTGAAGGTGGATGAGCTCCTGCTTTTTCATAAGCATCCGTAGTTGAGACTGGAGGAATATATTATTATCCTGAGTATCGTTAACACGGGACCCTAGAATATCGGCACGAAACGCCCCAGTTCGGGCGATTTACTGTGTTCGATGATGAAGGATCGCAGACGAGAGTTCGAGGATCGACCACGCACACCGCGACGGACGTCCTGCGGCGGCGGCCACAGCCAACCCGTGACAGGCCGGCCACCACGGGGCGTTCAGGGAGACATGAACGTTTTACACGACGCTGTCCGTTGTGACACGTATGGACTACGAGGACCAGCTCGATCGAGCACTCGACCGGTCGCCCGACACCGCCGACACCGGGGAGCGCTTCGAGGTCCCCGATCCGGAGGTGCGTGCGGAGGGCAACAGCACGATCTGGGAGAACTTCGATGCGGTTCACGACCGGCTGGCACGGGACCCCGACCACGTGATGCGGTACCTGCAGTCGGAGCTGGGGACCGGCGCGCAGATCGACGAACGGGGACGAGCGCGGTTCACCGGCGACTTCAAGCAACGCCGGATCGCCGACGCCCTGGAGTCGTACGTCGATGGCTTCGTCACGTGCTCGGAGTGTCACTCCCCGGACACCCGATTGGTCGACGAGCGCGGCACGACGGTGCTGAAATGCGACGCCTGCGGCGCGATCTCGCCGATCCCCGACCTGTAGCCCGCCCGGGGTCGTCTGCGAGGACTACTCGAACTGTTTTACCGTATCGAGGTCGCGCTCGGTCCGCATAAACTCCGCGAGCCGGCGGGTCGCGCCGCACGCCGAACACGTGAAGTTGTTCCGGTGACCCGGCAGCGACGACGGTTCGTGCTGCCAGCTTTTCGCACACTCGGGACACAGCAGTCTGACGAACGCTTCGACCATACGTGTGGCCACTCCCGGTACGTCAATAAACCTTGGTACGCGATCACGCAACGGAGGCACCGGACCGCGTCGCCTACGCCGCCATCCCGGCGTCGCTGGCTTCCAGAAGCTCCTTGTACCGGTTCCGGATCGTGACCTCCGAGACATCCGCGACCTCGCTGACCTGGTTTTGGGTCACCTTCTCGTTGGTGAGAAGCGCCGCGGCGTAAACCGCAGCCGCAGCGAGCCCCACCGGCGACTTCCCCGAGTGGATCGCAGCACGCTTCGCGCTCTCGAGGAGCTCCCGCGCCCGGCGCTCGGCTTCGTCGGAGAGGTCGAGGTCGGAGGCAAACCGGGGGACGTACTGTGCAGGGTCTGCCGGCTCGACCTCAAGTTTGAGCTCGCGGACCACGTAGCGGTACGTCCGGGTGAGTTCCATCTTGTCGACCCTGGAGACGCGCTCGATCTCGTCGAGCGACCGCGGCGTGCCGGCCTGGCGGGCGGCGGCGTACAGCGCCGCGGTCGCGACGCCCTCGATAGAGCGGCCGGGCAGCAGATCCTCGTCGAGCGCGCGGCGGTAGATGACCGACGCGGTCTCGCGGACGTTCTCGGGAAGTCCGAGCGCCGACGCCATCCGGTCGATCTCGCCGAGCGCCTGCTTGAGGTTGCGTTCCTTCGAGTCGCGGGTGCGGAACCGCTCGTTCCACGTCCGGAGCCGCTGCATCTGCTCGCGCTGCCGCGACGACAGGGAGTTGCCGTAGGCGTCTTTGTTCTGCCATCCGATGTTGGTCGACAGCCCCTTGTCGTGCATCAGGTTCGTTGTCGGCGCGCCCACCCGGGACTTCTGGTCGCGCTCTGCGCTGTCGAATGCGCGCCACTCCGGGCCGCGGTCGATCGAGTCCTCGTCGATCACCAGCCCGCAGTCCGCACACACCGTCTCGCCGCGGGATTCGTCGGCGACGACGTTGCCACCGCACTCCGGGCAGACGAGCTCCTCACGCTCGTCGTCGCTCGTCCGCTCGTGTTCGGTGTCCGTTCGTGCCGCGCTGTACCCCTCTGTGCGGTCTCTGAGTTGTGTGTCGCTCATGGTGTGACGTGGTTTACCCCCGACCGGAGAAAAACGGAGATTCGAGAGGGATCGACCGGGTTTGACCTTACCAGCTGTAAGTGCCTCGAGTATTTAAAGGTTTCGGTGCCTAATTGTCATTAAAATCGATGTTCGGGCGCCGATATCAGGCGTTTGGGGCGATTTCGGGTGTATGGCAGCTGCAGATTCAAGGATATATATCACTTCCGTCGGCGTAGCGATCAGATCCACTCCTCCTGACGGAAGTGGACGAGGAGGATTCCGGTGACGAACCCCATCCCGATCATCACTGCCGGGTAGGCGTAGGGCCACGCCAGCTCCGGAAGGTTCGCGGGGTGGTTCGCGAAGTTCATACCGTAGACCCCGACAACGAACGTCAGGGGAATGAAGATGGTGGCGACGACAGTGAGCCGCTTCATTACCTCGTTCGTCGACTGGGAGACGACGTTGAGATAGATGTCGCGCGTCCCACGCGTTAGATCGCGGTAGGTCTCGGTGAGGTCGACGATCTCCACCAGGTGGTCGTAGACGTCGCGGTAGTACTTCTCGGTCGGGTCCCTGATCTCCGGGACGTCGCCGCGGGCCAGCACTCCGATGGCCTCCCGCATCGGCCAGACCACTTTCCGGAACGAAAGGAGGTCCCGCCGGACCGCATTCAACCCCTCGATCAGCCCCTCGTCGGGGGTCGAAAGGATCTCGTCTTCGAGGTGTTCGATAGTGTCGCCCACGCTATCGAGCAGGTGGAAGTAGTCGTCGACCACGTGGTCGATCACGCGGTAGGCGGCGAAGTCGGGGCCCTGCTTCAGCATCCGCCCCTCCTGGGTTTCCACCGACTGCCAGACGTCGGAGACAGCCGGGACGTGGTCGTCCTCAACAGTTATGGTCACGATCCAGTCGTCGCCGACGAACAGTCCGATCGGCTGGGTCCTGATCTCCTCTTCGAAGGTGGTGTCGCCACGTTCGAGCGCAGCGGTCTGCACCAGCACGAACGCGTGGCCGGCGAACTCCTCGGTCTTCGGTCGGACGTCGTTCCGGACGTCCTCGATCTCCAGGTGATGGAGACCGAACGCCTCGGAGACGGCACGTTGCTCCGCTTTGGACGCCGAACTCACGCGGATCCACGTGGTTCCGGGGGCGTTCCGTGCGGCTTCGAGATCGGCGCCGTCGTCGACGGTGTGATGTGCAACGGTGTCGGCGTCGTAGACGATCGCGGAGATCACCCGCAATCACGCTCCCGAACGTCCCGTCGTGGCGTCATACCGACTCACCGTCCTCGCGCCCGATGGCGTACAGCGTCACACCGACCATCAGCCCCACGATACTCACGGAGCGCCCCGGGTACGGGGCGGCCACTCCGATCGCGTAGCCGAGAACCGAGACGGTAGCCAGTCCGATCCCGATCCGACGCGTGGAACTCATACTGGGCGCTTCTCCGAGCGGCGACAAAAGCGTTGGTCGGACGACCCCGCTGTTCGGCGGCGTGACTACACGTCGGCCGGGTGGTCGATCGCGCGCATCATCGAGAAGACGTTCGACTCCTCTTGGCTCTCAAGTTGCTGTGGGTAGACGCCGACCGCGACGACGAAGTCGTCACCGTTGCGGTACTTGGTGACGTACACGAACACGTCGACCTCTTGACTCTCGATGGTCGCCGTCGCGGAGAACTTCGTCACCGTAGTTTCGGTTCCCTGGATGGTGATGTTCCGGTCGCTCACCTGCTGGATGTCACTCAGCCCGGAGTACTGCTGTTGGACGAACTCGACTAGCCTGGCGTTAGAGTAGCTCCCGATCGGGTTCAGCGTCTGGCCGGCGATCTCGACTGCGGGCGTCGTAACGACGTTGAACACGCCCACCTCGGCCTCCCCGAGCGGCCCGAGGTCAACGCTCTTCGTGTAGTCGCTGATCCGGCTCGTCGCTATCACCCGCCGCTCCTGGCCGCCGACCTCGAAGCTCCGGTTGACCGTGAGCTCCCGCGTGCCGTTGTACTCGTAGCCCGCGTCCGCCGCTGCGGAGCCGGAGACGGCGGCCGGTTCCGCCGAGAACCGCAGCGGCTCGCTTCCCGTCAGAAACCCAATACACCCACTCGTCACCATCAGGAGCGCGACGGCCACGACCGCAGCCCCCCGGCGGTTCAGTACCATCACGCCAGTTCGCGCCCAGGTGGAGTTAAAACCGTGGGTCCGGCTCTAGCCGAGATACGCCACCGACACGGTCGTCGACCCCGTCTCGGTAGAGAGAGTAACCTCCCCGACCAGCCGCTCGCACACCGTCGTCCGCCACGCCTCGACGGCCGCCTGGTGGCGCTCGCGGTGGCGCTCGGTTGTGTACGGCGTCGCCGACGCCCGGAGTTCGTCTTCGGTGTCGTCGACGGTAGGGTAGGTCGGTGGGTCGGCGACGAGGCGTTCGGGAAGGACGTACACCGACGCCGCGGCGTCGGAACGGTAATCGGCGTCGTCCGGTGGTCCCGCAGCTCTCCCGGGAGCGACACCGGATTCGTCCTCGGTGTCGACGATGCCGGCGTCGTGGAGCCGCGCCCGCATCCGGCCCGAGAACGGCGGTGTAATCCGGAGTACGATCTCGCGGTCACCGCGTGCGGCGGCCTCGAGCGCGTCGACCACGTCGCTCTCGGTTACCGCCAGCGACGAGATCCGCCGGGGATCCGTCGACGATGGAGAGGAGTCCCCGTCCCGCGCGGCGGCATCCGGCGGCGGCTCGTGGTCGGAGTCCCGGCTCCGGCCGGATGGGTCGGCGTCGGCCTCCCGACCGGAGTCGTGGTCCCGGCGAGTCATCTCACTCTGTGCGGCGGCGCGCTGCGTCGCCAGTCCCGAGTTTCCCGTCGCACTCGGGACACCGGGCTCGGAACGATCCGGGCGAGACGCGACAGCCACACTCCTGGCAGACGAACGATTGCCGGCTGCTCATCACGACCGTACAAGCGTGCTATAGTGTGTTAACTCTTGCCGTGGTACCGGCGAGAGAGCGGTCGTCGGCGCACGTCCGGGCGTCGGGGCAACGCCTACTTTGCCGTCGGGGCCGACGCTCGGGTATGGCGCAGCATCCTGGGTTCCACTCGCTCCACGACGAGACTGCGGCGTCGCTGCCGGTCGAGGGGTCGCTTCCGCCGTGGCTGACCGGCAGCTTGGTTCGGAACGGCCCCGGCGCGTTCTCGTTTCCCGGCGGCAGCGCCGTTGACCACTGGTTCGACGGGCTCGCGATGCTGTACCGGTTTACCTTCGACCCCGAGGGGGATACAGTCCACTACCGGAACCGGTTCCTCCGAACGGAGGCCTACGAGGCCGCCCGGGCCGGCGAGTTCGACGGTGGCTTCGCGACGGGCGAAACCACGCTCCGGTCGCGGCTGGCGACGTTTCTCGAACGTCCCTACGACAACACCAACATCATCGTCGAGCGAGTCGGCGACGAGTTCCTCGCGCTGACCGAATCGCCGCGGTGGGTCGCGGTCGACCCGACCACGCTCGAAACGACCGGCCACGTCTCCTACGAGGGGTCGGCACCGACGGGCCAGCTGTCGTGTGCACACTTCAAGCGGGACCCAGCCACGGGACGCCTCCTCAACGTCGCCACCGAGTTCGGTCGCACCAGCACCTACCACATATATGCGATGGACGGGCCCCAGGACCGATTCCACGTCGGGAGCGTCGAGACCGACAAGCCCGCGTATATGCACAGCTTCGCGATCACCCCGCGGTACGTGATCCTCACTGAGTTCCCGCTCCGGCTCGACCCCCGCCGGTTCCTCAAACCCGGCCGGCAGGCCCCGTTCATCGAGCAGTTCGAGTGGGAACCCGACAGAGGAACCCGGGTGATCGTGGTTGACCGCACCACCGGTGAGACGGTCGCGACCCCGACCGCAGACCCAGTATTTGGGTTCCACCACGTCAACGCCTTCGAGCGCGCCGGTGGGAGAGAGGTCGTCTTCGACCTCGAAACCGTCCCGGACGCGACCACCATCGACTCGCTGTACCTCGAGGAGCTTCGGGCCGGCGAACTCGACACCCTTGCGGGGCGGCTGGACCGGTTCACGGTGTCGCTCGACGGCGACGGCCGGTACGGTCCCGGCGAGGCCACTGTCGAGCGTGAGCCCCTCTACGACGACGGGACGGCGCTGCCAACGGCCTCGCCCGCACGGTGGTGTCGTCCACATCGGTACGTCTACGCGATGAGTATGGAGCAGCCTGCGAGCGGGTGGGCACACGGAGTGCTGAAGATCGACGTCGACACCGGCGACGCGATCGAACACCGGGACGGCGGGGACTACTTCGGCGAGCCGATCTTCGTGCCCGATCCCGACGGCGACGCGGAGGACGACGGCGTGGTGTTGGCGGTCGCACTCGACGCCGACGCCTCGCGGCTGGTGGTCCTCGACGGACACACGCTGGAGAAGCGCGCCCGGGCCACGCTGCCCCACCAGGTGCCGTTCGACTTCCACGGCCGGTACTTCCCGGAGGTCCGGGTCGCAGACTCGGCGTAGCATCGGATCGAGGTGGGATCGTATGGCGAACAGCCGGTACGACGACCCCCGCGCCGGTGTACCGGACGCCCGCTGTCCGGCGCGGGGCGAGTCGCAGATCACACGGGGCGTGGCCCCGGTGTCGGATATAAACCTCCGGGCGGGGGTGGCCGCCCGGCCCCCCAAAGCCTAATCGGCGGCGTGCGAACGGTGGCGTATGGTCAGCCGATCCAAGGCGTCGGGGAAGCGCCCGTGGCTCGCGGCGTTGCTCGGGACGCTCGCGACCGGACTCGGCCACTTCTACCTCCGACGGTGGAAGCGCGGTCTCGGGTGGTTTGGCGTCGCGGTCGCGGTGTCTGCGTTCTTCGTGCCGCCGGAGGCTGCGCGGGCGTTGCTGTCGGGCTCCGGTGGCGACATCACGACCCTCGCGCCGCTGCTTGCAGTCGGGGTCGCAAGCGTCGCCGACGCCTACGTCCTCGCACGGATGAGTCAGCACACGGCTTCCGAGAGGACCGGTGACGTGCCCTCCGCGGAGTCGGGGCCGGGTGTCGAGACTGGAGACGGGACCACGGCCGTCGCGGGGAGTGCCGTGCCCGGGCAGGTGCCGGGATCGGCCGACGCGGAGTGTCCGGAGTGCGGCAAGGAGTTGGACCCGGAGCTCGACTTCTGTCCGTGGTGTACCGCGCGGCTCGACGAGAAAACCGACAGGTAGCGTCGGACGCCTGCAGCGCGGGGTGAGCTGCGGGAACGGGGATCGGCGATCGGGCGGGAACGACGCTACAGCCGTTCCTGAGACGAGTCGTCGCGGCGCAGGGCGATCGTCAACCCAATCACGACCACGACGAGCACCGCGCCGACTCCCAGTATCCAAGTTGGGGGAACGGAGCCGAAAGTCTCCTGATCGACGGTGCCGTCGCTCTCGGCGTCGCCGCTCCCGCTACCGGCGTCGTCCCCGTCGACTGCGGCTGCAGTCTGCTGGCCGCCGTCGTCGGAATCCGGTTCGGAGACGACGAGCGTGGCGGTCGCGGTGTCTGTCTCGCCGGCATCGTTAGTCACAGCGAGTTCGACCGCGTACTCCCCGGGGTCCTCAACCGCCACCGACGCGGTCTCACCGGTCAGCGTCTCGCCCGCGACGCTCCAGTTGTACGCCGTGATCTCGCCGTACGGATCCGCGGAGCCGGTGCCGTCGAGCGTGACCGCAGTGCCGGGGTCGACAGCGTCGGACGACAGACTCAGTTCGGCGTCAGGCTCACCCACCGCGCTCGTCGCGAAGAAGGAGAAGCCGGGCGTGTCGGCCGCGAGGACGACGCCGCTGTCGGTCTCCCCGGCGACGCGCGTCTCGAGGGGCTGCCACTCGCCGTCGGCGTAGCGGTAGACCCGGAGATCCTCGGCTGTCGCGTCGATGTCGGCGAGCCGGTCGTTCGACACGCGCATCTCGACGGTGGCGGAGTCGTCCGCAACCGCATCGGGCACCTGAATGTCGGTAACGGTGGTCGAGACACCGGGCGGGTCGCCGGTCTCTACGGGCGGTTCGGAGACCTCAGTGGCCGACACCGAGCCACCAGTCGTGTTGGATCCGGACTCGAATTCGACCGTTCGGACCGAAGACTCGGCGTCGAACGTCGCCTCGGGCGCGTCGGTCTCCGGATCCGTGGAGATGTTCGCTTGCGCTTCGTTGAGTACCTCCGTCCCACTGACGTCCTCGACGCCATCGATCTCCTCGTCGGGGCCGGGCGTCGTCTCGCCGTCGATGCCGTCGGTCGATTGGTCCGCGGAATCATCGCCGTCCGAGGCGGGCGCAGCACCGCCGCCACCGCCGCCACCGCCGGTGTCGTCCTCTTCGGTGTCGTCGCCGGAGCCGTCACCGCCGTCGGACTCGGGTACGTCCTCGAACGTCAGGTCGACCTCCTGGACGTCGCCGGATGTCCAATTTACGGTCTCTTCGGCCTCGACGCCGCGGACCTCGAAGGTGACCGTCGTGCCGCTGTCTTCGGATCCCTCGACGACCAGCTTCTCATCGAGCGCGCCGGGGCCGCCGTAGGAACCGGCCTCCGAAATCTCGATGGAGCCGCGCTCCTCGCCATCGATGAGCGCGACGATCTCGGTGCCGGCGTCGGCGTCGTCTCCGTTGACGGTCACGTCGCCGTAGTAGGAGGCCGGGACCGTCGGCTGCTCCTCCTGCGCTGCGACACCGGGGACCAGCGGCGCCGCGACAACGAGACAGACCACTGCGATCACGGCGGCCAGCGAGCGCCCGCCAGGGATTCGGCCTGAACGCTGTCGATCGTCGTCAGTGCGGGCGGGAGGGCAATCGGGTGTGTCTGGTATCATCCGTTGGTATGTGAAAGTATCATTCGGTGAAACGTTTTCGGATACGGTTCGGAATCGCTTCGGTGAACGGGGTGAACGGCGTGGCTACCGTTCTCGCTGGCGATAGACGGCGTAGCCTACACCGAGCAGGAGCACGATAGCCACGACCACGACCGGGAGCGTGTCGAAGCCGCCGGGCTCCTCAACCGGCCCCGTCGGCGACTCGACGTCGGGTTCGGACGTGTCGGAACCGGGCGTCGCGGTGTCGGCCGCCTCGGCCACCAGCGTCCCGGTGACGGTGTCGGTCTCGCCGGCGTCGTCGGTCACGACCAGTTCGACCGTGTACTCCCCGGGCTCCTCGAGCGCGACGGTGACCGTCTCCCCGGTGAGCGTCTCGCCGTCGACGCTCCACTCGTAGGAGACGATCTCACCGTCGGGGTCGGTCGACTCAGCACCCGATAGCTCGACGGCCTCGTTGACGGTCGCCGTGCCGGGATCGAGCGCGATCGACCCCTCCGGCGGCGTCACGGCGCTCACCGCGAACACCGAGAAGCCGGGCGTGTCGGCTTCGAGCACCACCCCGGTGTCGGTCTCCGCAGCGACGCTGGTTTCGAGCCGCTGCCAGTCGCCGTTGTTCAGCCGGAAGGCGCGGAGGTTCTCGGCGGTCGTGCCGCGTTCCTCGAGCCGCTCGCTGGAGATCCGGAACCGGATCGTCGCCGGTGTGTTCTCGATCTCGCCACTGGCACCGGAGACGGTGATGTCCTGCAGCGACACCGGCTGGCCGGGTGCCGGGGCCTCCGTTTCGGTGTCGGGATCCAGATCCGAGACCGTGACGTCGTCGACCGTCTCCGTGGTGTCGAGCGCGACCGACTCGACGTTCTGGCTGGTCTGGAACGCCGCAACGGTCCGCCCGGTTTCCGCGTCGACCGTCGGCGTGACGCTCTCGGCGGTCGTCGGCCCGGCACCGACCTCCTCGACCGGCGCGGGGGCGTCGCCGCTGCTGCCCCCGCCACTGGAGCCGCCACCGGAACTGGTGTCGTCGCCGGAGTCGTCGCTGTCGGAGTCGTCGGACTCGGGCACATTCTCGAACGTCAGGTCGACCTCTTGGACGTCACCCGACTCCCACTCGACGGTCTCGGGATTGGTGTTTGTCACCAGCGTACGATCGATCTCGTCGCTGTCGGCGTAGAACTGCACCTCGGAACCGTTCTCGATCGAGGTCTTCTGCCCCACGAGGAGTTTGTCCTCGAAGCGACCCGGAGCGCCGTACTGCCCCGATTCGTTGGTCGTGATTGAACCGACGACCTCCCCGTCGACGACGGCCTCGATGGTCGTCCCCACGGGTGCCGGCTCGCCGTTGATCGTCACGTCGCCGTAATACGACGCAGGCGGGCCGCTCGGCTCCTCTTGTGCGGCGGCGGTCCACGGGACAGCCACCACTGAGATGACCATCAGGACCGCGAACACCACCACAGCGATTCGGTTAGTGTCCATCGGTCTAGTTATCGTCGTCGTCGTTCTCTGTGTCGGGGTGCAGTACGAGGTCGAAGTAGCCGGTCGGCGGCTGATCCTCAACGTAGCCGGGGAACAGCACGCCGTCGTCCTCAACGAACAACCACGTGCCGTCGTATGCACCGACGGTCGCCGGCGGCGCGCCGGGTTGAGTCGGCTGCGTCTGGAACTGACCTGCAGTCTCGACTAATGAGGTGGCGGTCGGGTCGTCGAGGCTGTTTGCCGCGCCGGTCGCCACGAGGTTCCAGCCTTCGTTGATCTCAACGTCAGAGGGAGTGGCGGCGTTATCCTCGACCGCCGTGTCGACCGGGACGACGAACTCGCCGGAGATGGGATCGCCGCCGGTCGTAATGACGATCACGTCACCGGCCTCCGGCACGGTGCTCGCGTCCGCCTGCTCGAACGACTGCTCGGCGTTGTCGTAGAGGAAGATCTGGGCTCCCTCGCCGTCACCTTCGAGTTGGAGCGTCTCGTTCGAGATCAACTCGCCGAGCGGCTCGGCGGGTGGCGCCGGGAAGCCGATCACTGCCGGCTCGCCCTCGGTGTCGAGTTCGAGGTAGGAGCCGTAGTTGCGGATGTCCTGCACGTCGTCGCTCGTCTGCTTGTACGGCACCGTGAGCACCGGGTCGTAGACGACGTTGCCGCTGATCACGGGAGTGGAGCTGTCGCCGTAGTAGTTGAGCGGTGCTTCAAGCGCCCCGCTCGCGTTTTTGTTGAGGATGTCGATCTCATTGTCTGCGAAGTCGTTCTGGATCACACCGACTTCCGTCGGGTCGGCGAACCCGTAATTGTCACTTCCGTCAATACCGACGCCGACACCGCTATACTCGGTCGCGGTCACGTTCGAGATCGTCGTCCGAGCGATCCCAACATTTGCCGGGACGCCGGGTTCGTCGCTGGATGGCGTTGCAACGACGCCATACGACCAGCGACCTTCAACATCGTCGATGGTGGAGTCCTCGATCGAGACGTTACTGATGCCAGCCTGGAGCTTCACACCGTTTGCACCGCCTACCTCCGCCCCGGATGGGCCGGTGACGTTCCGGATCGTCACGTTGTCCATCACAACACCGTCGACGGGCTCACTATCGTCGTAATGCTTGACGTGGATCCCTTCGACTGTCTTTGCCGTGCCGTGCGGATGGATATCCTCCACGGTGACGTTGCGAATAGTGATGTCTTCGCTGGTGTCGCTGAAGCCGTTCGAGTTGCCGATGAAGATCCCTTCGACTTCGCTGGATCCGCTCGGCGCACCGTTCCGAACGGTCAGATCTCGGACGGTCACTTCGTCGGTCCTGATATCGATCCGTCCATCAATGACGGAATGGCCCTCGCCATCGACTGTGACGTTGGGAGTGTCGATTGTTACTGACTCATCGTAAGTCGCAGGCAGGGTAACAACGGAATCACCGTTTTCTGCATCATCGATAGCATCCTGAACTCCATAGTAGACCTCGTACCGGCTACCGGTTTCACCGACGTTTTTCACTCCTGTGGGAGTCGACTGATCGGGAATCAGGACGCCACGTTCAACGGTATTGTCTGCGAGGACTGATTGCCAGTCCATCGGTTCGGTGATTGTCCCAACACGCGTTAGAACACCCTGATAGACGTAGGTCTTTGTTTCCCCATTTTCTTCGTAACGAAGCGTATATTGATGTCCTTCAATCGTGTTATCTTCAACTTTGACAGGGCCTACAGCGTAGTTTCGCCAGGCGACATCTTCCTGTTCGCCAGCGAAACTCAGTAGCCCAATGTGATTGTTTCGGACAATACGATTGTCTGCAGTAGTTTCATTGCCGGCACCATCATTGAAGCTTAGTGAGCCATTTATATCGTTGCCGACGACCGAGAGTTTCTGTACATTACCGGTGTTGAAATAGACGCTCCCGATTTTACCGTTCACAACGCTGTTTGCAAGCGTGAAATCGTTCCCCGCAACCTCGATATTCTTATTTGGTGAGGCATCGGGGTTAGGGGTGATTTCTAAGCCTTCAATCGTCACCCCATCGGCAGCGACAAAGACACCATTGGTTCCGAAGCTGGAAGACGCCTGAGAGATGACCTCAGCCTGGACATTTTCTGATTCGGTGATTGGCTCACCGGCAGTGGTAACTCCCTGAATCGTTAGGTCATCCGTTCCAACGTAAAGACCGAAGGAATACGGTTGATTGTCCGTCCCGTAGGCATCGCGATTGTCTGCAACTTCTTCGTATTGACCGGGTTTGATCTCAATCGTATCGCCTTCTGATGCCGCATCAATCGCAGCCTGGATTGTCGGGTATGAATCAGATCCGATTGTTACAGAACCGTCGTACAGGTTACTGGATTGACTGAATTCGACGGAGGAAATCTGATTGCTATCTAATACGGTGTTCGCCACCGACGCCTCATTGCCCGAATCGCTGTTAATATCAGGTACCTCGCTGTTATAGAACCGGATACCAACAGCGTCGTCAGTCACATCGACATCATTATCTTCGATTGTGTGATCCGTTCCGAGCACTCCCATACCCTCAGCCGGGGCGGTTTCGATATCGGAGATGCTATTACCCGTGACGGTTGCGGAATCGGCTTGAAGACTGATGCCGACTGCCGCAGTGGAAATATTATTATTTTTGATCTGAGCACCGGTCGTCGTACTTGTCTGGATGCCAGTCAGTACGTTTGTGATTTCCACGTCAGAAACGTTGATATTTGACGATCCGTCTGCAACTCCGAGATGAACTCCAACGCCGGTGCCCCGCCCTGGACCCTCCACATCGACCCCGGAGAACAGGACGTTTGAACCGCCGATGTCAATTATCCGGTTAGAGTTAGGCAGCTCTGACTCACTTGAAACCGTAATTACTGGTTCTGCGCCATCAGCAGCTGTGATAGTGAGGTCATCTACTTGTACTCGGCTGAAACGATCGTAAGTTCCGTTTCGGACTCGGATGGTGTCACCAGTAGTGGCGGCACTCACTGCGGCCTCAAGTGAACTCTTGTGTGTCTCGTTCGTCTCGGAGAAGTCATCGTCCACGACGATGATACCATCATCTCCGTGATCCGCCGCCGCACTCCCACTAAACGCAACCCCCGCGGCCATAACAGAGGTAATCATAATCGCCGCGAGGAACACCGCGCGAACCGCGCCACGCGATTCACTACTCATACGATATCACTCCTGATATTTGGAACGCCTGACTGTACACCTGGTCCCCACCACCAGTGGTCGCTATCATAATTTGAACTCAGTATGGGGCACCGACTCCGGAGTGACACCCCAACGCCGGCCCGTACCACTCCGGGGTAGTGCCCGCATATACCAACAGTATTCAGACTATACTACATAAATGTACGGTTATCTTGACACTACCGGGTGACAGGATCGGACAACTGTGTTCCGCAAAAGCGCCATAAACGGTGGTAACGCCTCCGAAACCGACGAATCGACCAGGACCGCCACGCCGCGCGGCCGAGTGGGTAATCTCTCCCTTATCGATCGCACACCCCGACCGCCGACCGTCCCTCCTGGGCCCGACCGCGGGCGCGTCAGTCGTGCTCTGTTTTCGTAGCCGATACCGGGCGTCTGACGGAGCACACGACGCGGGCCCCAGTCGGCGGAGCGAAGCTGTTGAAGGACACTACTCCGGCGTCTGCACCGCCGACAGGGCCACCCGATCCACGAGACCGTCGACGTCGTCGTCGAAGCTGAGTACCGCGTCGATGTCGTGGTGCTCGGCCGCCACGGTCGTCGTCACGTCGGTGAAGCTGAGGCCCTGATCCGCGTACGCCTCGAACCGCTCGACCGCGTCGTCGAACCGCGACCGCGAGGTGTGGAGGAGGTCATTCCAGCAGGACACGGATCGACACCGCGGATCCGGCGACCGAGCTCGACCGCATCCGCCATCCGGCCGGTACAGCGGTAGGTGAGCGTCAGACACTCGTCGTAAACGTAGTCGCTGGCCATCACGTGCCCGTACTCGGCGGACCGGAGAACGCCCGTGAGTGCGTCCGTCGCGACATCGTGCCGGTTCGCATCAGTATCGGGATGCGCATAGAACACGCCCGTGTCCACGAAGATGCTCATCCGGAGAGGACCTCGTCGATGTCCTCTTCGTCGGTCTTGACGCCGGAGGAGATCAGCCCCGTTTCAAGCTTGATTTCGGCCTGGAGTTCTTCGAGCTTTGACTTCGTGTCCTCGCTCATCTTGACCGCAGTTGCCATACTCTTACTTGAGGATACAACTGCGCTAACATTGTGATCAGACGTATCGCACAGGAGCACCCCGCTCGGCAGTGGCTTCCGTATTCGAGCTGTGAGATGGTTCACCGATGGCCGCAGCGTCAGACAGTGAACCGGAGAACCGCGGATCGCGGTCGGCGAACAGGTCTGGACCCGTCACTGCCGTACCACGCGCGTAGCGGTCCATCAATCGACATCATAGTAGTCGTCACCAGTCGACACTGAACTCGCCCCCGACTGGGCTGCATACGGGGCAAGCCGGTCGTCTTCGGGTGCAGCCCAGTACCGCCCTCGGTGCCGCACGAGCCCGCGATCCGCTAACCGGGACAGAGCGGCACTGACGCTCTCGCGTTTGATCCCCGTCGTTTCGTGGATCGCCGTCTGCGTGAACGCCTGCTCGTCGTGCTCGATGAGAAACTCGGGATCCGGTGTGGATGTGTCCCCTGCTGCAGGTCGAGACGGTCGGAGGGTTCCTCGTCGAAGTGGTCGATGCTGATCGGCATAGGTAATAGTATGCAATAATCTGTGGAAAACACGTGGGATAGTCCACAAAACGTGCTGTACGTCACCTGTACAGACAGTCCACGTCGAATAGAACCCGGCAGGAACTACTTCGAAAGACGACTAGTCGTCCGCCACCGGCGCCTGCCGCGACGACGACGCCTCCAGGGCCTCCGCCACCAGCGCGTCGAAGTCGACGCCGTCGGTCCGGTAGGCATCGCGGTGTGTGGCGACCGCCCGCCCCTTGTCGGTGATGGCGTACAGTCCGCTCTTCGGCGCGGGGCCGACCCGCTCTAAGAGTCCGTAGTCCGCGAGCACCGGCAGGCGGGTGTTGATGTACGACCGATCGCGATCGAGATCGTGGGCCAGGTTCGCCGCGTTGTTGCGGCGACCGTCCGCGAACGCGTCGAGGATGTCGAAGTCGGTAGGTACTGTCAATCGCATACCGGTGGTATCTGTCGTTCCAGCATAAAAATCTATTCCTCCAAGTATTAGATCTGATTTCTTCCAACAGATTCATATGTATCTTCGAGCCGTCGGTCCGACCGGCCGCCAACCAGGGAGATCCCGACCACCTGAAACGCGGTGTAAGGGACGATGTATCCGAAGCTGTACCCCAGCAGGTGGAGGAAGATGTTCACAACGCTGCCGTCGGCAGGCGAGACGTCGGGGAAGCCGACGACCATCAGGAGTACGAACAGGAGGCTTCCGAGCACCACGAGCGGGGGGATGTGTACCCCGGCGAGCCCCTGCGACCACAGACGGGACGCTACCGGCTGCGCCAGTCCCACCACCGCGGCAAGGCTGCCGGCGCCGGCCGTCAGCAACCATCCGAGTTCGATCCGGAACGGGCCGCCGAGCGACGCCGCGACCCGGACCGTGACGATCGCAGTGCCAACGAAGAACGCGAGCGCGAGCAGCGCCGCGCGACTCCGTTCTCCCGCCGGATGCTCGGCCTCGACGTGGTCTGCGAGCACGTGCGGCAGATACCCGACGAACGCCAGGTTCAGTCCCGAAAACCCCATTCCGATCCGAGGCCGGGGGAACAGCACGTTCAGTCCCGACAGCACCAGCGGGAACGCAAGCAGAACGGTGAACGCCACCAGATAGAACCGACGACGCCGGCCGCTCCAGACGCTGACTGCGAGTGCGAACGGCACGACGAGCAGGTACACGAGTAGGTTGGCCGCCAGGTGTGGGAACTCGAAGTGGACGAAATGCGCGGCGTACATCGTCCGGAGCGACGGCTCCGTGTACACGAGCGCAAGCTCACGCCGGATCTCGATCGGCAACAGGAACACGACGCCGAGGACGACCGGAACGTAGATCACGAACCCGATGTCCACCGCAGAGAGCCGAAACGAGTCCGCTCTTTCGATTGAGCCGGTGGCACCGTCACTGACAGCCGCGAGCCGACGCCGAGCACCCTGGATCGTGAAGCGCACACTCCACCATCCGCACGGGTCCAGCTTATATACGGCCCTCCGATTATCACAGTAGATACCAGTGCGGGATTCGTGGCGGAACCGGGCCGGAGCGAGCGACCCGCGTCTATCCGTCCGGGCGTGGCCCCGACCCGTCGCCGTACGTCGTGCGCATCGTCTCCGCTAGCACCCCATCGCGTCGGAACGCCACGTAGACGACCAAGAACGGCTCGTCGGCCGGCCGGAGCACGAACACCGCCCGCGGCTGTTCGGCTTCCGGTGGCACCGACTCCGCTTCGTCGACCCGACTCACGAGCGGGGACAACGGGGTGACGCCCGTCCGGAACTCCTCGAAGAGGTCCCGCGCCCCCGACTGTTTCGCGAACACGTAGAGCGCGCCGTTGGGCTCGCCGTCGGTGCTCCGGGTCACCCGGGCGTTCATCCCTTCGTTGTCGGCCTCGGCGACCATCCACGCGTTCTTCGCAGCCTCGAATATCCCAGTGACGCCGTCGTAGAACTCGAAGGCTGTGTCGGCGACGACCTCCAGGGACTCGAACTGAGGGTCACCGTCGCGCCACGCGAGCGTCGCGTCCACCAGGGCGCCTGCGTGGAGCCCCCCGACCGTCGCCGCGAGGTCGGCGTCGTATCCCGTCGTGTCGACGTACACCGGAGCGAACGCTTCCGCGGAGTCCTCGGTGCGACCGGAGTCGCCGGCGCCCTTGGCTTCGCCGTCGAGGCCCGAGTCCGCACCGCTGCCGCTGTCGGCGGTCCCCTCGTCGGCGCCGACCGTCACGAGCAGGAGTTCCGCGGGGTCACGCGGTCGTCCGAGAACGCGGTACCGGCCCACGGTGGTTGGGTCTGGTCCAGTCATCGTCTCACCGTGAGAGCCCGCCGGCGTCGTTGGCGACCACCGACTCAACCTCGTCGGCGGTGACGACCGCGACGTCGCCGTCGACGGTGCGTTTCAGCGACGCCGCGGCGGCCCCACACGCGAGCGCCTCTGCGACCTCGCCACCGTGGATGCGGCGGGCGAGATACCCGCCGACGAAGGCGTCGCCGCTCCCGACGGGGTCGAACGTGTCGGCGGGGTAGGCATCCTGCTCGAACACCTCGCCGTCGTGGACCGCGACCGACCCGTGCTCCCCGCGGGTGAGCACGACCGTGCGGAAGTCGAACTCGTGCAACAGCCCGTTGGCCATCTCGACCGCGTCGCCGTCCCGGTCCAGACACGTGTTCACGTCGCGTTCGGCGGCGACGAGCACGTCGATGTGGGGAAACAGCGACGTGTACACCTGCCCCGCCGCGTCGGGCGACCACAGTTTCGAGCGGTAGTTCAGGTCGAAGGCGGTTGTCGATCCCGAGCCCCGGGCGGCTTTCAGGAGCGCCGCGGTCGTGTCCGCGAGCGTCGACGACAGCGCCGGCGTGATCCCGCTCGTGTAAAACAGATCAGCGCCCTCGATCGCCCCCACCGGGAGGTCTGCGGGCGTTGCGGTCGTGATCGATGCCCCCTGCCGGTCGTAGAGCACGTCGCTTCCGCGGGGGTCGCCCCCGTGCTCGAAGTAGTACGTGCCGAGCCGCGCCGAATCGGAGTCGTCCCACGCGACCGCCGGTCGGACGCCGTGGCTCCGGAGAGCCGCGGTGACGCGCCGGCCGAGCGGCGACTTCGGAAGCTTCGACAGCCAGGCCGTCTCACACCCGAGGCGCGCGGCCGCGACGGCGACGTTGCTTTCGGCGCCGCCGACCCTGACGTCGAGGTCCCGCGTCCGTTCGAGGCGCTCACCCCGTGGCGGCGAGAGCCTGAGCATCGTCTCGCCGAAGGTCGCGATATCAGTCATACGTCGAGTTTCACCGAGGGAGTATATAAGCCCGGGTGTCATTACGGGGTGCGGAAGGGGCGGATCCGGACGGCGGTGGCGACTCCGACGCCGCGGTTCGCTCCGTTCGACGCCGCGGTTCGCTCCGTTCGACGCCGCGGGTCGATCCGCTCGTCGTTCCACCCGTGGCCGGGAGCCCCGCTCGGACTGACAGCCACTAAGACGGGCTTACTCGGAGTTGGATAGATATTACAATTGCCCCTGGTCGGCTACGTACTCGTGTCCGACCTCAAGAGAACTAATGTCCAGCTACAAGGGTGCCGCTATTCTGGCGTGTGCTGTAGTAGCCTTCGCAGTGGTGGGTCTTTCGGGGAGTGTCGGTGTGGGGGGTTCGGCCGCCGCAGCCGATTTCGAGTTGCAAACGCAGAGTGTTGAGCAGATAACGGAACCGGTCGTCGAGGAGGAGCCTCCCGCGGCCACGGCGGGTGTCGGGAATGTGGGAAACGACGCGGGACCGTCCACTGGGAGACTCAGGGCCGAGACGGACGGTGTCACCGATACCAACGACGCTGAGACCGGTTCCGACGAGACGAACCCGGCCGACTCTGCCGAGCCGTTCGAGACGGTCGGAGCGTCCGAGGGCAGGGTCGACAGCGAGCCTGCAGGCACGCTCGTTCTCACCGCCGAAGCTGACGACGAGGACGAGGGCAACGACGATGAGAGCGACAGTAGAGATGAGGGGGACGACAACGACGACGACGACAGCGACGACGGCGACAACGACGACAACGACGACGGCGACGACGGCGACAACAACAGTGAGGACGACAGCGACGACGGCGACAACAACAGTGAGGGCGACAACGACGACAGCGACGACGGCGACGACGGCGACAACGACAGTGAGGACGATGACGAGGAGCCAGCGTCGGCCGAGTTCGACGTGACAGCGGCGACGCTGTCCGAACCCGAGATCACCGTCGGAGACGTGGTCACTGTGACGGCTACTGTCGAAAACACCGGTGATGCGGACGGCACGTATTCCGCCGAGCTTGCGATCGACGACACCGTCGAGGAGTCCAAATCCGTCGACGTCGACGCCGGCGAGAAAGCGACAGTCGAGTTCACCCCGAGCTTCGATGAGGCGGGGACCTACGGAATCGCTGTCAGCGGTGAGTCGGCCGGGAGCCTCACAGTTGCGGAGCCGGCGGCGTTCGAGGTGTCGAGCGCGCAACTCACTAGCGACACCGTCCTGTCGGGCGACGACGCAGCCGTGTCCGCGGAGGTCAGAAACGTCGGCGGTTCCGAGGGGGCGTTCACAGCCGAGTTCCGCGCGACGGACCAGGATGGGACCACCCGGACGGTCGACACGCAATCGGTGACGGTTGCGGGCGGTGAATCACGGACGGTCGAGCTACGCGGGGCCATCGATCAGCCCGGCGAGTACGACGTGCAGATCAATCAGACGGCCGCAGGGACGCTGACCGTCGAGGCACCGGCCGAGTTGGCGGTCACGGGTGCGACGATCGAGGATAGCGTGGTATCCGTCGACGACGAGGTTACGGTGAGCGCCACCGTCGAGAACACGGGCGACCGGGAGGGACGTCTGTCAGTTGCGGTGGCGGCCGACGGCGCGGTCAGGACGGAGACGGAGGTGACTCTCGGCCCCGGAGAGCAGAGCACGGAACAACTCGTCTACACCGCGCCGGCCGCCGGCGAGTACGAAATCACGGTCAACGGGTCGGGTGCCGGAACGCTCATCGTGGTCCGACCGGCGACGTTCCGAACCACGAACGTGGCCATCGGGTCGGACAGAGTGCTCGTGGGTGAATCGACCGAGGTGACCGCAACCGTCGTAAACGTCGGAACCGAGCCGGGAACGCACAACGCAACGTTGGTTGTCGACGGGGAGTCACTCGAGAGCCAGAAACTCGACATCGACCCTGGCGGGAGCGAGCAGGTCGTCTTCTCACCGTCGTTCGAGACGGCAGCCGAGTACTCGATCGCCGTGGACGACGAACCGGCTGGCACGCTCAGCGTGCTCGAACCTGCGAACGTCTCGATCCGCGAGGTCACTCTCTCCTCCGAGCGGATCGTCGTCGGCGAGTCCGCGACAGTGACCGTCGAACTCGCGAACGACGGCGACCTCGACGGCGAGTTCACGACGCAACTTCGGGCCGGCAACGACACAGTTGGAACGGACACCCGGACGGTCGGCCCGGATTCGACCGAGCGTGTCGAGCTCACCCGGAGGTTCGAGACGACGGGCGACTACGAGCTGACCGTCAACGGCGACCCTGTCGGCACGCTTGCCGTTCTCGAACCGGCCGATGTTTCGCTCGGTGAGACAGCGGTCGCCTCCGAGTCGATCGAGGTCGACGACCCGGTCGAACTCACTGTCGAACTGCGGAACGACGGTGAAGCAACAGGTCGACGGGACGTCAACGCCACCTTCGGCGACGGCAGCACCGTTCAACGGACGCCCGACGTGCCCGCGGACGGCACGACGCTGACGGTCAGTCATACGTACAACGCCACCGGCGAGTACACCGTTTCGGTCAACGGTACGGCCATCGCGAACGTCACCGTCGTCGAACCGCAGAACGAGGCTGGCTCCGGTAGCTCCGGTGGTGGAGGTGGGTCGTCCGGATCCTCGGGTTCGTCGGGGTCGGCCGCGACGGGTGGTGGGTCGTCAGGGTCGCTGGGGTCGGCCGAGACGGGCGGTGCAGAGCCGGCCGTGGATCGGTCTGAGTCGAAAGACGCTGTCACAATCAGCGTTGACGGCGTCGCCGGTGAGCGCTACGACGTTGCGGTGGACCTTGCGGGTCCGTCGGACTCACAGCCCGCTGTGTCGGTGTCTTCGGTCGGAGTGAGTCCGGCCAGTAGTTTCGAGCCCTTCGAGGCGACGATCGGACGGCCGGCCGCCGAGCCGAACGGCCGCGACCCCGTTGCCCGCGGGGTGACGCTGGGATACATGGAGTTCAACTCCTCGCGTGGCACAGCCAGCACGAGTCCGGCAACGCTCCAGTTTACTATCGACGAGGGGGCGATCCCGCGTGGACTGGACCACGAGGACGTCACCGTGATGCAGTACACCGACGGCGAGTGGACAACGGCGAACGTCACACACGAGATCGAGGGCGGCACCCACACCGCGACGCTGCCACACGCCGCGCCCGTTGCCGTCGTCGCGCTCGAACCCGGCCGCGTCGACGTCGTCGAAGGAGCGGTGCCGGTAGACCGGGTCCGGGCCGGCTACGAAACGACCCTCCGTGCGACAGTCGACAATCCCGGTGACCGACAGGCAACCCGGAATCTCACCGTGACAGTGGACGGTGAGCCCGTTGCTGAACGGGAGGTGGCACTCGACCCCGGCGAGAACGCGACTGTCGAGATCACGTTCGAACCGCGCGAGAGTGGACCGGTGTCACTCGAAGGCGAGGAGGTCGGATCGGTCGAACTCCTGGGCGACAGCGATGGTGCCGCGACGTCGGCGGACTCCCGGACGGACGGGCGTGTTCCGGGGTTCGGTGTGGTCGTCGCGGTGTTCGCGCTCCTCGTGACAGCACGTGCCTGGGGTCGGCGGTCGTGACTGACACCACGGCAGGCTCCCGGAGCCACACCCGCTGTGAGGACGTCGAGGACGGGTGCCGGAGTGGAATTCACAGGTTCCGCATCTGAGGCGCCGAGAGATTAGTGGCCGGGGTAATCCCGCTCGAATCGCTCATCAATCTCATCCGAGTCGATCTGAATGATCACCGGGCGGCCGTGGGGGCACGACCACGGGTTGTTGCAGTCGTCGAGCGCCGAAAGCAGGTCGACGACTGAGCCTTCGGTGAGGGAGGTGTTCCCGGTGATCGACGGGTGACACGCCATGTCTGCCAGCAGGGCGTCCGCGATCTCTTCGACCATCCGCTCGGGATCCGATTCGTCGTCGACCAGGTCGACGATGACGTCGCGAACGAGTTCCGGTCCCGCGGGGTCGGCGATCACCGCTGGGACGGTGGACACTTCGATCGTGCGGTCGTCGACGCGTTCCGTGTGGAACCCGATGTCCGAAAGAGCGGGCCGTGCGGCGGCAAATGCCGACGCCTCGCGTGCGGTCAGCTCCACGTCGACCGGTTCCGCCAGCGCTTGGGCGGTCGCATCTCGCTTGAACTGCTCTTGCAGCCGCTCGTAGTTCACTCGCTCGTCAGCCGCGTGCTGGTCGATGAGGACCAGTCCGTCCTCCGTTTCGGCGACGATGTACGTGTTCCGGAGTTGGCCTAACACGCGGAGGTTGGGGAGGTCGTCGTACTCCGTCGGCGAGATTGCGACGTCGCCGTGAAGCGTAGTCTGCGTTTCCGGACCGGTTGTAGAAGCAGCCTGTGAGGGGTGCTCGTCCGTGGCTTGCTGCGGCTCCGATGCCGCAGTCGGCTGTGATTGTGCCTCCGGGGTTGGGGATGCTGATTCGGGGTCTGTGCCCGTCGTCTTCGGCTCAGACGTGCGAGATGATTGCGTGGCCGATTGGGACGAACCAGTGTTTTGGGAGGGCTGCGTATCCGGCTCGGAGTCCGGTAGATCCGTGTCGCCGGCTTGCCGGTCAGCCCGAGGGTCCGAGAGTCGATCGTCGGTGTCGTCCGACGCTGGTCCGTTCGTGGCGTCTCTCGTGGAGCGAGTCGGATGGTCCGGGGGTAGTTCGACCTCGTCGTCCGGTGTGACCGGTTCGATGGGGGTTTGTTCCGGCGCGCTTCGCCCACGCGGAGCCGAGGATCGAAGTATCCCCGCTTCTCGGAGCGCGTTCTCGATCGCAGTACGGATCGACGTTTTGACCGCGTCCGGCTTGTTGTATCTGACCTCCATCTTTCGGGGATGGACGTTCACGTCGACCGCGTCGGCCGGCAGGTCCACGAACAGCACCGCAAACGGGTACCGGTCCGGTCCGAGTTGACCGCCGTAGGCGTCGAGGACTGCCTCCCGGAGGACGCCCGCGGCGACGTACCGGCCGTTGACGAACGTCGAGAGGTACTCTCGGGTGCTCCGGGTGGTCTCGGGGTGGCTCACCAGCCCCGTGACCGACTCGACCGGCGTGTCACCGTCGTCGCCCGGACTGACGTCCCCGCCTGAGTGGTCGACGTGGAGCATCGCCTCCGCGACCTCCCGGCCGTACACCGACAGCACCGTCGAGCGGAGGTCGCCGCGACCCTCGGTGGCGAACACCTCGCGGTCGTCGTGTTCTAAAGAGATCGCGATGTCGGGGTTCGCAAGCGCGTAGTGGGTGACCACGGTGTTGACGTGGTCGAACTCCGTCGCCACCGTCTTCAGGAACTTCCGGCGCGCTGGAGTGTTGTAAAAGAGGTCGTCGACCGCGACGACGGTGCCTGCGGGACACCCCGCGGCGCCGACGCCGGTCACCTCGCCGCCCTCGACCCGGAGTTCGGTCCCGGTGTCGCCGCCGCGCGGCTTGGTCCGGATCGTCAATCGGGCGACAGCGCCGATGGTGTGGAGCGCCTCCCCGCGGAATCCGAGGCTGCCGACGCCGGCCTCAAGGTCGTCGATGGAATCGATCTTGCTCGTGGTGTGTTCTTTCACCGCGCGTTCGACCGCCGTGCGGTCCATCCCCACGCCGTCGTCGCGGACGCGGATTCCCGCCGTGCCGCCGGCCTCGACCGCGACAGAGATCCGGTCGGCGTCGGCGTCGAGGCTGTTTTCGACCAACTCCTTCACCACTGACGCGGGGCGCTCGACCACTTCGCCGGCCGCGATCTGTCGGACCGTCCGGTCGTCGAGCTCCCGGATCGTCGGTGTCGGCTCCGGTGCGTCGGCGCGTCCGCCGTCGGGACCGTCGCTCACGGGTCGTACACCTCCGTCGCCACCGACACCGCACACTCCTGTGGCTCGCTCAGCCGCTCGACCGCCGTCTCCGGCGGAAGCCACACGTGGTCGGTGTGTTCGTGGCTGAGTGCCACCGGATCGGATCCGGAGTCGAGGTCGACGCCCGAACCGTTGGGGACGCACCAGTAGTAGACCGCGAAACGGCCCTTATCCGCCGTGTTTCGCCACGACACCGCGTGAACGGGCCGCCCGACGTCGGTGTCGAGCCCGGTTTCCTCGACGATCTCCCGGTGGACGCCCTCTGATGCGTCCTCGTCGGGTGCGAGTCGGCCGCCAGGCAACTCCCACCCGCCGTCGCTCGTGCGCCGCACCACGAGCACGTCGCCGCAGGGAGCGAAGACGACGCCGCGGAGGCTAACCGTGGCTTCGAGGTGGACGTCGGTCACGCGCGCTTCCCCCGGTGCGGGTCTGTCGACGGGTGGTCCGCGCGCCCCCGTTCGCTCGGACGGCGGGCCGGTTGCTCGGCGGAACACATCTGTTACGTGTACGGTCGTGGGTGAGTCCCTAATCAGTACCGGTAAACCACCCGACCCTACTTCGCTCAGAGGTCTGCGGACCCGCTCGGTTGTTGTGTGCAGGCGCCGGTCTGGTGGCTGGTCAGTACCGTGGGGGCGAAGACCGCAGCCGCAGGGCCGAGCCGTCGTCACTCCCCGTCGAGCTCCGCCTGCCACTCGGCGACCCGCGTCATCAGCTCCACCGGCGGCGTCTCCTCGACGTCGAGCCCACGGAGCTCCGCGAGAACCGACTCCACAGCGGGGTCGGTGCCAATCCCCGTATCCCCATCCGAGTCGGCGCCGGGGCCACCGCCGGCGGCGCTCCCGTCGTCTCGCGAGGCGCCGGACCCATCGGCCGACGCCGCCCCGCCGTCCGCGCTGTCGTCGGTCCGGAACCCACCAGCGTCGAGGTCGAACACGACTTGGTGGGTGTCGCCGGCGTCGGTGCCCCGGACGTCGATCGCCTCGTCGCCGCGGAGCCGTTCTAACACTCCTTTCGCCCGGGACACCACCGGGTCGGGAACGCCGGCGAGGTCGGCGACGTGGACCCCGTAGGAGCGGTCGGCCGCCCCCGGCTCGATCGTCCGGAGGAAGGTCACGTCATCGCCGGCACGGGAGGTCGTCTCACCTGCAGACGACGGGCCCTGCCCGTCGTCGACCGCGACGTGGACGTTCGCGACCCGAGCGAGGTGGTCCGCCAAGGTGGTGAGCTCGTGGTAGTGGGTTGCAAACAGCGTCTTCGCGCACACCTCGTTGTGGAGATACTCGGTGGCGGCCCACGCAATCGAGATGCCGTCGTAGGTGGCGGTCCCGCGGCCGACTTCGTCTAAGATCACGAGCGACTCCTCGGTCGCCGAATGCAGGATGTTCGAGAGCTCCTGCATCTCCACCATAAACGTCGACCGCCCCTGAGCGAGTTCGTCGAGCGCGCCCACCCGGGTGTAGATCCCGTCGACAACGCCGACGGTGGCCGACCGCGCGGGCACGAAGCTCCCGATCTGGGCGAGCAGCGTGATCAACGCCGCCTGCCGGAGGTAGGTTGACTTCCCGCTCATGTTCGGTCCGGTGACGAGCAAGAATCCCGGATCGGCGTCGCCTGCTGTGCCGCTGCCGCCCGCGCTCCCCAACCGGAGGTCGTTGGGGACGAACTCGGTGGTCCGCTCGACCACGGGGTGGCGGCCGGCCTCGATCCGGAGCGGCCCCGGCGCAGTCAGTTCGGGGCGCGTCCAGTCGCTGCCGGCGGCGTGGGTCGCAAGCGACCCCAGGGCGTCGATCTCCGCCAGCGCGCGGCCGACGTCTTGGAGGAGCTCCGCGCGCTCTGCGACCCGCTCACGAAGGTCGCAAAACAGGTCGTACTCCAGGTCGCTGCGGGCCTCCTCCAACCGGAGGATTTCCCGCTCACGCTCCCGAAGCTCGTCGGTCACGAACCGCTTTGAGTTCTTTAGCGTCTTGATCTCCCGATAGTGCTCGGGCACCCCGTCGGCGGCGGACTTCCCGACCTGGATGTAATACCCGTCGGTCTTGTTCCGGTCGACCGTGACGTGGGTCAGACCGTGCGCTCTGGACTCGCGTTCGGCGAGGGTGTCGATCCACTCGCTGGCCGCTCGGTGTCGCTCGAGCAGGTCGTCGAGGTCGTCGTCGTACCCTGCTGTGAACAACCCGCCTTGGGTCACCGTCTTCGGTGGGTCGTCGGCAAGGGCGTCTTCGAGCTCCGCGCGCACGCGGGCTGCGGCGTCGCGGTCGGGACGGTCGACGACGGCCGACAGCGGCGACCCCGCGAGCCGGGAGTCGGCGATCGCGTCGGCCACTGCCGGCAGGCGTGCGAGGGTATCCCGGACCGCCAGCAGGTCGGCGGCGTCGGCGCTGCCGGAGGCCGCCCGCGCCGCCAGCCGCTCGAGATCGTAGCCGCCGGTGAGGGACTCTCGAACGTGCTCGCGGGCCAGCGCCGCCGACGCCAGCGCCTCGACGGCGTCCAATCGGCGGGTCAGCTCAGACTTGTCACGTCGCGGCCGGGTCACCCACTCCCGGAGCAGCCGGCTGCCCGGGCTGGTCACGCTGTGGTCGATCGTCTCAAGCAGCGTGTCGCCGGCGTCGCCCTGCATCGGTTCGGTGAGTTCGAGGTTGCGCTGCGTGGTGGCGTCGAGGTCGAGGTGGTCGTCGGTCTCGAAGGTGCGGAGCCGCGTCATCGACGGCAACACCCCCGCACCGGTCTCGGCGACGTACGCCAGCACCGCCCCCGCCGCCCGGACCGCGGCGCCGGCGTCGGTGTCGAGCCCGACGCTCGACAGGGTCTCCGACCCGAACTGCTCTGTGAGCCGGTGGTCCGCCCGCCCGGGGGCGAACGCGTCCGCCTCGAACAGCGACACGGTGGCGTCGGTCTCCTCGCGCAACCGCCGCACGAACGCGTCGTCGTCGCGGACCGCTGGACCGGGAAGGATCTCCACGGGGCCGAACCGGTACAGCTCCGAGACGGCGTCGTCGGCGTCGGAAGCGGTGGCAACGAGGAACTGGCCGGTTGTCGCGTCCGCCAGCGCCAGCCCGATGGCGTCGTCGCCGCCGGCCGATCCGTCGACCACCGCGGCGGTGTATCGCGCGTCGGCGTCGTCGGTTTCGAGTAGGGTCCCAGGCGTGACGACCCGGGTTATCTCACGGTAGTGATCGCCCGACTCGTCTTTGAACTGGTCGGCGACGGCGACACGGTAGCCCCGCTCGACCAGCGCCTTCAGATACGGGGTACGGTCGTCGACCGGGACCCCCGCCATCGGGTACGACGACCCGTGGGCGGACTTCTGTGAGAGTTTCAGATCGAGCTCCGCGGCGACGAGCTCGGCGTCCTCGGCGAAGAACTCGTAGAAGTCGCCGCACTGCATCGTCAGGACGTCGGCATCAGTGTCGGACTTCAGAGAGAGGAACTCCTCGACGATCCCCTGGGAGGCCATACCGACATCTGGACGTGCGGCGGATAAAACGCTACGATCCGGTGGTGGAAGGGCTCGCACTCGTCCGCGAGGATTTATGTACGAATCCGCGGCCATCCGGCGTGTGACGTGAGCCATACCCCACGCCGGGCAGCGGTCGTTCGGCACGTCGGCGTGGGTCTGCGGGGTGTGCCGACTGTCCGCCACAACGTGGATCCATCCTTCCGCGAGCGGTTGGGCCTCAGTCGGCTTCGACCGCACACACCGAGGTGTACTCGATGTCGTCGATCGAGTCGACGTGATCGTCGCCGCAGATCGGGCACTCGGGGTTCCGGTGGTACGGCGCGGTCTCGAAGCTCAGATCCATCGCGTCGTAGAACAGCAGCCGGCCGACCAGCGGGTCACCGACGTCCAAGAGGAGCTTCACGGCCTCGGTGGCCTGGAGGCACCCCACGGTTCCGGGGAGGACGCCCAACACGCCCGTGGCTGCACAGTCGGGAACGGTCCCGGGTTCGGGCGCCTCGGGGAACAGACACCGGTAACACGGCCCATCGGGCACGAGCGTCGTCACCTGCCCCTCGAACTTGTAAATTGCACCGTGGGCGATCGGGATGCCCGCCAGCCGGCAGAAGTCGTTTACGAGATACCGGGTGGGGAAGTTGTCGGAGGCGTCGATCACGACGTCGTGGCCGGGGACGATGTCGGCGACGTTCTCCTTCGTCAGCCGCGTTTGGTGCGTCACCACGTCGGCGTCGGGATTCAGTTCGGCGACGAACTCCGCGGCACTCTCGACCTTCGGTCGGCCGATATCGGCGTCAGCGTGGACGATCTGCCGCTGGAGGTTACTCCGCTCGACGACGTCGTCGTCGACGATCGTGAGGTGGCCAACACCGGCCGCGGCGAGATACTGGATCACGGGCGATCCGAGTCCGCCCGCACCCACGACGAGCGCCCGCGAGTCCAGCAGTCGCTTCTGCCCCTCCGGGCCGACATCGTCCATAATGATGTGTCTGGAATATCGGTCCAGTTGCGTGGAATCGAGGGAGAGTGACATTTTGCGTGTCCAGTGTTGGGGTCCCGAACGACATAACTCCCCGTGGGACGCCGAACCGATAGGTGGTGGTCACGCTGTTCCCGCCGGCGTCACGCACCGGTCACTCGGCGCAGCAGGCTTCCGCCTCGTCGGCGTCGCCCTCGGCCGGGTGGGTCTTCGGGGCGTCGTCGGTGAGCTGATACAGGTTTTGTCGGGCATCGGCGAAATAAACGTCCTCGTCGACGACATCGATTCCCTCGAGCCGTTCGAGCGCGTAGCGGACCGTCCGAGCCGATAACATCGACTCTTGGACGATCCCCTTCTGTGTCAACGGGCCGTCGTACTCGAGCACCTTGAAAACCAACTTCGCACTCGGCGGGAGGTCGCCGAGACTCTCCTGTTCTGCCTCTGCCATCGTAGAAATTCACACTCCGGACAGTCATAAACCTTCGTGAGTCGGATCGGGCGCGTCGAGCCGCACGGACGCTGCGAGCGCGGTCGGCGCCCGACCCCACGCCGGTGTCCACTCGTTATGCGGTTTCGAGCTCGATCGACGGGCGGAACGGAACCGCGCCCTCATCGTCGTCTTCGACCTCGACGACGACCTCGGCGTCGAACTCGGTACCCAGGAAGCCCACAGCGTCGCGGTACGCCGCAGCCTCGTCGAGAGTCGCCAGCGCGTCGAGTTCGTCGCTGTCACGGGCGCGGGCGAACTCACTCAGTTTCGAGACCAAGTCGTTGACCGCATCGCCCCGCTCGCGGAGGTCAGGGTTCTGCATCACCTCGCTCATCACCGCGCCCTGGTCCGCCCCGACGTCGGCGACGGCATCGAACACCTCGTGTTTCCAGTCGGCGGCGACGGTTACGCGGATCCGGTCGGGGTCGGCCTCCGGGACGTCCTCGTCGGCGTTCCGGAGCGACTGCTGGATCCCCTGAATGTCGTCGACCAGCCGCTCGACCTGGGCTTCGGCGGCCTCGACGCCCCGGTCGAGACGGTCGTCGTCGGGCTCGGGCCACGGCGCGTCCTCGGCGGGCATCCCGGTCAGCCGCTCGTGGAGTTCGTTCGCGAGGAACGGGACGAACGGCGCCAACAGCCGGAGCCTGGTTTCGAGGACCTCCCGAAGCGTCCACCGCGCGGCCGGCCGGGAGCGGTCGGTCCGGCGGCGGTACCACCGCAGGTCCTCCTCGAAGTCGTAGAACGCCGCCTGGCTGGCGGTCCGGGTCTCCGACCCGTCGAGCGCCTCGGTCACGTCGGCGACGGTGCGCTGGAGCCGCGACAGCAGCCACCGGTCGGCCGTCGACAGCTCCGGCCGCTCTTCGGGTCCGGGGTCGTCGATGACGTCCGTCGCGCGAGTCCAGAACCGTTCGAGCTGCGTCCGGACGGAGTCGACCTGTTCGGTCCGCCAGTCGTAGTCCTGCCACGGCTCCGCGGAGTTCAGGAGGAAAAACCGGACCGTGTCCGCACCGTACGCCTCGATGACGGCGTCGGGCAACACCACGTGACCCTTCGACGACGACATCTTCTCGCCTTCGAGCAGACCCATCCCCATAATCACGATCCCCGCGGGCCACTCGTCGGGGTCGAACAGCTCCGCGTGGTGCAGCAGGTAGAACGTGAGGTGATTCGAGATGAGGTCGTTGGCGGAGAACCGGTAGGTCACCGGATACCAGTACTGCCACTCCGTGCGGAGAGAAAGCGCGCGCTCGTCTGGGTCGTCGACCGCGTCGGCACCGTAGAACAGCGCGTCGAAAAAGTCCCGATCCAAGTCCGCGACGGGGATCTCCGAGAGCCGGTGGGCGATGGTGTAGTACGCCATGTAGATCGTCGAGTCCGACAGCGGCTCGATCACGAACTCGTCGTCCCACGGCAACCGAGTGCCCAGCCCGTAGTTCCGGATACAGGGCCACTGGTTCAGCCAGTCGATGGTGTGGTCGTACTCCCCGCGGGTGTTCTCGGGGATGGCCTCCATGCGGGAGACGGCATCGTGGGCCTTCGCCTTCCACGCCTCGTCGTTGTACCGCAGAAACCACGTGTCCTGTTCGGCGACGACGACGTCGCCGCCGCACCGGCAGACGACCTCTTCGGAGAACTCCCGCATGGTGTCGAACGCGCCCGACTCCCTGTGAGCATCGCGGAACTGCCCGCGGACGTCCTCGACGACGTCGCCGGCGAACTCGCCGTACTCGTCGTTTAGCCGCCCGGTATGGAACTCGCTGTTGTAGAGCTCGCGAGTGACGTCTTCGAGGTCGGGATCAGTGCTCGATTCGATCCCGGCGTCTTCGACCGCGGTCTTTGCGGGGATCTCCCCGTACCCCTCGACCGAGAGAATTGCCACGGGGTCAATGGCGTCGACCTCGGCTGGGTCGATCCCGTAGGCCGTGAGTCGGTCGTCGGCCGCCTTCGCCTCCCGGAGTGCGAGGTAGTCGTCGGGGGAGTGTGCCGGCACCGACATCACCACACCAGTGGCGTTCTCGGCGTCGACGAACTCCGCCGGCAACACCAACACGTCGTCACCGGTCACGGGATTCGTGACCCGTTGTCCCACCAGGTGCTCGCCGGTGACGGTCCGTTTCGGCGTCACCTCGCGGCCCTGAAGTTGGAGCTTCTCGACGGCGGCCGCGGAGACGAACCACTCCTCGCCGTCGACGTCGGCGAGCACGTAGCTGGCGTCGGGGTCGATGTAGGCATTGGTGACGCCACGCACCGTCTCGGGTCGGAGCGTCGCCATCGGCACGACGGTGTCGCCGTGGCCGAACCGGATCAGGGTGTACTCCTGGAACTCCGCCTCTTCGCCTTCGAGCAGGTCGTGAGTCGTGACGGGCTGTTCCTCGTTGGTGCAGTATTTCACGGGGTGGAGCCCCTTCTCCAGCAGCCCGCGATCCTTCAGGGTCTCGTACTGCCAGGTGATGAACTTCGAGTAGCGGTCGTCGTTGGTGGTGAACTCCCGGCGCCAGTCGATCGACAGCCCCAGGTTCCGCATCCCCTTTTTGTAGTGGTTCTCGATGAAGTGGCGGGCGTACCCCATCGGGGTCTCCAGGTCCGCGAGCGTGTCCTCGGCGACGTTGTAGGTGTCTCGGAGGACCGACAACTGGTCTTCCTCGCCCTTTTTCAGGCGTTCGACCGCGCCGATGATCGGCGTGCCGGTGACGTGCCACGCGATCGGAAAGAGAACGTTGTCGCCCTGCTGGCGTCGGTACCGGGCGTAGACGTCCGGAACGGTGTAGGTCCGGGCGTGGCCGATGTGCATCCCGCCGCTGGGGTACGGATAGGGGACAGTGATGAACGTCGGGTCGTCGTCCGCGTCCGCCGCGTCGGCCGGATCCGCCTCGTAGCGGCCCTCCTCGGCCCACCGTTCTCGCCACCGCGCTTCGAGCGCCTGCGGGTCGTACTCGCTCATATCTGTCCCCTGGCGATGCCGCGGTAAAATAGCTCGTGAATTCCCTCGCCCTACCGCTCGGGCTGACGCCTTCGCGCTCGCTGAGGAAGGGCCATTAGCGCCCACTTTCAGCTAACTCTAGCGCGGGTCGACGTACGGCGAGTCGGCGGCGCAACGGATCGAAGGGACAATCCTAAGTTTCCCGGCCGAACCCTCGCAGGTATGCGCGCAGACGTGGTCGTCCTCGA
>Ga0102936_1000035_pt1 | contig 44024 bp, 48 predicted proteins | sample SalPon2_A_H2O_MG_FD_78502 | JGI IMG/M metagenome (GOLD analysis project Ga0102936, IMG submission 78502) | Salt pond water microbial communities from South San Francisco under conditions of wetland restoration - Salt Pond MetaG R2_A_H2O_MG | ecosystem: Environmental > Aquatic > Non-marine Saline...
CGGACGTCTGGAAGTCGGCCTCGGCGTTGATCCGGTGAGAGCGGTCGTCCTGCTCGACGCCGACACCGTGGACCTCCTCGTGACCGGTGATGCCGCCGGTCCAGATCAGGACGTCGTAGGCGAGCTCCTCGCCGGGATCGTCCTCGCCGCCGCCGAGATACACGGCGTCCTCGTCGGCCTCCGAGATGAACTCCCCCGTGATGATCTCGACGTCGAGCGCCTCCAGCCGTCGGCGGAGCGCGCCTTGGAGTTCGGGGTCGTTCCCGGGGAAGACCTCGTCGAGCCCCTCGACGATGGTGACGTCGAGAGGCGCGTTGTGTTCGTCGCGATATTCGGCGATCTCGCCTGCGGTCTGGATGCCCGAGAGCCCCGCGCCGCCCACGATCACCTGTGCGGGGTCGTCGCGGGAGGCGTTCTCCGCCGCCTCCTCTATGCCGGCGTGGATGGCCCGTGCGTCGTCGAGGCTCTTCAACTCGTGGGCGTGCGCTTCCAGCCCGTCGATGCCGAAGAACGCAGTGCCGGATCCGATCCCGAGGAGAACGTAGTCGTATTCGATCGCGTCGTCTTCGAGTTCGACGACCTGCTCGTCGACGTCAACGTTGGTCACCCGGCCGGTGATGAACTCCGTCGACGGCGACTTGATCTCGTCGATCGGGATCGCGACTTTTGATTCAACGCCGGGATCCCGAATGCACCGGTGGACTTCGTGGAGGACGAGATGGTAGTCGTCCTCCGAGATCCAGGTCAGATCGACGTCGTCTTCGAGTTCGTCTTCGAGCCGTTTGACGGCGCCCGCACCCGCGTAGCCGGCTCCGACAACGACGACTTGCGTACTCATACCCACACGTTCGGAACCGGCGAATAAAGGCACTGCGGAACTGGTCTGGCGGGCGTCGTGGTCGGTACAGGGCCCAGAGCGGACGGGACCACCCGACTCCACGGGCGTCGGCGCCGGCGTCGCTCGCGGTCAGTCGAGCGAAAGCCCAGGATGCCAGTGGTCGGCCCCCGCGGCCCGTTTCGTCTCGTCCATCCGCGCGAGCAGGTGGATCGCGAGGCTCGCCGTCTCTGCCGCACGGGACTCGCCCTCGGTCCGGAACGCGCCGGTGACGCGGTTGGCGTACACCGAGCAGACCGCCCCTGCCCGCAGGCCGTAGACGGTAGCGAGCGTGAGCAACGCCGCGGCCTCCATCTCGACGTTCTTGACGTTCGCGGCTTGGAGCTCCTCGATCAGCGATCCAGACCCCGCCGCACGGAACCCCTCGAACCCGTCGCGGCCCTGCCCGGTGTAAAACGAGTCGGCGCTCATCGTGATCCCGACGTGGTAGTCGTAGCCGAGGCGCTCCGCGGCGGCGACGAGGGCCGAGACCACCTCACGATCCGCCACGGCGGGGTAGTCCTCGCGGACGTACTCGTCGGAGGTTCCCTCTTGCCGGACCGCTCCGGTGGTGATCACCAAGTCACCGACGTCCATCTCCGGGTGGATCGCACCGCAGGAGCCCACACGCACGAACGTCTCTGCGCCCACGCGGGCGAGCTCTTCGACCGCAATCGCGGTCGATGGACTCCCGATCCCGGTGGAGGTGACCGTGATGGGGGTGTCGTCGTAGGTGCCGGTTGCGGTTCGGTACTCGCGGTGTTCGCCCCGCTGTTCGTACTGGTCCCACAGCGCGGTGATCTTGTCGACGCGCTCGGGGTTGCCGGGGAGGAGAACCGCGTCGGCGACGTCCTCGGGGCCGACCCCGACGTGGTACTGCACGTCGTCGCTCGGGTCTTCGCTGTCGCTCATACCCCCGTCGTCGGCGCCGGGAGAGAATAGCCTGTCGGACGCACAGGTGGAACCCCCCGACGGCTCGGAGACCGCCCGCCGTGCGGGACTACGGTTCCCCGCGTCCGGCGTCGCGTTTCTCGGCGGCCGCAGAGAGGGTATCCGTGGAGATGGTGTTCGGTAGCAGTTCCCCGAGCGTGTGGGTCGTCGTCCCGCCGTCGCCCTCGTCGCAGACGACCGGGAGGTCGGCGTCGGCGAACTCCGCGAGCGTCTGGCGGCACATCCCGCAGGGCGTCACGCCGTCGCGAGCCCCCGAGGAGACCGCGAGTCGGTCGAACGATCGGTGGCCGTCAGCGACCGCAGCGGCGACAGCGACCTCCTCGGCGTGAAGGCTGTTGGAGTAGTTGGCGTTCTCGATGTTGCAGCCGACGTACACCGAGCCGTCGGCAGTCTGGAGTGCCGCTCCGACAGTGTACTCCGAATACGGAACGTACGCCTGTTCGAGCGCGTCGCGGGCGCGGTCGACGAGTTCGTCTGACATTGCCGGCGGTTCGGCCGGCGAGGGCTTGTAGGTTGTCGTGAGGCCGCGGTGGCCGCCCCGGCGCAACCAACAACGCCAAATCCGCGCCGGTCCGTAGTCCGGGTGTGCACACCCAGACCGACGGCGATGGGCCCGACACCGCGGCGGACGACCGCGGCGGCGTCGCGACGACGGACGGCGGAAGCGCCGGTGCGGCGACGGGCGACACCGACGAGGGCGGCGCCGAGTCCGGACCCCGCGGGGACGCCGCTTTGCAGACCGGAACCCCGGGTCTGGGCCGGCGGATCCTGCTTTCGGTCGGCGCACTCGTGATCGTGATCTCGGGGGGACTCGGGTGGTTCGTCGGGAGCAACGGGCAGTTGCGCGACGCGGCGGTACTCGGCACGGGAATCACCGTCCCCGTAACGCCGGTCGCGCTCGCAGCGTACGGGATCGTGGTGTCGACCGTGATTCTCGGCGGACTGTTCGCGCTGGTCGAACTCGCCTCGCGGATCGAAGCCGACTCCGGAGCGGAGTGAGCGGAGTTCGGGCCTCGGCGAACGCGGCGTTTTTGCCGCTCGGGCACGGACGTGTGAGTATGTCGTCCCCGACGTCGGCCGACGAGCGGCCGGAGCCTGCCGCCGACGAGTTCGACCCGAACGCGCCGCTGGAGTCGGACTCGGGGGGAAGAAACCGGAAGCGCGCGGCGCTCGCGGTCGCGCCGTTTCTCGCACTGGGACTCGGGAACGTCGTGCTCATCCTCCAGTGGGGAATCGAACCCCTGTGGGCCTTCGCGCTCCTTCCACCGATCCTGTTCTGCAGCGTGCTCGCATACATCGTCTTCAGTACGGACTTTCTCTCGGATCGCACCTGACAGCTTGCAGGGGCAGACACCCCGGCGGAGTGTGCGGCTCCGGTTTCCGTCTCAGCCTCCGGTGTCGTACTTGTAGGTCGCCTCGGAGGGATCGATACCGAAGTCTTCGGCGGTCTCTTCGACGGTCTTGCCGTCTTCGGGGTCGTCTGCGGGCGACGCGGTCTTGAATCGCTCCCGGTACTCCTCGGGGACGGTGAACTCGTCGACGCGGATCCGGAGCGCGATGACGTCGTCACCGCGCCCCGCCCGGACGGTCTCCAGTCGGTCTCTGACCGGGTCTGCCAGGTCGGCCGCCGCCTCCGGTTCGAACCCGAACGGGGTGAAATAGGAGGGCTGTCGAGTGAACGTGTACACCGTCTCGTGACTGCTGTCGCCCGCCTCCGCAACCAGCCGCTCGATGATGTGCGCGCCGACCCCCTGCTGGCGCCACGGCGGGAGCGTGTAGACGAACGCGAGTTCGCAGAACTCACCCGCGTCGGTCTTGTGGACGCGGATCCGTCCGAACCCGGCCTTGCGTGCGGTCTCTTCGTCGAGAGCGATCACGTAGTCCCGGGACCGAAACGCGGGGTCGTCGAGTTCGGCCTCCTCGATTCTGTCGAGTAACCAGACCTCGTCCCGATTTTTGGCGTCCCGGACGTACATACACGTCGGTAGGTGGCCGCGTGGCAAGTGTATTGCGGAGCGACGACCGGGCTGCGGCGGATATCCCCCACAGAAAACAACAGGTTTGTATCGGTTCCCGCGTTACGTCGGGACGATGGCCCGGCTACTGCCCTCCCAGTCCGAACCTGAGGTCGACGCGTCGCCTCGGGTAGTCGGACTCGACGACGACGACGCCGAGGACCTGCTGTCGGCGCTGTCCTCTACGACCGCCCGCCGGATACTCGCCGCCCTCCACGACGAGCCAGCCAATCCCGCCGCGCTCGCAGAGTCGGTCGACACCTCGCTACAGAACGTCCAGTACCACCTCGACCGACTGGATTCGGCGGGCGCGATCGAGGTGATCGACACGGTCTACTCGGAGAAGGGTCGCGAGATGGACGTCTACGCCCCCGCCGACCGCCCGCTGGTCGTCGTCGCCGCCGCCGACGAGGAGACCTCGGGGTTGTCGGACGTCCTCACCCGGCTGCTCGGCGGGGTCGCGGTCGTCGGGATCGCGAGCCTCGTCGCGCAGTATCTCGCCGACGGGTTTCCGTTCGGCGCGGCGACCGGGGGTGGCGGCGACGGCGGTGGAGCGGTCGGGACAGCGGAGGTGGCGACACAGACGGCCGCCGCCACGGGGCCGCCACCGGGGCTCTTGGTGTTTCTTGGCGGAGTGACCGTTCTCTTGGCGTGGCTCGCAGTGTGGGTCGTCAGGCAACGTCGGTAGCGCGCTCGCTGTCTCGCACCCGAGGCCGCGTCGGCAGAGTGCGGTTCTGTTCGGGCCGAGAGCGCTCGGAACGATACGGTGGGGGCCTTGAGCGCCACCTTCCATTCCCGCCCGCTGGCGGTTCTCGGTCGGTGGTGCGTTGCTTGACCGGCGTTTGAACACGACCGCGAGTAGAGCCCCTACCTATTCGTACCGGGGAGCCCTACGTATCGGTATGAACCACCCCGCAGAAGTCGAGGGGATCGCCGTGGGGGTCGACGCCAACGGCGAGAACGTCCCGGCGGTCGTTCTGGCGGCGCGCTCGGAGTTTCTCCCGATCGTGGTGACCGGCGACCAGGCCCGCGCGATCCAACTCGCCATCTCCGGGGAACCCTTCGAGCGGCCGCTGACACACGACCTCTTGGTGTCTGTGCTCACCGAGTTCGGCGGCGCCATCGACAGAATCCGGATCGACGACATCGCCGACGGCACCTTCTACGCGAAAGTCGACGCCGAGCGGTACGAGGACGGCGAGCCGAGAGCGTTCGTCTTCGACGCCCGCCCCAGCGACGCCATCGCCCTGGCCGTCCGCGTTGAATGCCCGATCGAAGTCTCCGACGCCGTTCTCGAGGAAGCGGGGCAGCCGCCGGAGCGATTCGACCTCGGCGACGACCTCGAAGAGACCGGGACGACGGGCGAACCCGACGACTTCGACGAGTTCGGCGGGCGGTAGCCGGGGCTCCTGTGTGGGGTGTCCCCGGCGTCAGTCGAAGTCGGGGAGGTCGTCGGGGGCCTCGTATTCGGTTTCCCAGTCGATGTACTCGTCTTTCAGCACGTCGCAGACGATCTGCCCCAGTTCGGTCAACCCGGCGTTGATGCCGGAGACCGACCCCCACGAATCGAGGTCAGGGTGGTAGTTTCGCTCCTTCCAGTCTTCGGGAATCCCCGGGGCGTGGTAGCCGACGCGCTCGGCGAAGGAGTCCCAGAAGAAGTCGAAGCGGTGGAGCATATCGAGATCGGTGATGATGTCGAAGTCCGCCTCGTCGAGATCCGTGCTCGATGCCCACGTCAGAAACGCCTCCTGCCACGCGCCGTCGCGGAGCAGTTCTTCGATCTCCTCGCGTTTGTAGTCGGTGTCGCCCACCACCTCGGCGTCCTCGTACTCGTTAGGGTCGATCTCCTCTAGTTCCGGGGGTTCGGGGACCGGCACGTCCAGGCTCATACTCCACAGTTTGCCGGGCAACCTGAAAGAGTTGCTCCTGGAGACGACGGTGACGCGGAGCGGGTGGCGGCACCCGCCCGGGACCGACCTCCCGCCGCGTTCCACGGATTTCATATACGTTCGCCGGTAGGTCACCTGTATGGACGAAGTCGACGACCAGTACACGCCCGCTGAGGTCGAATCATCGGTCGAGGCGTACTGGGACGACACCGACGCCTACGAGGCGACGAAGGCGGCCCACGCCGACGACCCGGCCTTCTTTTTCGTCGACGGGCCGCCGTACACCTCCGGGCAGATGCACTTGGGAACCGCGTGGAACAAGACGCTGAAGGACGCGATCATCCGGTACAAACGCATGACCGGCCACCGGGTGACCGACCGGCCCGGCTACGACATGCACGGGCTCCCCATCGAGGTGAAAGTCGAGGAGGAACTCGGGTTCGACACCAAACGCGACATCGAGGAGTACGGCATCGAGCCGTTCATCGACGAGTGCAAGGAGTTCGCCGTGCGCAACCGCGAGGCGATGGACGAGGACTTCCAGTCGATCGGCGTCTGGATGGACTTCGAGAACCCCTACGAGACCATCACGCCCGAGTACATGGAAGCCGCGTGGTGGGCGTTCCAACAGGTCGACGAGCGGGGGCTGGTCGAGGAAGGCAAGCGGTCTGTCAACTACTGCCCGCGGTGTCAGACCGCGATCGCCGCCAACGAGGTCGAGTACGACGAGATCACCTCGCCATCGATCTACGTGAATTTCCCGCTTTCGGACCGCGAGGGGAGCCTGGTCGTCTGGACCACCACGCCGTGGACCATCCCCGCGAACACCTTCGTCGCGGTCGACGGGGATATGACGTACCAGGCCGTGCGCGCCGAGACGGGTGAGCGTTCCGAGGTGCTCTACATCGCCGAGCCCTGTGTCGAAGACGTTCTGAAACAGGGCCGCTACGAGGACTACGAGGTCGTCGACGAGTACACCGGCGAGGAGTTGGTGGGGTGGACGTACGACCACCCGCTCGCAGACCACCTCGCCGAGTACGCCGACTTCGAGGGCGCGGGGGAGGTCTACACTGCCGACTACGTCGAAGCCGACCGCACCGGGCTCGTCCACTCCGCGCCCGGTCACGGCCAGGAGGACTTCGCCCGTGGCGAGGAGCTCGGCCTCGACGTCTTCGTGCCCGTCGACGGCCGCGGGGAGTTCACCGACGTCGCGGGCGACTACGCCGGGACGTTCGTGCGCGACGCCAACGACGACATCATCGCGGACCTCGACGACGCCGGCGCGCTGCTTTCCTCTGGGACCCACGAGCACCGCTACGGCCACTGCTGGCGGTGCGACACCGACATCATCTTCCTGGCGACCGACCAGTGGTTCATCACGGTCACCGACATCAAGGAGGATCTCCTGGAGAACATCGGCGAGTCGGAGTGGTATCCGCAATGGGCCCGCGACAACCGGTTCCGCGACTTCGTCTCCGACGCCCCCGATTGGAACGTCTCCCGACAGCGGTACTGGGGAATCCCGCTGCCGATCTGGCAGGCCGACGACGGCGACCGGATCGTGGTCGGGACGCGAGCGGAGCTCGCCCGCCGGGTGGATCAGGACATCGATCCGGCGGAGATCGATCTTCATCGGCCCTCGGTGGACCCGTTGACCATCACTGAGGATGGCACGACCTACGAGCGGGTTCCGGACGTCTTCGACGTCTGGATCGACTCTTCGGTGGCGACGTGGGGAACGCTCGACTACCCCGAATCGACCGACGCCTACGAGGAACTCTGGCCCGCCGACTTCATCGTCGAGGCCCACGACCAGACCCGTGGATGGTTCTGGTCGCAGCTGGGGATGTCGACCGCCGCCACGGGGAAGACGCCCTACGAGCAGGTGATGATGCACGGGTTCGTCAACGACGAGGACGGCCGGAAGATGTCGAAGTCCCGGGGGAACATCGTGACGCCGGAGGAGGCGATCGAACGCGCGGGACGGGACCCCCTGCGGGCGTACCTCCTCAGCCACGACCAGCAGGGCGCGGATCTCTCCTTCGAGTGGGACGGCCTCGTGGACACGGAGTCCACGCTCAACATCTTCTGGAACGTCTTCCGGTTTCCCCTGCCGTATATGGACCTCGACGGGTACGACCCCGCCGCCGCCGACCTCGGCGACGGCGACCTCACGGTCGTCGACGAGTGGGTGCTTTCCAGGTTGCAGTCGGTCGAAGCCGAGGCGCGGGAGGCCCTCGAGGAGTTCCGGGTCTCGGACGGGCTCAACGCGGTGCTTTCGTTCCTGACAGAGGATGTCTCGCGGTTCTACGTCAAGGCGATCCGCGAACGGATGTGGGAGGAAGCCGACTCCGACTCCAAGCGCGGGGCGTACGCCACGCTCGCGACCGTGCTCGACGAGTCGATCAGGCTGCTCGCACCGTTCATCCCGTATCTCACAGAACAGATGTACCAGCACCTCGACGGGAGCGCACCGAGCGTCCACGCGCTGTCGTATCCCGAGGCCGACGCGGACCTCCGCGACGGGGACCTCGAGCGCCGGATGTCGGTGCTCCGAGACGTCGAGGAGGCCGCGGCGAACGCTCGCCAGCAGGGCGGTCGGAAGCTCCGATGGCCGGTCCAGCGGGTCGTGGTCGCGACCGACGACGACGCCGTCGCCGACGGCGTCGAGTCGCTGTCGGACCTGCTTTCCGAGCGCGTCAACGCCCGGTCAATCGAGGTCGTCTCGGAGTTCGACGAACTCGTCGAGCGCGCGGTTCCGGAGATGAGCGTGATCGGCCCCGCGTTCGGCGCCGACGCCCAGCGCGTGATGGACAAAGTCGAGGGGAAGACCCGAGCGGAACTCGGCGACGGCGTCGAAGTCGACGGCGACGTCCACGAGCTGACCGACGAGATGGTCTCCTACGAGGCCGAACCTCCGGAACACGTCTCCGCGGCGGCGTTCGACGGCGGCACAGTCTACGTCGACACCGAACTCACCGACGACATCGAGGCCGAGGGGTACGCCCGCGACGTGGTGCGGCGGATCCAGGAGATGCGGAAGCGGCTTGATCTCGACGTCGAACGCGAGATCCACACCGCGGTCGACGTCGCCGACGACCGGGTGGCAGGCTTCGTGGATCGCCACCGCGAGTACGTCGCAAGCGAGACCCGGAGCCGCGAACTCCGCGACGAGAAGCCGGTCGACGGCGAGTGGGAACTCGTCGCGGAGTGGGACGTCGAAGGCGTGGCGGTGACGATCGGCGTCGAGCCCGCCGCGGAGTAGCCGACAGTCAAGGGTCGTAGGTCCCGAGTCACAGTATTTATTTCACGATCTCGTAACTGAATCAGCCGCGAGAACGTGCCTGCGGACTGAATGATCTTGCTATTTGAAGTCCCGAACTGAACGCCAGCAATTATTCAGATGCTACTCCAACTCTGATAGGTTTACTTCTTCCCAGTCGCCATCTCCGGTCGATTGCTGAATTTTGGGTTCAAAATCTTTTATTTCTTCCACAGTCATAGTAGGCGAATTACCAGCATTATTCGGATCAAAGGTCTTGAACAACATACGGCCAGCTATCTGTTCTTCCAATTCAGATATGAGTACTTCAGACTTCGCTGCTACCTTAGCCACCACTTCTCCATCCACAGCGATACCAACAACCGGCTCATATTCAGAGGCTTCTTTTGGCTCTGACACACTGACAGATGAACGGAACAATAATATTAGTTTTTTGGTTATTTGACTGATTCATCGCCCTCCCATCTCATTTGGAGCCGTCTAGAATACCTCTTTTGTATTGAGCGATCTTGATTCAGGTGTGAGAGCACTTCTATGACACCCTCGACGGGTATGGTATCATGCACCGGTTCCCATACCCGTTCTTCGCTTCCCTGAGTTGATCAGTACAGGTGACGCTGTGCTTTTGACCGAGCTTTTGCTAGGGAGCGAGCGGGGCGGGACCTTCGGTCCCGCTGGCAGCCGGGCGAAGCCCGGCGACGAAGCGAGCGACCGCGGCAAAAGGTCGGTATTCAACAGAGCGCGTCTTCCAACAGCTGCAGCGGGTGTTTGATCTCGTAGCCCGTGCCGTGTTCCATCTGCATTGAACAGGTCGGACACTCCGTCATCCCGACCTCGCCCGCGGCGTCGTGCATGTGCTCGAACATATCGTCGCCGATCTTCATCGAGGTCTCGTACTTCTCCTCCTTCCACCCGTAGGTCCCCGAGATCCCCGAACACGAGTCGCCGACATCCTCCATCTCAACGCCGTCGACCTCCCGGAACAGCTCGACCGCCTGGCGATCTAACCCCTGATTCCGGGCGTGACACGGCGCGTGGTACGCAAAGGCCTGCTCGTCGACGGAGGCGTCGGCGAGGGCGCCGTCCAGATCCTCGTGGATTCGGAGATATTCGAGGGACTCGTAGGTGTTTTCGGCGACCTCCTCGATTCCCGACAGCTGGAACAGCTCGGGGTACTCCTGGCGCAGCGACATCGAACACGAGGTACAGGAGGCGATGACGTCGTACCCCTCCTCTAAGAGATCCGAGAGTTCGGAGACGTTCACCGACGCCGCGCGCTCGGCGTCGTCAAGCATCCCGTTTGCGAACATCGGCGTCCCCGAGCAGCGCTGGCGGGGGACCGCGACCTCGTAGCCGAACGCCTCGAAGACCCGGACCATCGCCTTGCCGACCTCGGGGGTGTTGTAGTTGGAGTAACACCCGTGGAAGTACGCCACCCGCTTGTCCTCGGAGCGGACCTGCGGGCCGCCCCGCTCGGCCCACCACTCTCGGAACGTCTGGGTGGCGAACTCGGGGAAGTCGCGCTCGGCGGTGATCCCGAGCAGCGTCTCGTTGACCTTCTGGACCAGGCTGTTTCCCATCACGAAGTTGGTGAGCCGCGGCACCTTGCTCCCCAGCCTGGCGAGGGTGCCGTAGTTCGCCAGGATCCGATTGCGGACGTACTCCCGGGAGAGCTTGGTCATCTGCTCGTCGACGTACGCTCCGCGGGCGGTGTTGTGCATCTGGCTCAGTGGAACGCCCGACGGGCAGGCGTCGTCGCACCGCATACAGTTCGAGCAGGACATAATCGAGTCGTCGATCTCGACGTCGTCCTCCTTGCGCTTGAGCCGCCACTGCTCGGGGCCCTGGAACTTCGGTCCGGGGAACTCGTCGTCGACCTCCGCGACCGGGCAGGTGGTGTCGCAGACCGAGCACTTGTAACAGTTGTCCGCGCCCGGGCGGAGGTCCATCTCGCTGTCTTCGAACACAGACACCGGTTCGAAGTCGTCCTGTGCTGTCGGTCCAGTGGAACTGGGAAGTTCTGCATCGCTCATTGTGCTGCCTCCTCGCCGGCGCGGCGGCCGGCGTAGCTACCGGTCGCAATCGAGACGCCGGCGGCGGACTTCTCCGTTGCGACGTCGGCGCCGCCGAGCACGCCGCCGGCGGCCCGGAGGTTCGGGAAGTGGACGTCGCCGCCGGCGTCGGTCGGCCGGAGGTCGTCGTCGGGGACGACCCCGAATCGCGCGAACGCGTGATCGCCGAAGGCCTCGGCCTCCGACCACTCGTAGCGATCCTCCGGGTGGGGGACGTGACAGTCGAACAGCGGTTCGACGACCGTCTCACGGTCCGAATCGATCCCTTTCCCGACCAAGCCGCCGGTCGCGAGCACGACCTGGTCGGCGTGGTACGGAACCGTCTGACCGCGGCGGTCCACGGTCACTGCGGTCAGCCGGCCGTCGGCTGTTTCGTACCCGACCGCGCGGTTCCCGGTCGAGAGCCGGATCTCCGCCCGTTCTAACGCGTCGATCAGCAGATCTTCGAGGTGCATCCCGAGCAGACTCGGCGGCCCGGTGGGGATCTGGAAGACGGTGGCGCCCAGACGGTCTTCGAGGTGCGCCCGTACCGCCGGTCCGTGATCGTCACCCAGCATAGCTGGGAAGCCGACCCGGGCGTGGCCGTCGAGTTCGGCGGCGACCGCCTCGGCCAGGCGGTCCCGGACGTCGTCTTGATCATTATCGAGAGCCTGTGCCAACCGGGTGGTCCGGGCGTCGTCGCGGAACCTGATCGGGAAGTCGACGACCGCGCCGTCGACGTCGAAGGGGACGCCCGTCGCAGCGAGGTGGTCCGCAGCCGCGACGGCGTCAAAGTCGGTCAGCCCGCGGAACCCGACGAGCAGGGTGTCCTCCTCGGCGCTCGCGAGCCCGGGAGCGACCGAGACCGGGTACCGCGCGGTCGGCTTGATGGTCCCGCCGTGGGTGGGGACCAAGGCGTTGCGGTCGGTGTGAGATCCCCGGTAGCTGTCGCCGACGACGTCGTCGAACCGGCGCAGCCCCTCGCGGATCCCCTCGACGCCGACGATCCGGTACGGGTGGGTCTCAGGGAGTCGGTCGACCGCAGCGAAGGGGTCCGAGATCGGGGCCTCGCCGTCGACAGCACCGAGCACGTCGACCAGCCCGCTGGCCTGCCGGAGCGTGCTCTTCTTGTGGGAGATCAACCGGACCTGCGCGCCGGATTCGGCGGCCGAAAGCGCCGCCATCGACCCCGCGAGTCCGCCACCGACCACGACCACGTCGTCACGAATCGGCATCGGTGCCTCCACTCCCGGGGGTCCCGCCGTCGGCGACTGCGTCGTCCGAGTTGCCGGCGGACTCGGCGCCGGCATCCGGGGCCACACTCGCGTCGGGGCCCGAATCGAACGCCCCGAACTCGACCGGCTCGCCCGTGGTCGCCGGGTCGGCGTCGCGGTTCATCGTGGTGGCGTGGAGCATGTGCTTCAACATCGCTTGGGAGAGCTGTTGGCCCCACAGCGCGTGGCGCTCGCCCTTCCAGCGCTCCTGGTAGAGGTCGTCCAACGCGTCGCGGGCGACGACCTCGTCGTACTCGGGGACCAGTTCGTTCGCCATCCGGTGACAGCAAAAGGCCCCTTGGCAGTTCCCCATCGACGCGCGGGTCCGGAGCCGAACCGCGTTGAGCTCCGAGCCCGCCCCCTCGATGGCGTCGTGGATCTCCGCGCGGGTGACGGCCTCACACTCACAGACGGTGGGGTTGGGTCCGTCCCACTCCCCGATGACCTCGTCCATCCGCGACCCCAGCCGTTCGGCGCTTCGCCGACCGATCGGCGACCGGAGCCCGAACTCGTCCATCCAGTCTCGCAGCACCGAGAAATCCTCCGAGCCGGGGAGCGGCTCCTCCGCAGTCCGGCACTCGGCGTCAACGCCCAGCCGGTCGCAGACGTGATCGGAGATCTTCTCGGCCATGAGCCGGTAGGTGGTGAGTTTCCCGCCGACGATCGACGTCAGCCCGGGGAGGTCGTCGCGGTCGTCGTGATCGAGTAAGAAGAAGTCCCGCGTGATGTCGGTCGGGTCCTCGCTTGCGACCTCGGGCGGTTCGTAGAGCGGGCGGACGCCCCAGAACGACCGGATTGTTCGGGCCTCCGAGAGCATCGGCACCAGATCAGAGAGCGTGTCGATCATCATATCCACCTCCCACCCCTCCTCGGGGTAGTCCTCGGGGTCGTCGACCTCCTCGTCGGTCGTTCCCAGGATGCAGGTGGTCTCGTGGGGCACGACGATGTCGGCGTCGCCCTTGGGCTTGCACCGGTTGATCACGGTGTCGACCTGGCGGACGTTCATAATCGTCATCACGCCCTTCGAGGGGCGGACCGCCACGTCGACGCCGGCCATCTCGCCGATCCGGCCGGCCCACGCGCCGGTGGCGTTGATCACGTGGTCGGCGTAGATCTCCTCGCGCTCGCCGTCGTCGCCGTGGACGAACGACCCCTCTCCGGAGTCGTGTTCGACCTCGACGCCGACCACCGCGCCGTCCTCGATCAAGACGTCTGTGACCTCCGCGTGTGTCTCGACCCGCGCGCCGTGGCGGCTGGCGTCGGCCGCGTTGGCGACGCAGAGCCGGAACGGGTCGACGGCACCGTCGGGGACGCGGATCGCCCGTTCGATGTCTCCCGCGAGGTGGGGCTCGATCTCGCGGGCCTCCTCGGCCGAGAGGACCTCAGCAGGGATCCCACACTCCCGGCACCCCTCCAGTTTCTTCTGGAAGTACTCGTCTTCGTCCTCGGGGCGCTGGACGAACAGCCCGCCGGTCATCTCGACGCAGTGGGTCGCGATCCGGCGGAGCACCCGGTTCTCCTCGATACACTCCGTGGCCGAGGACTGGTCGGAGACCGCATACCGACCGCCGCTGTGGAGGAGTCCGTGCATCCGTCCGGTCGTCCCGTGGGTCAGGTTCCCCTTCTCGACTAAGGTGGCGTCGAGGCCGCGCATCGCGAGGTCGCGCACGATGCCACAGCCCGTGGATCCCCCGCCGATCACGAGGACGCTCGGCGCGTTGCTCATCTGTTGGTGCATCTTCGAGTAGCATCTACTTTACAGTAGCGTCTCCCGGCATCCGTACGGTCGTGTCCCACACCCCGACGCCGATCGGTCCACCGGACGCGATCAGCCGAGAATCGACCGACTCCGTCGACGTCGAAATCCCGCCGTGCCCACTCCTCCGGACAGTCGCAGGGCCTTTGGCCTTCCGCCGCGAAGCCGTATCGATGACCGCCGACACGCCGCCGCTCGTGCTCGACATCGACGGGACGATCACCGACGGGTCCGGCCGCCTCGACCCCCGGGCTTTCGAGTACCTCCCCGAATGGGACGCACCGCTCGTACTCGCCACCGGGAAAGCGTTCCCGTACCCGGTGAGCCTGTGTCACTACCTCGGGATCGACCAGACAGTGATCGCGGAGAACGGCGGGGTCGTGCTGGCCGACGACACGGTCTCGTACCAGGGTGATCCGGAGCGCGCCGCCGAGGCCGCGGCCGCCTTCGAGGAGCGCGGCGGCGACTTGGGGTGGCCGGCGTTCGACGCGATCAACGAGTGGCGGGAAAGCGAGATCGCCGCCAACGTCTCCGCCGACCTGGAACTGCTCCGGTCGGTCGCCGCAGGGCACGACCTGGAAGTGTTCGACACCGGCTACGCCTACCACATCAAGACGCCGGGCGTCGAGAAGGGAGTGGGGCTCCGCGCGGTCGCTGACACCCTTGATCTCGACCCCGGGGAGTTCGTTGCGGTCGGCGACAGCGTCAACGACGTGTCGATGTTCGAGGTCGCGGGTCGGTCGTTCGCGGTCGCCAACGCCGACGACCACGCACAGGCGGCGGCCGATACCGTCCTCGGCCAGTCGTACTTCGACGGCACGGCGTCGGTTCTGGACTCGCTGTGAACGGGACGCGGGGTCGTCCGCCCCGCGGGACGAGCCCTACCCCTCAGCGGGCTCCCGGCGCTCCGCGAACGGCGCGAACGACCCGTTGACGTCCCACTCGTGGATACAGTAGATGCTGCCGGCCCGCGGCCCGTCGTCCCCCGGAGCCACCCGCCACGTACCCGCGTCGTCGTCCCAAAACTCGGCGCGACCGCACAGTTCACACGACCGTTCGTCAGGGGTTCGGAGCTCCGGATTCATACTCGACCTTCCGCTGTGGAGCCTGTTAACCCTAACTCCCGTAGCGAAGTGTTTTACCCGCTACCCGTCGGACGAAACGTATGGGGTTCCACACGTTCTCGATCGACCGTGCCGACGATCTCGAGGATTCCGACCGCTACCGGTTCGGGTCTAGAGAAGAGCTGCTGGGCGCGCTCGCCCCCGGCGCCGACGACGTGGTCGCAGACGTCGGCAGCGGGACCGGCTTCTACACCGACGACGTCGCACCACACGTCGAGCACGTGTACGCGATCGACGTCCAGCCGGAGATGCACGACCGCTATCGCGAGAAAGGGGTGCCGGACAACGTCGAGTTCGTGACCGCGGAGGCCTCGTCGCTGCCATTCGACGACGACGAACTCGACGCCGCCGTCTCGACCATGACCTACCACGAGTTCGCCACCGACCCTGCGCTCGCTGAACTCGCGCGCGTAGTCCGGCCCGGCGGCCGCGTGGTCACGCTCGACTGGTCGCGGGAGGGGATCGGGACCGACGGCCCGCCGGTCGACGAGCGGTTCGCGCTCGCCGACGCCGTCGAGGCGTTCGAGGCCGCCGGGTTCCGGACCGTCGACGCCACGACCCGGTTCGAGACGTTTTTGCTCTCTGCGGTGAGGTAAGCCGACAAAACCACATCTGTCGAACCGAGCCCACGATAACTGTCGGTATGTCTCGGATATGGGGCGGAGTAACAGTTATCACGGTCTGTAGCCTGGTATATACTATGACAATGTACAACAGCGAGGTCGACCCGTACCGGGCCGGTGAGGGCTACTACGAGTGTCTGGAGTGCGGGGCCCGTGGCGACAGCGCGGGGGTGTGTGACGGCTGCGGTAGCGACGCACTCGTAAACATCGCGGTCCCGCGGGAGTGAGACGGGCCGTCGGCGTCCGCTGCCGGTCAGGTACGGGTTCGCCCCCGAGTCGTCACCGTCCGGCGTCGACGTCGGCGAGCCCGGTGTATCGCTCCAACAGCAGGACCAAGACCGCACCGACGACCGCGGCGGCCACGAACGTCGCAACCGCCGTCGGGGTCCAGACCCGCCCGAGTTCGACCAGTCGATCGGTCGTGCGGGCCACAGGCGCGCGGAGCGCCCCCACGATCAGCGCGACGAGGAACGCCAGCGTCGTTGCCCGGTCGCGTTCGAGCGCCCACCTGACGGCGTGAGCCACGGAGAACAGCCCGACGAACGCGCCGGCAACGAACGCCGCGACCACGGTTCCGTTGGTGGCCAGCGGATCGATCGGACCGCCGGTCGCGACCCCGAGCAGAGCGTCGACGAACGCCGACAGCGTGCCTGTCAGGTAGGCGTACTGACCGAGGATGATGAGGAACAGCGACCCCGAGATCCCCGGAAGGATCATGGCGCTGACTGCGATCGCTCCTGCGACGACGGTGACCGGGAGGCTTTGCCCCAGCGCCGCGGCGGCTTCCCCGGAGACCACGAACGCGAGCGTGAACCCCGCGGCGACGGCGGCGACGCGCCCCGGCGTGTCGAGGCTGACTTCCGAGAGCAGCACCCACGCCGAGGCCGCAATGAGGCCGAAGAAGAACCCGAACGTGACCACCGGTGCGGACTGGATGCCGACGTGGACGACCCGCGTGACGGTCACGATTGCGGTGAACACGCCGGCGACGAGCACGAGGAGGAACCCGGCGTCGATCGTCCGGAGGGCGTCGGCAGCGTCCGCCCGCCGGTCCGGGAAGACGCCGAGTGCGACCGCCGAGAGCCTGGCGGGCGAGACCGCGGTGATCGCGGCGATCAGCCGTTCGTAGATCCCGGTGATCAGGGCGATCGTCCCGCCGGAGACGCCGGGGACGGCGTCGGCAGCGCCCATACACAGCCCTTTGAGATAGATGCCGAGCCACGCAGTGGTCGCGCCGTCGCCTGCGACACCGGTGGCCTGTTCCGAGAGGTCGTCGGCGTCGCCCGACCGGTCGCGCTCGTTCGGCATACCTTTGGGTTTGTCGCCCCCCTACTCCGGGCTTTCGCTTCCACGGCGGGGGCGGCCGGGGCCACGTGACGGGGCGGTCGGAGACGCGAAAATTGAAACCGACGGGCGGCGTCCGATCTCGTATGCGAATCAGCATCGTCGGTAGCGGCTACGTCGGGACGACGATCGCGGCGTGTTTCGCAGACGTCGGCCACGACGTGGTCAACGTCGACATCGACGAGGGGGTCGTCGCGTCGCTCAACGACGGCCGCTCGCCGATTCACGAACCCGGGCTCGAGGAGTTGGTCGCCGACCACGCCGGCGATACGCTCCGAGCCACGACCGACTACGCCGCGGTCGGAGAGACCGACGTGACGTTTCTCGCGCTCCCGACCCCATCGGAGGACGACGGCCACGTCGATCTCTCGATCACGAAGGCGGGCGCGCGGTCGCTCGGGGCGGCGCTCGGCAGGACCGACGGCGACCACGTCGTGGTGACAAAGAGCACGGTCGTCCCGACCACCACCGAGGAGGTGATTGCGCCGATCGTCGCCGAGGAGTCGGGGATGACAGTCGGGGACGACCTCCACGTCGGAATGAACCCCGAGTTCCTCCGGGAGGGAAGCGCCGTCTCCGATTTCCTCGACCCCGACAAGGTGGTTCTCGGTGCCGAGACCGACCGCGGCCGGGAGGCGCTTCGCGGGGTGTTCGACCCGCTGGTCGATCGGGCCGGCGACCCGCCGGTGGTCGAGACCGGGATCGCGGAAGCAGAGATGATAAAGTACGCCAACAACGGGTTTCTGGCGGCCAAGATCTCGCTGGCCAACGACATCGCGAACGTCTGTACGGAGTACGACATCGACTCCGAGGAGGTCCTGTCGGCCATCGGCCTGGACCACCGGATCGGGTCGGCGTTCCTCGAAGCGGGCGTCGGGTGGGGCGGGAGCTGTTTCCCCAAGGACGTCGCCGCGATCATCGCGGCCGCCCGCGACGTGGGGTACGAACCGGCGATGCTCGAAGCCGCCGTCGAGGTGAACGACCGACAGCCCGTACGACTCGTAGACCGGCTCCGCGAGCACGTGGATCCCGCAGGCGCACGCGTCGCGGTGCTCGGTCTCGCGTTCAAGCCCGGAACTGACGACGTCCGCAACTCGCGGGCGATCCCGCTGGTGGAGGCGCTGTCGGACGCCGGTGCCGAGATCGTCGGGTACGATCCGGTGGCGACCGACAACTTCCGCGAGCGGTATCCGGACGTCGAGTACGCCGACTCCGCGGCCGACGCTCTCCGTGGGGCCGATGCCGCACTCGTGGTCACCGACTGGCCGGAGTTTGCCGACCTCGATTCCGAGTTCGACGCGATGGCGACGCCCGTCGTCGTCGACGGCCGCCGGATCGTCACGCGTCGCGAGGGGATCGTCTACGAATCACTGGTGTGAGACGCGCGGTGTCACCCGGACGCGAAGACGGCCGCTTCGGGGGCACCCCCGAGACGCGCAGTTTGTGTACCTGTTGATATTTCCCCGAGATCCGGCGAAAGAACCAGGATCCCCCGCCACAGTATGAAATAGTATGGCAAGATTCACCGTCGAAGTGGACGCAGACCTCAAACGACAGATGGACAACCACCCGACCGTCGACTGGGGCGAAACTGCCCGACACGCGATCAGGGAACGTGCGCAGACTCTCGAGCTCCTGGACGAGTTGACCGAGGACGTCGAACTGACCGAATCCGACGCGACCGAGCTCGCCGACCGGATCGACGAGATCGCGCGGGAGCGGATCGCAGAGGAATCGTAGTCGAGGCGACTGTCTCGTTGGCAGCGGCCGTCAGGTACTGTTTCGCTCACATCGGCTCTGACCGGAGGGGATCGAAACGACGCGGAAGCGTCTCGAGATCCCGCTCAGAGCGTGCGTTTTGCCCAGCCCCGTCACTACTCACAACGCCGCTCGGGGGCGAGCACGAGCAATTATATACGAGCCCGCGGCCACATCGCGCGTGACCTGAATATCACCCCGCGCCGGGCAGCGGGTGTTCGGCACGCCGGCGTGGGGACAGCGGCTGTTCGCGCCGATCAGCCGGATGCGACTGTGCCGACTGTTCGCTACCGCGGAGCCGGACGGAAACGTACTTCACGCCGTCGTTCGTTCGTCCGATATGCTCTCTTTGGCGCTCGCGGGGAAACCCAACGCGGGCAAGTCTACTTTCTACAAGTCGGCCACGATGGCGGACGTCGACGTAGGGAACTACCCGTTCACCACGATCGAGCCGAACCGCGGCGTGACCCACGCCCGGACGCGGTGTCCGTGTCTCGACCGCGAGGAGCGGTGCGGCAACTGTGAAAACGGGATCCGGTACGTTCCGGTCGAGCTCTTAGACGTCGCCGGGTTGGTCCCCGGTGCACACGAAGGTCGGGGACTGGGTAACCAGTTTCTCGACGCACTGACCGACGCCGACGCCATTCTCTCGGTTGTCGACGCCGCGGGGGGGACCGACGCCGAGGGCGAGCCTGTCGAGGTCGGCACCTACGACCCGGTCGAGGAGGCCGACTTCGTGGAGGCCGAACTCGAACAGTGGCTCGCAGGGATCATCGAAAAGAACTGGGAGACGGTCGTCAGGAAGTCCCGGTCGCCGGACTTCGACATCGACGACGCACTCACCGAGATGCTGACCGGGTTCGGCGCCACCGTCTACGACGTCGCGGCGTCGCTGCGAGCGGTGGAGTACCCCGAAGATCCCCAGCAGTGGACCGACGACGACCGCGCCGATCTGGCGCGAGACGTCCGCGAACGGACCAAACCGATCGTGTTGGTCGCCAACAAGGCCGACATCGCGCCGGCGGGGAACGTCGACCGGCTGCGCGACGGGACCGATGCGCCGGTCGTAGCAGCGACCGCCGACGGCGAACTCGCGCTCCGGACTGCCGCCGCCGCCGGCGCGATCGAGTACTTCCCGGGCGATACGGATTTCGACGTGGTGAGAGAGGTCTCCGACGCCCAGCGCGAGGGCCTCGAAACCATCCGCGAGGTGATGGCCGAGACCGGTGGTACCGGCGTCCAGGCCGCGATCGATACCGCCGTCTACGACACGCTGGATATGATCACCGTCTATCCGGTCGAAAACGAGACCCGGTGGACCGACGGGAGCGGCGAGACCCTCCCCGACGCGTTCCTCCTACCACGGGGGTCGACGCCGAAGGACCTCGCGTACGCCGTCCACTCCGACATCGGCGACGGCTACCTCCACGCGGTGGACGCGCGGTCTGATCGCCGGATCGGTGAGGACCACGAACTCGACGAGGGCGACGTGGTGAAGGTCGTCAGCACCGCGAACTGATTCGGTCGACTTCGCCGGGTGCGTATAAGTCGAGAACGGTTCGCAGCTACGCAGTGACCGCGTCGTAGGCGTCGGCCATAACGTCGAGCGCCGCCCGCAGCGACTCCTCGTCGGTCGCATACGAGAGCCGCGCTTTTCCACGGCCGGCTTCCCCGAACGCCTCCCCGGGGACGACGACGACGCCGCGGTCGAGACACTCATCGACGAACCCCTCGGGGATTTCCGGCATACAGTAGAAGGCGCCGCCGGGTGTGGGGACCTCTAAGCCGATGTCGCGGAGCCCCTCGACCACCAGGTCACGCCGCTGACGGAACGAGTCGGTCATCTCCGCTATGAGGTCCTGTGGCCCGGTGAGCGCCGCCTCCGCAGCGAACTGCGACGGGGCGGCCGCACACGCCTGGGTGTACTGGTGGACGCGGAGCATCCGCTCGATCCGGTCGGGCGCTCCGGTGACCCACCCCAGCCGCCACCCCGTCATCGAGTAGAGCTTCGACGCGGAGTTCACCACAACCACGTTGTCGCGGTCGGTGAACTCCAGCGGCGACCGGAATTCGCCGTCGAAGACGGTGTACTCGTAGACCTCGTCGGAGACACAGAGGACGTCGTTTTCGTCGGCGATCCGGGCGAACTCGCGGACGTCTTCGGGCGGCGAGACCGCGCCGGTGGGGTTCCCGGGGCTGTTGACCACGAACGCCGCGGTGTCGTCGGTGATTGCGGCTTCGACCGCCTCGGGGTCGAGCGTGAGGTCGTCGCGGAGTGGGACGGGAACGGGCGTCCCGCCCGCGAGCCGGGTGAGCGCGTCGTAGGAGACGAACCCCGGATCGGGGATCAGTACCTCGTCGCCGGGGTCGAGGTGGGCTTCCATCACGATGTGAAGCGCCTCCGACCCGCCGGCGGTGGCGATCACGTCCGCGGGGTCGACGTCGACGCCTTGGTCCCGAGCGTGTTTGTCTGCGATGGCTTCCCGGAGCGACGCCATCCCCTTGTTTTCGGTGTAGCCGTCGGCGAGGCCCTCGCGGATCGCCTCCGCGGCCGCCTCCCGGGCGTGGGCCGGGGCCGCGAAGTCCGGTTGGCCGAGCCCGAGATTGATTGCGTCGTCGCCAGCGGCCTCGAACACCTTTCGGATCCCGCTGATCGACACCTGTTCGACGCGATCGGAGAATTCCGTCATACCTGCGACGGGGGGTGCCACCGAGTTAGGTCTTGCTTCCTCTCCCGGTGCCCCTTCGTCGCCCGCTCAGTGTCACTCGCCTCCGGCCCGGAGCCGCTCGACGTGGCTCATCACGACCGAAAGGGTCGCGTCGGCGTCGGTGTACCCGCGCTCGTAGTCGTCGTACGCGGCATCGATGTCGTCGAGGACCCCGTCGACGACGTCCTCGAGGGGTTCCGATCGCGGGTCGTCGCCGGAGCCGGGTGCGTCGGATGCGTCGGTCACAGATCGGATTCCCGGCCGACGGTGAAAAGTCCGCGGTCACGCCGTCGGCGGGCTGATCCGGCGGGTGAGTCTCCGACCGCGGCCGGAAGTATATACGTGACGCCCGCCCACCACCGAGCGTGCTCACCCTCCGGTACGACGACGGCACGGTCCGGGTCGACGGGCTCGACGAGGCCGAGGCGGCTGCTGAGTCGCTGCCGGGCGTGGTGTGGGACGACCGAGGGCTGGTCGCCCGCACGCCGGCGTACCGGTACGTCGACCTCCGCGACGCCCTCGAGGATCAGAACGCTGCGTTCGAGGATCTGGTCGGGGGTCCGACCGACGATCGGTTGTCGCTGTCCCACGCCTACGACCTCCGGCCGTACCAGCAGGAGGCGGTGGCGGCGTGGCGCGAGCACGGGGACCGCGGCGTCGTCGTTCTGCCGACCGGGGCGGGCAAGACGGTCGTCGCGGTCGACGCCATCGCCACGTTGGGCGTGCCGACGCTCGTAGTGGTGCCGACAATCGACCTCCTCGACCAGTGGCGCCGGGAACTGGAGACCGAGTTCGACGTGACGGTCGGGCAGTTCGGCGGCGGCGAGCAGACGCAGGCGCCGATCACGGTCTCGACGTACGACTCGGCGTACCTCCGGGCCGAGGATGTCGGCGGCGACTTCGGGGTGGTGGTCTTCGATGAAGTCCACCACCTCGGCGGGGAGGGGTACCGCGACGCTGCCCGGCTCCTCGCGGCCCCCGCCAGGCTGGGGCTGACGGCGACGTTCGAGCGCCCCGACGGGGCCCACGAGGTGGTCGCCGACCTGGTGGGGCCGAAAGTGTACGAGGCTGCCGTCGACGACCTCGCGGGCGAGCACCTCGCCGACTACGAGATCCGACGGATCGAGGTCGGACTCGGCCCCGAAGAGCGGGACGCGTACGAGAACGCTCAGGGTACGTTCGTCGACTACCTGAAGCGGTCGAACCTCTCGCTGCGCAGCGGCTCCGACTATCGGAAGCTTGTGATGCGGTCAGGCACCGATCCGGCGGCGCGGGAGGCCCTGCTGGCCAAGCAGCGCGCCCGACGGATTATGATGAACGCCGACGCGAAGGTGGTGACGCTGGGGCGGCTGCTCGACCGCCACCGGGACGACCGGGTGATCGTGTTCACAGCCCACACCGACCTCGTCTACCGGCTTTCCGAACGGTACCTGCTCCCGGCTCTCACGAGCGAAACCGGGGCGGCCGAGCGCCGAGAGATCCTAGAGCGCTTTCGCGATGGCACTTACTCGCGGGTCGTGACCGCGAACGTTCTCGACGAGGGCGTCGACGTTCCCGATGCCAACGTCGCGGTCGTGCTAGCGGGGTCGGGGTCAGAGCGGGAGTTCACCCAGCGACTGGGCCGCATTCTTCGACCGACCGAGGACGGCGGGCGCGCGCTGCTTTACGAGGTCGTGACCGAGGAGACTGCCGAAGAGCGGGTGGCCGACAGGCGGCGGTGACGCCGGGTCAGGATTCGGAGCCGAGGCTCAGTCCAAAGCGACGCTGATGTTCCCGCCGGCGGCGAACCGGTCGTACGCCACGTCGACGGTGACCGTCCACTCCGCCGTGGAGTCGCTGTCGACCGCGACGTCCGTCTCTCGGACGAGCTCTTCGTCGTCGACCCCGACAACGACGCGGACGGTCCCGGTCCGGCGGGCGTCCCCACGGTTCTCGACGGTCCCGAACACCCGAAGCGTGCCGTCGTCGTCGGCCTCGAAATCGAAGGTTGCGACGGCCAAGTCCGGTCTGTCGGGCGTTTCCCGCGGTTGGTCGGCCGGCGCGTTCGGCGGGTTCCGCGGCCCCGTCGCTCGCGGGAGCCGGCCGGCGCAGCCACCGAGCGCCGCCACCAGGCAGCCCAGACACCCACGGATCGCCGAGCGCCGTCGCATCGTCCGGGCAACGGCCGCCGGCAGGTATCGGCTTTTCGGTGCCGGTCGGACCGCGCAGTCTGGAACCGACCCGACCCCGGCACTCTTGATCCGGCGGCCCGTACCGCCGCTCGTGCTCCGGAAGGACCTCCTCCGCGTCTCCCGAGCGGGCGGCGGCTACCATCCGAAGTTTGCAGACCGGAACCACCGCTCGGTGGCGGCCCGGATGATCGGGGTCTTCCAGGGCCACGTCGGCGAGCCGCGGCACCGCCTTGACGACGCACTCGACGATCTCGAGCGCGAGGCCGAGGATTTCAAGCTGGTCCGTGGGTTCGCCGCGCTTGTAGAGCGGGACGCGACCTTCGAGACGCGCGCCCCGCTGCCGCCGGCGCGCGTCCGGCGGACCGTCTTCGAGGCGGCCGAGGGTGCCGGGGGCGTCGTCGACAACGGGGATCGGGCGGCGGCGCTCGCCTCGGCGGCCGACCGGTTGGGGACGAGAGTCGGGACCGTCGAGACGTCGCTGTACGCCGACCGCGAGACCAACGAGGTGCTCTCGACGTTCGCCCCGCGGTGGGACCCCGACCAGCTACTCGAACAGTACAACCTCTCGCTGGCCCAGACCGCGGTGTTCGACGCGACGGAGGTCAGGATCCGGAGCGCCGACCCCAAGCGGCTGGTGTCGGCGGTCAAGCGGCTGGGGCTCCTCTACGAGATCCGGCGACGCGGCGACGCAGACCACGGGCGGGAACTCGTGGTCACCGGTCCCGACGCGCTCTTCCGGCGAACCCGGCGGTACGGGACCGCTTTCGCGCGGCTGCTCCGGAGCGTCGCAGGCACCGCCGAGTGGTCGCTGTCGGCGACAATCGACGACCGCGGGACTGACAGAGAGCTCCGCCTCGGTCCCGGCGACGTGTCGGTGCCGGGGGTCGAGCCGATCGCGGAGCCGACCTACGACAGCGGGGTCGAAGCCGACTTCGCCCGGCGGTTTTCCGACCTCGATCTGGACTGGGAACTCTTGCGGGAGCCGGAGCCGCTCGCGGCCGGTGCCCGCGCGATGATCCCGGATTTCGCGTTCGACTACCGACCGGGCGGGGACGGAGCCGCGGCCGGGGGCGAGGCGGATCCCGAGCCGACCGGCGGTGCCGGCGCACCCCCGTTCCGCGTTTTCTTCGAGGTGATGGGGTTTTGGACGCCGGAGTACGTCGAAAAGAAGCTCGACCAGTTCGGGAGCGTCGCCGACGACGTCGAACTGTTGGTCGCGGTCGACGAATCACTGGGGGTCGGCGAGGAGATCGAGAGCCTCGACCATCGGGTGGTCGTGTACTCCGGGCGGGTGCGCGTGAAAGACGTCGTGGACGCACTCCGGGAGTACGAAGCCGACCTGGTGGACGCGGCCGCAGCGTCGCTGCCGGCGGAACTCGTCCCCGACGCCGACGTGAGCGGGCTCGAGTCGGTGGCCGCCGGTCGGGGCGTGGGCGTCGACGCCCTCGACGGGGTTGCGTTCCCCGAACACGAGCAGGTGGGCCGGACGCTGATCCGCCCGGCGGTGCTCGACGCCGTCGATGCCGACCTCGAAGCGGGCGTGTCGCTCTCGGCGGCGGAGGCGGTTCTCGACGAGTACGGCATCGACGACGCCTCCGCGACCCTGTCGCGGCTGGGATACCGGGTCGAGTGGCAGGGGCTCGGCGGCGGCACCCTCCGCGAGTCGTGAGCGGGGTGCGACGTTACGGCTGCAGGTCCTCGCGTCGCCCCTTGGGGACGGTCGAACGAAGTTCGCCGTGGAGATAGAGCCCGACACCGATTGGTTCGGCGTCACCGGCGTGGTCGTGGGCCGCGATCACGTAGCCCCAGTCGCCGTCCCATCGCGGGAGGTTCTGGTCGTCACCGCGGGCGAACCTGGCGGCCTCTTCGCCGTCGAGGGCGACGACGTTCCGGGTCGCCGCGCGGCCGAACCGCTGGACCGCGTTGGTGGAGGGCTTCCAGTGCTCCTGGCGGGTGCGGAGGATCCGGAGTCCCAGCCCCTCTGCGTCGACCGGAGAGACGACGTCGCCCGCGAACGCCCAGAGCTTGCCGTTGCCCCGCTCCCAGAAGGTATGGCCGTCCCAGCTCTCCGGGGGAACGCCGTACCGATCCGCCCACCACTCGATTACCTCCCGTCGGGTGGGGCGGCCGGGAACGACCCGACTCTCGGCGGTAGCTGGAAGCCGGTCGAACCGGTGGCTGTCGTTCTCGGGCGGGTCGGCAGCGGACCCCACGTCGTCGGCGGCGTCGGTCACGCCGTCACCTCCAGTTTAGCACAGAAGAACCCGCCGGTGTCGTTGCGGTGGGGATACACCCGGTGGGCGAGTTTCACCGACGGATCGTACGTCCGGTCCTGCCACTCGGTGACGCCGGGGTCGGTCTCGAACCCCTCGGGTGGCTCCCACGCCCGGAGCTCGCAGTCGCCGTCCGCAAGGACGTGGTCTAGTACGGCCTCGTTCTCCTCGGGCGCGAACGTGCACGTGGCGTAGACCACGGTTCCGCCGGGGCGGGTGGCGTCGACCGCGCGGCGCAGGATCCCCTTCTGGACGCCCGCGACGCCCTCGACGTGGCTCAGCGACCACTCCTCGAAGGCATCGGGGTTCTTCCGGATGGTCCCCTCGCACGAACACGGCGCGTCGACCAGGGCGCGGTCGAACTGCTCGATCCGCCTTTCGTGTTCGGTTCGGTCTCCGAACGGCTTCAGCGAGAAGTTCCGGGCGTCTTGGTTGGTGACCGCGAGGTTGGTGACGCCGAGGCGCTCGGCGTTGTGGCGGAGCGCAGACAGCCGCCCGAGGTTGTTGTCGTTGCCGATCACGACCCCCTGGTCGTCCATCAGCGCCGCGAGTTGGGTGGCCTTACTCCCCGGGGCGGCGCAGGCGTCCCACACGACCTCGTCCGGCTGAGGATCCAGCGCCAGCGCGGGCAGTGTCGACACCTCCTCTTGACCGTGGAGCCACCCGTGGAAGTACGGCCACGAGGTTCCGGGGCCGCGCTCGTCGAGTTTCAGCACGCCCGGGTGCCAGTCGGTCGCCTCGTAGCCGACGCCCTCGGCGTCGAGCGCGTCGCGTGCGCGGTCCACGGACGTCTTCAGGGTGTTGACGCGGACGACCGAGGGCAGCGGCCGGTCACACGCCGCTCGAAACGCGTCGGGATCGTCGACCAGCGACGCGTACCGCTGGGGTGGCTGCATACGGGTCCGAACCCGTCGCGGGCGCTTGTGGGTGTCGGTTCCGAGGCGCCTGAGTCCCGCCCCCGCAGGACGGCCGTTCGCCGGCTCAGCGGTCCTCGGCGAGCGCGTCGAGTGACATCGGATCCCAGCCCTGCAGCTCGTTGCCGAACTGCACGTCCGGTTCGGCCTTCTGGAGGGCCTCAACCGGAGAGACACCGTGTTTCTCCTCGAAATCCTCGGCGGAGTCGTCGAGAATTCGCCGGAGCAGCGCGATGATCGCCGCCTCGTCGGCGGGGGCCTTTGAGAGGTCGTCGATCTCCGCAAAACGCGCGACGACCCGGCCGTCGACCGCAATCTTGGCGATGCCCTCGTCGTCGAACTCTGTCGGGTCTGGTGAGTCGGATGACATGCCTATCGGGTCACTATCAGGACACTATACGGTTGCGATCCAGCCCGACGTACCCGAGACTGTGACGGTTGCACCCGCAGCGTCCCGCAGTTTTACCACCGCCGTCGTCGTAGACGAGGGTATGACAACCATCGCTGTGCAGGAGGACGTCGCCGTGACGGAGCCGTCGCTGGTCGAGGGGTTCCCTGGCGTCGGCCTCGTCGGGAAAATCGCTGCCGACCACCTGGTACAGGAGTTCGACATGACGCACCACGCAAACGTCCACTGTGACTCGCTTCCAAAAGTCGCAGTCTACCGCGAGGGCGACACGGAGCTTCAGCCGCCGGTCCGGATCTACGCCGATCCCGACCGCGACCTGCTGGTGCTCCAGAGCGACGTCCCCGTTGGGCCGGACGCGGCCTCGGAGCTCGCGACCTGTCTCGCCGGGTGGTACGACGACTACTCGACGACGCCCATCTACCTCTCGGGGATCCCCGAGGAGAAAGACGAGTCGCCGCCGACGCTGTACGGACTCGGCGTCGGGGCGGGCATCGGTGCCGTGTCCGACGCCGGCATCGACGCCCCCAGCGAGGCGGGGGTGGTCTCCGGACCCACCGGCGTCCTCCTGAGCGACGCTGTCGAAGCCGATCGGACCGCAGTCGCTCTCGTGGTCGAGTCGGATCCCCGCTTTCCCGACCCGGAGGCCGCCCGGGTGCTGATCAAGAAGGGGATCGAACCGCTGGCGGACCTCGATGTCCCCATCGACCACCTCGTCGAACGGGCCGAACAGATCCGGGACGCCAAAGAGCGGCTTGCAAAGCGGATGCAGAACGCTGGCGACGAGAGCACGCAGGCGCGGCCGATCGGGATGTACCAGTAGTCGGCGGTCGACGCGCCCGACGGCGGCCGCTACACCCGTTTCTTCAGCTTTAAGACGCGTCCGATCCGAGACACGGGTATGAGCGAAGAGTCCTCCGAGAGCCGGGCAACGGCCGCGACAGTCGACGACGACGAAGTGCCGGACGGGGCCGACACCGACGCCGAGCGCGACGAGGACGGCGACGCCGCCGGGTCCGAGGAACCCCTGGAGAACGCCCCCGACCTCGCCGCCCGAGCCGAGGAGTACGACGCCGACCTCGCCGCGGCGGTGGCAGACGTCGAGTCGCGGCTCGAAGACGCCGAGTCGGAACTCGAAACCAAGGCTGAACGCATCGCCGACCTCGAGGACGCGCTCGCGCGCTCGAAAGCGGAGTTCAAAAACTACAAAAAGCGCGCGAAACGTCGGGAGGCGGAGATCCGCGAGCGCGCGACCGAGGACTTCGTCGGCCGGATCGTCAGCGTCCGCGATAACCTCGTGCGAGCCTTAGATCAGGACGAGGACGTCGACATCCGGCCGGGCGTCGAGTCCACTGTCGAAGAGTTCGACCGGATCCTCGCCGAGGAGAACGTCTCCGAGATTGCTCCGGCCCCCGGATCGGACGTCGACCCGACCCGCCACGAGGTGCTGATGCGCGTCGACGCCGACCAGCCTGAGGGTGCCGTCGCCGAGGTCTACCGCCCGGGCTACGAAATGGCCGGAACGGTGCTACGAGAGGCCCAAGTCACGGTGAGTGAGGGCCCCGCCGACGGCGACGACGGCGCCGAGTCGTAGCCCCGCTTCGATCAGTCCGACCCCCCACCGCGTCTGCGCCGGAACCGGCGGCCGTACCGCAGGACCACGCCGCCGACGAGCGCGATCGGGAGCCCGAAGGCGACGAGGTACGGCAGCGCGTACGCGAAGCCGACCACCAGGGCGCGCGCCACGACGACGACCCCGTCGATGGACTGGAGGAACGCCGAGACGACTGGCGTGTCGTACCACCGGTCGGGCGCAACCCGGCCGGGCGTCGGCCGCGGCTCCTCTAGTCGGACGGTCAGCGTCGAGAACGCGACCCGGTCCTCTACAGACTGCTGTCGAGCCTCCAGCCGCTCTATCTCCCGCTGGACGTCGGAGAGTTCGCGCTGGACCGCGAGCACGTCCTCCGTGGTGTTGGCCCGGTCGTAGAGCGCCCGGAGCCGGTCCCGCTCTGCGCGCAGGTTCTCCAAGCGGGCCTCGATGTCGACCAGTTGGTCGGTCACGTCTCGGGAGTTGGTTTCGACCGATGTGACCTCGCCGAGCGCCCGCGCGTCGTCGACGAGCGCGTCGAAGTCCTCACTGGGAACGCGGAGGATCACCTCCCCGCGGGTCCACGTCTCGTTGTCGATCTCCCGACGGTTCTCCCGGCTGTCGCTGACGTATCCGCCGTACCCCCGGACGGTCGTGGTCAGGTTCGATCGTGCAGACTGGAAGTCTTCGACTTCGACCACGACGGTTCCCGTGCGGATGATGGCGCGGTCGTCGGTGGCCGCGCTCCCGCCGTCGCCGTCGGCCGCGTCGCCACCGGACCCGCCGGTGTCACCCGCAAGATCCGGTTCCTGGGTCGGGGCCCCGGTCGCCTCCGGGCGGTCACCGCCTCCCCCCGTCGCCTGTTCGTACTCCCCGGCACCGCCGGCGCCGCTGTCGCCGCCCCCGCCGTTTGCGCTGCCGGCGCCCCCGCACCCGGCGAAAACGACGAGCGCGGCGAGTGCGACCACCGATAGGGTTCGTTTCGAGACCATCCTGGCCCTGGATACAACCTGTCACATAAAATTTACGCCGGAGGCACAAACGAGTCTTTGAGCCTTCGGGGGCGGGAGGGCGACGTGGTCGCGTCCGACCTCAGTCGGGATTCGAATCGGGCGCGGGATCAGGGACCGCTCCCGGGCCGGGGTCGCCAGGAGGGGTCGCGTCCGTCGAATCCTCATCGTCGGCGTCGGGCGTTGCGTCCTGCGTCGAGGCCGTCCCCGCGTCGGGCGTCGCCTCCGCCGGTCGGTCCTCATCCACATCGGACCCGTCGTCGCGCGGCGCGGTGCCGGGGTCCGGTTGGATCAGCCGGATGTCGCCGGACGCCCGGATTGTCCCATCGACCTCCGCGCCGTCGTGGAGTTCCAGCGCCGAGCACGAGATGTCGCCGCGGACGTGGGCGCCGTTGGCAACTGTGACGGTGCCGTCGCGGGTGGTCACGTCGCCGTGGACCTGGGTCCGCTCGCCGATTTCGATGTCGTCGCGGGCGCGGAAGCTCCCGAAAACGTTGTTGTCGACGCCGACTGTAATGGTCTCTGCGCGGAGATTGCCGTGGAGCCGGCACCCGTCGCCGACCGTGGCGGGAGTGGAGACTCGCCAGGCGTCGTCCGAGACCGTAGCCCCCCGGGGGACGACGAGCGGATCCTCGTCGCTGTCGCCGGAGAGCGCCTCCGCGAGCTCGTCGGCGGCCTCGTTTTCACCGATGGAGAGCAACTGGGACAGCACCAAGAAATAAAACACCAAGGTCGGGACCGGGTTCCGGATCACGATCCACCCGTTGGCCTCGAACCCCTCCTCGATGTCGACGTCGTCGCCGATGTCGAGGTCGCCGGAGACCATCAGCCGGCCGCCGATGTGGACGCGCTCGCCGAGGTAGGCGTCGTCGCCGACAAGGACGTTCCCGGCCACGTCGCACCACACGTCCAGCCGGCAGTCGCTCTCAGCTTCGATGTCGCCGCCGAAGGTGACGCGCTCGCCCGCGAGGACGTTCCGGCCTCTGACGCCAAACTCCACTGTGCTCTGGCCGCCGACGACCATATCGCCGTCGGTCACGAGGTCGTGCTCCTCGACGGTGGTGCCGTCGGGGATCTTCAAGGCATCCAGCGGGTCCTGACCGAGTGCCACACTCCGGTGCAACGCACGGGAGCTATTAAACGACGCGTCAGACGGCTGTCTGACTCCGGACTCCCCGGGCAAAGTGCGGGTCGGGCGGTGGCTTCACCTCACACCCACGCCGCGTCCCCAGGGCCTCGGACTGATGCGTTTTTATTCGGCCACGACTACGGACGGATATGACCGCACTATCGTTCGACGAGACGGGCGTCGACGTCGTCTACGAGGGGACCGAGTTCAGGCTCGAAAAGTCGCTGATCGAAGAAGCGGTACAGAAGTCCTATCCCGACGTGACGGACCACGAGGTGCTGAAGATCGTCGAAGAGAACCCCTCTCTCACCGGCGAACCACGCCGGATCGCGGACATCCTCCGGTAGCGACGCCTCGACCCGGACCCGCCCCGGTCGACTACCCGAACCGCTCTTCCAGACAGACCTTCACGATCGACTTCGCGATGGCGGCGCCGCCGCCCAGCGGGTCGAGTTTGGTCTCGCCCGCGCGCTCGCGATACGGGATCGGTTCCTCTCTGACGTTGTACCCCCGCATCAGCGGTCGGAGCAGGAGTTCCGCCGAAAGCCCGGTGTTCTCGGTCCACTCGATGTCGTGGAGCAGTTCCCGGCGGTATGCGCGCATCCCGGTAGTCGTGTCGTGGACGCGCTCGCCCGCGAGCACCGACGCCGCCGCGGCGAAAGCGGCGTTGCCGAACCGGTTGAACCCGGGCATCGCGTCGGCGCCGTGGTAGAGGCGGTCGCCCGAGACCACGTCGTACCCGTCGTTGATCAGTTCCAAAAACTGTGGAAGGTGCTCCATCGGGTAGGTGTCATCGCAGTCAGTGGTAACGACCACGGGGCGGTCCGGGGTCAACACGGCCGCGCGGACCGCGCGGCCGTATCCCATCGGCGGCTGCTCGATCACGCGCGCGCCGTGCTCGCGGGCGATTTCGGGCGTCCGATCGTCGGAGCTGTCGACGCAGACGACCTCCGCGCGGTCGTCGGTGACGTCTGCGATGTCCGAAAGCACGGTCCCGACGGCGGCTTCTTCGTTGTACGTTCCCATCACGACCGCCAGGTCATCGAAGGTGTACTCGGTCATCACCCGTGATTTTTCCCGGGGGTATTTTACTTTTTAGGTCCGCCAAAAAATCTGCGGCAGTGCAGGCAGACTCACGCCCGCGGGTCCGGGACTCCCGCGGGCTCGTCGGCGACGGCGCCGATCGACTCCTCGTGGAGGCGGTTGGCGACGACGTCCGCGAGGTTTCGAAGGTTCTCGGTGTCGTCGCGGTTGTACGAGACAAGCGTGTCGAGGGCGTCGTCGTCGCCGTCGCGGGCGTACCGGTGCCACAGCCGGACCGCGTCGCGCCCCGAGAGGTCCGGTCGGTCGCGGTCGATGCCGACAGCTTTCTCGATGGCTTTCAGCCCGCCGGTCAGGTCGACCCGGCGGCAGGGGTACATCAGATCGAGGTGGGGCGCGTCGATCGAGACGTCGAAGCTGTCCTCTAAGAAGGGCACGTCGAACTGTTTGCCGTTGAACGAGACGACCAGCGGGGCGTCGCGGAACAGCCCAGCGAGCGCCGATGCGGTCAGGTCCTCGCCGCGGACCAGCGTGGTCGTCTCGCCGCCGCGGGTGACAGAGACCGTCGTGACGTCGTGGCGGGCCGCCTCCAGCCCGGTAGTCTCGATGTCGAAGAAGGCGGCGTCGTCGCGAAAGTTTCCGTAGAGCCGCCAGGTCTCACTCGTCGGGAAGCGGTCACCGAAGAAGTGCGCGTCGCCGTCGTCCAAGCGTTCGAGCGCCTCGGCCACGAACGACTCCACCCGATCGCCGGTCTTCGGCCCCAACGGGGCGCGCCGGGGGTCGAACTCCTCCCAGGAGAGGATCCCCGACTCCCACACCGAGCGCTCGCGGCGTTCGCCCACCCCCTTCGCGGGCACGAAGCTGTTCTCGATTCGCATACCCCACCCCAGCAGCCGGGAGCGCCTAAAGGCTTCGAGCCGGGTCGGCGCCGTCGGTATTTTGCCGATCGGGGCCCTTTCAATGAGTATGTGCGGCCGCTACACCCTGATGACGCCCGCCGGGGAGCTCGAATCCCGGTTCGGAGCCACCTTCGAGGATTCGCCGGCGCCGCGGTACAACTGCGCGCCCGGCCAGTCGCTGCCGGTCGTCGCCGACGACGACCCGGGGCAGTTCAGGCAGTTCAAGTGGGGACTGATCCCGTCGTGGGCCGACGACGCCAGCGTCGGCAACGACCGGATCAACGCTCGCGCGGAGACCGTCGACGAGAAGCCGAGTTTCAGCGAGGCTTTCGAGCAGCGCCGGTGTCTGGTGCCGGCCGACGGCTTCTACGAGTGGGTCCGTGAGGGCGGCGGGAAACAACCCTACCGGGTGAGTTTCGCGGACGACCGCCCGTTTGCGATGGCGGGGTTGTGGTCGCGATGGGAGCCGACGCACACTCAGACCGGCCTCGGGGACTTCGGCGCGGGCACTGAGGCCCAGCGCGATCCCGACCCGATCAAGTCGTTCACGATCGTCACGACCGAGCCCAACGACGTAGTTGCGGACCTCCACCACCGGATGGCTGTCGTGCTCGGCCCCGACGAGGAGTCGACGTGGCTCCACGGCAGTCCGGACGAGGCGGCCGAACTCCTGGATCCACACCCGGCCGAGGAGTGGCGCGCCTATCCCGTGTCGACGCGGGTCAACAGCCCCGCCAACGACGCCCCGGACCTGATCGAGCCCGTCGAGGCCTGATCAGTGCGAAGCTGCGAAGTCAGCGTCAGTACACCAGTTCGCCGGACACGAACTTCCGAGTGCGCTCGTCGGTCGGGTCTTCGAAGATCTGCTCGGCGGATCCGACTTCGGTGAGTCCGTCACTCAGGAGGACCCCGACACGGTCTGCGATACGCTCGGCTTGGTGCATATCGTGAGTTGCGACGACGACGCCGATGCCGCGATCCCGGGCTTCGAGGACAGCCTCTTCTATCGCTCCGGTGTTCCGAGGATCGAGATCGGATGTTGGTTCGTCGAGCAGCAAGTAGGTCGGATCGTACGCGAGCGCCCGCGCAAAGGAGACGCGCTGTGCCTCCCCGCCGGACAGCGACGTCGCGCGCTGATCGAGTTTGTGGCCCAAGCCGACCGCTGCAAGCGCACGTTCGACCGCTTCGGGCGTCCCGTTGGAGCTGACGACCGAGCGAACCGCGTCCCGGAGCCGGTCGTCCCAGGAGCGACGAACCCGGAGGCCATACTCGACGTTCCGGGCAACGGTCGCGTCGAACAGACTGGCCTCCTGGAACACCATTCCGCTCTTCCGCCGGAGTGCCAGCCGACGGTCCTCGTCGACGTCCCACGCCGAGTCGCCATCCACATCGACCCGTCCTGCAGTCGGCCTGACGAACAGCGCGAGAATCCGGAGTAACGTCGTCTTGCCGACGCCCGATGGACCGATGATCGCGAGGACTTCTCCCGGCTCGACGGACATCGAGACGTCCTCGACGACCGGTTGGTCGCCGTAGGCCTGCGAGACGCCCGCGAGTCGGATCATCGGTTCATCGCCCCCTCGTCGCCGAACCGGACGACGACCGCGTTGACCGCGAGCACGAGCGCGACCAGCACGACCCCGAGCACCAGCGCCGTGTTGTACTGGCCCTGTCTGGCTTCGAGCTGGATGGCGGTAGTCAGCGTCCGTGTCTTCGAAATTCCGCTCGCGCTGGTGATATTCCCACCGACGATGAGCACGGATCCGACCTCGCTGATCGCGCGGCCGAACCCCGCCAAGACGGCGGTCGCGATCCCGTATCTGGCCTCCTTGATCACGACGAGCGCCACGTCAAGTCGGGTTCCCCCGAGCGCGCGGGCGGCGTCGCGGACGTTGTCGCCCACGCCCGAGACCGCCGCGAGGCTGATCGCGGTGATCGGCGGCGTCGCGAGCACGAACTGCGACATAATCATAGCTTCCTTGGTGAAGATGAGCTCCAGCGCCCCCAACGGGCCCTGGTTCGAGACGACGAAAAGCACTATCAGCCCCACGACGACGCTGGGAAACCCCATCCCGGTGTTGATGATCGCTTTCACGACCTGCTTGCCGGGGAAGTCGGCGAAGCCCATCACGATCGCGACGGGGATGCTAAACAGCGTGCTCAGGATCACCGCGGTCCCGCTCACGTACAGCGAGACGTAGATGATACTACGGACGTATCCCTCCCGAAACGGGAACTCGAGAAGCGCCGGCAGCATCACGACCGGTTCGAGCGGCACGCTCACTCGTCGTCGGAGTCGCCACTCCAACCTTCCGGAACGTACTGCTGGAAGTCCGGATCCTCCGAGACGGCCCTAGGGAAGAACAGCTGTTCGCCGTTCATCTGGTAGTCGGCGATCGCGTCCTGGGCGGCGGGGCTGGTGATCCACCCGATATACGCCATCGAGAGGTCGTAGTTGGCGTTCTCGTGGACGCCAGGGTTGACGGCCATAATCCCGTAGGGGTTCGAGAGGCTCTCCGGACCGCCCTCGATCGGCCCCTGGACCAGGATCGTTAGATCGATCTCCGAGCGTTGGGAGATGAACGTTCCGCGGTCCGACAGCGTGTAGGCACCCTGCTGGTTGGCGACGTTTAACGCCTCGCCCATCCCGGTACCGGTCTCCTGATACCAGTCGCCACCGGGTTCGGTCCCCGCTGCCTCCCAGAGGTTCAGTTCCTTTGTGTGGGTCCCGGAGTTGTCCCCACGGGAGACGAACGGCGCCTGGGCCTCCGCAATCGTCGTGAGCGTCTCGGTCGCGGAGCTCATCCCCTGGATGCCTGCGGGATCGCTCTCCGGGCCGACGATCACGAAGTCGTTGAACATCAGATCGCGGCGGTTGACACCGTAGCCATTGCGTAAGAACTCGTCTTCCAGCCCGCGGGCGTGAACCATCACCACGTCGGAGTCGCCGTTACGGGCCGACTCCAGTGCCGCACCCGTTCCCTGTGCGACGGCGTCGACGGTCACGCCGTACATCTCCTCGAAGCTGGGGTGGATCGCGTCCAACAGCCCGGTATCGTAGGTGCTCGTCGTCGTCGTCAGCGTGAGCGTCTCACCCGCCACTCCGGCTTGATCCTGGCCGTCCTGTCCGCTCTGCCCACTACCGAGCGCTCCCGAGCAGCCGGCGAGCCCGGCGATGCCCGCAGCGGCACCGGCAGCGAGGAGAGATCGCCGTGAGACGGTCGTATCCGACCGCGATTCGTTCTGATCCTCCGTAGGGAACCGTTGTTTCGACATAGACACATCGGCGTTCTACCATCGGAGACATAATGCTTTTGCTCTCCTCCGCGAAGATGGAGGTATGGCCCGCGCACAGTTCGACGCCTACATCCGAAACGATGGCGTGACGCTCGACGCCAGCGACGTGGACCTCCTCCGGGCGATCGACCGGGCAGGCTCGCTCAACACGGCCGCGGCGGAACTCGACAGGTCTTACGCCCACGCCCAGCGGCGAATCGTCGAACTCGAGGACGCGTTCGGGGCGCTGGTCGAACGGCAGCGCGGCGGGTCCGGCGGCGGCGGCAGCACGCTCACCGGAACCGCCGACGACCTCCTCGCGGCGTTCGAGCGGACGCGGACGGGCTTCGAGGGCGTCGCCGACATCGCCGAGACCGTACTCACGGGGCCGATTACCGCCCGCGACGGCGAGTTGGTCACCGTCGAGACCGATGCGGGACCCGTCCGTGCCCTCGTCCCAGACGGCGACGGTATGGTCCAACTGTCGATCCGAGCGGACGCGGTGACGCTGACTGACCCCGACGACACGCCGGTGCCGGAACACACGAGCGCCCGAAACCGGTTTCGGGGAACGGTCAGAAGTATCGCGGCCGGCGAGCGCATCGCCCGGGTCGCAGTAGACATCGGGGCCGACGACCCGCTGTTGGCGCTCGTAACCGAGGACAGCCGGGAGAAACTGGGATTGGGTGTCGACAGCGACGTCGTCGCCTCGTTCAAGGCGACCGCAACCCGTGGCACTCCGTTCCGAGGCGGCGAGGGGTAATCCGTCCCGTGAGTTAACCAATACAAATTTCGCAACCGAATCGTGCAACCACCAACGCTATCGCTCCGCTTCGTGTCTGTCAACTACGTTGTCTGGATAACGTCGACCACGGCTGTTCAGACTGCCCGTTGTGAGTCTCCGATATTCTCCCACCAAAACGCCTGAATCATCTATTTTCGATCCAAGCGGTTTTGTGTCCCGGGTGGTTCTCGTCACGTAATGGAGACTGCCGTCGGAGAGTACCGCGACAACGGGATCCGAATCTCGCGTCGGGAACTGACCGGAGCGTTAGGAGATTCGGTTACTGTACTCCCGGTCGTCGTCGCGGTCGCCGCGCTCACGGAGCTCTCACTCGCGCGGCTTCTCCTCGGGTTCGCGGTCTTCCAGGTCGTCTGGGGGCTCTACTACGGAGTCCCGGTGTCCGTGGAGCCGATGAAGGCGCTGGCTGCGCTCGTGATCGCCGGTGGGCTCGGGGTCGAGGAACTCGCCGTTTCCGGCCTGTTTATCGGGCTCCTGCTACTGTTCGTCGGCGCCACCGACACGCTTTCGCGGATGGAGTCGCTTATCGGCCGACCGGTCGTTCGCGGTGTCCAGCTCGCGGTCGGGCTCGTCTTGCTGGAGACCGGTGTCCAGTTGAGCCTTGACGGTCCCGTGTACGCGCTGGTGGCGCTGTCGGTGGTGGGAGTGAGCGTCGCAGCGGGCCGCCGGCGGATGAGCGCGCTTCTCGTGCTCGCCCTCGGCGTCGGAGTCGCGGTCGCAACCACCGGCGTCCCGACTCCTCGGGTGCCGACGCTCGAGGTGACGCTCCCGAGCGCGGCGGGGCTCTCCGCGAGCGCCGCTGGCGCGACCGCGGCACAACTCGCGATGAGTGTGGGCAACGCGGCTGTCGCCACCTCGCTCCTCCTCGCGGAGTACTACGACGCGGACGTCTCGGCGGACGACCTCGCAACCAGTATGGGTGTTATGAATCTGCTGGCTGTTCCGTTCGGCGCTATGCCGATGTGTCACGGCAGCGGGGGCGTGGCCGGAAAGTACGCCTTCGGCGCTCGGACCGCCGGCTCGAACCTGATCTTGGGTGCGGTCTTCGGGCTCGCGGCGGTAGTCGGGGTCGGGGTCGTCGCGGCGTTTCCCCTGGCGGTACTCGGCGTGATCCTCGCTGTTGTCGCACTCGAACTCTGTCGAACCGGGGTCGACACCGCGGACCTGCCGCTTTCGGTCGGCGTCGGGGTGGTCGGTCTCGGCACCAACGTCGGCGTCGCGTTCCTCCTCGGCGTCGCAGCCCACCGGATTCGCCCGTACGTGGGTGACTAGTAGTCGGTGCAGACCCGGTGGTCGGGCCGTCGTCGATATCGCGGCGATACGAAGCGAGACACCGACACCGGCCACCACAGGGAAGTTCGGACCGTTCGTGTGGTCACGTCTCCACTGCTGCATACAGGTATTCGCTGCATCACGGGTTCGCGTGATTCCGATTGCGTTACGGGCTCGGCACGTTCACGCACTGAGCGCAGCGCGTCACAGCGTTGGATCGGACGAGTGCTTGGTTGCGGGCGCTACGACAGGTCTGCTCATCCTGCCATCCCGAACTCGAACCGCGCTCCGCCAGCCGTTCCCTCGGTCACGGACAACTCCCAGCCGTGAGCCTCCACAATCCGCCGTACGATGGTCAACCCGAAGCCGGTGCCATCACGGGCCGACGAGTGCCCCGGTTCGAGAACCTCTTCCCGCCTGTCGACTGAGATTCCTGGCCCATCGTCTTCAACGTACATTTCTTGATCGCCGTGGCATCCGACACGGACGGTCACGTCAGGCCCACCGTGTTCGACGGCGTTCCGGAACAGGTTCTCGAACACGTGTCGTAACCGGTCGGGGTCGCCTTCGAAGGTCGTCTCGTCGGCGATTTCGATGGTCGCGTTTGCAGTGTCTACTGTCGCCCAGCACTTGCCGACGAGATCGGTCAACCCGATTGATTCCATCTCGTCGATCGTTTCGCCCTGGCGAGCGAGCGTCAACGTGTCCTCGACGATAGCTTCCATCCGGTCGAGCGCTTGCAAGAGCGAGTCGAGATGCTCGCTTTCTGCTTGCTCGGCGAGGAGTGTCGCACGACCCTGTGCGACGTTGAGTGGATTACGCAAGTCGTGCGAGATGACACTTGCAAACTCGTCGAGTCGCTCGTTGTGCTGACGTAACTGTCGTTCCCGTTCGACGCGGTCGGTCACGTTCCGGGTGACCCCGATGAGACGAGTTATTTCGGCATCGGTGACAACCGGGGCAAGTTTCGTTTGCCAGAAGCGCGCTCCCTGCCCGACCCGGAGCTCCTCCTGATACGAAACTGGCTCACCAGCGTTGACACAGCGGTGGTAGTTTGCCTCCAACTCTTGCCCCTGCTCGTCACCGAACACGTCTCGTGGCGTCTGACCTCGCACCTCTTCGGTCGTGATGCCAGTTTGTCGCTCGTAGGACGGACTGAGCCGTTCAAATTCGAATCTGACATCACCATCGTCCGACCGTTCGACATCGATAAGAAAGATCGCGTCCTCCACGTTGTTCAAAAGGGCTTCGTACTCTTCGGCGAGTTCCCGAACTTCGATCTCGTACTCCTTTCGCTCGGTGATGTCGCGACTGCTGAGGAGAATTCCATCGATGAGGCCGTCGTCAAGTCGGTTCCTCATCGTGGCTTCGATCCAGCGCCACGACCCGTCGGTATGCTGGAACCGGACTTCGACAGTCTGAGACTCTGACGAGTCCGACAGAACGGACTCGACAGCCTCGGCGTCCCGCTCTCGATCGTCGGGATGGACGAATTCGTATCCCTCGTGGCCAACCAACTCGTCAGGATCGTACCCAAGAATGCGTCTGACGGCTGGACTCACGTAAGTTATCGTCCCGTCGGTGTCAACGACTGTCGCGAGGTCGTTCACCTCTTCGACGAGCGTCCGATACCAGTCAGCCCCGCGGTTATCATCCGCTCCGGGTGTCACACCATCTCCCATTGGTGCTACTGTGATCAGTACGTACAAAAAGAGTTCCACCCCCCAGTAGGGGGTGTCGGATCGATCCAGGTGGGACCGTCGAGATACCACACTGGGGGGGCCGAGGTGTGTCTGTTGCATAGCGACCCACCGGAGACTCTCGACAGCGATGGGTTCAGCTTCTGGTAGTGGTCTCGGCTCTGGGTCTCGGGATTCACTATCAGACCGGACTGAGACGGAAACGGCCGATCGGATCCGGTCTGGCTCAATTTCCGAACGCCGACCGCCTGAAACTGCGCATTCCAGTCCTGCTGAACTTACGGCCGTCTCAACGCCACCACAACTTCGGAGCATAGACATTGATGCGTGGCTTTTAACGTCCCAACTACATCCCGAATTCAACTGGCCATCACTTGATAAATTCCCTTACACTGAGAAACCAGAGCTATGATCCAAGCAACCCACGAGACAGTTCGTACTCAGACGGGGCTGTTCGATGGCTCCACATCAGTCTCGGGTTCGGCAGACTTAGACAGGTGGATAAACGCAACGACACATCAACGAGGGCCCTCAACTAGAACGAGAGCCTGTTGACGCCAACAGATAGCCACGCATAGCACAGTATGTTGCGGCTTGCGGTGGTAGTGGTACACTACATAAGGAGATTCTGGTCCCGGTCGACGGGAGTAGCAGCTCGAATGAGGTGCTCCGTTGTGGGATAGACTTCCCACAAAAGTATGATGCTACGGTCCATCTGCTGTACGTCATAGGCAACGGACTTCGCGGACGGTACCACGAGACCGAAGACATCGAAGACGTTGGGAGCGCGAGCGAGCGAGCAGGGGAGAAAGCATTCCAGACAGCCCGTGAACGCGTCGAGGCATCGTCGCTCCCAGTTGCAGTGCATCTCGACCATACGATTTCTCAGAGAGGGATCACCGAGACATCCCAGGAGGTCGGTGCTGATCTCATCGTCATAGAGACCGAGCGACGATCAGGCGAATGTCGGGATTTAACCGCCAGTGCGACCGAACGCGTCGTCCGCACGAGTGCGGATGAGATTCGGGCAATCGCAAGACACTCTATGGAAACCCCATACAGCGCGTTTCTTCCGGAGATGGTGATCAGTGACGCCGCCGACAACTGGGATGGGGGAGAGACTGGTGAAGAACTGCTCTCGGACCCCGATACCTGTGTCCTCGGTGCTGAGATGGGTGATACAGTCGTTGGATTCTCACAAAGTCACCTCGTCGAAACCCCTGCTGGCACGATTGGCGAAATCCACTGGCACCATATCGACCCAGAGTATCAACGAGAGGGTATCGGAACCGAGCGCTTCAACCGAACACGTGCCACCTTTGAGGGCCGAGATGTGAGCTGGATTCGAGCGTTCGTCCCTACCGACTACGAGCCGGGGAATGCGTTCTACGAGGCACGTGAGCTCGGGTCGACCGAATCACGGACTGTCAAGATTAGCGGGAAAGGGTATGACGAATGGTGCGAGGCCCATACTCATCGCGGGGAAAATGACGTCGACGAGCGTCGTGGTGGCGAACTGCAGTCGACTTGCGATGACGGGATCGACCACGGTGTGGATCGGTGGAGGAGTGTCTAAGTGGTCTGTGTCTCGCTGGGGAACGTCCGGTGTCCGACGAGGTAATCGTACCCTCCACCGAGTACGAGTCCATAGACCAGATACGCGAGTAGGGTCACGACTAACAGCGGCAGGTCGCCGACAATAGTCTCGCGCCCGAGGAAAATATCCAATAGATCACCGACGAGATAGCCTGACCAGAGAATGAGCCCGAACACGGCTCCGTGAGCTAGCCCGGATTCGCCGGGAAGCCCCCACGTGAACCCTGCAAAGAGAAGGGGCCAAGCCACAGCAAACAGAAGCCCAAACCAGATGAACGTCAGCAGCGTTGCGGTCAGACTTCCGAGTTCGCAATAGGGTGGTCCACCGACAGCGCACAAACTCGTGAAGGTGGCAAACACGAAGAGATTGGATCCAGCAAGAAGGAAATCCGCGACTAATAGAAACACCAGTAGCACTAGTGTCGCTGCAACCCCACCGCCGAGACCACTTCGTACTGAATTCATAGCCCTCTTTTCGATGTTAACGCAGAAAAGTATACACCGGGTTCGTGAGTCACGGCGAGCACCTACAGCTTCGTTCTGCTCAACACCGTATTTCAACGGGCAATGCCTCCCTGGCATCATCACTGCGGCTGTCCGTACCATCGCCGTGGTCAACCGTGTCCAATCTGTGACGAACGGGGGTACTGGCCCCGAACGCGAGAGGAGTGGGAGGAACCGCAACGAGCCGAGGTCGAACCCGTTGCACAGCAACCCAATGACCTGCGCGACGCGATCGAACGTCTCAACGAGCGAATTGACGCTCTCGAAGTGGACTGAATACTAGTCGGGCCGCGATGTACGACGTAATCCTCTCTCCGACGGATGACTCGAAGAGAACAGACCGAACGCGTGATCACGCGTTCGGCTACTTCATCCTAGCCGGGCCGCGAACGCATCCCACGAGGACATACGATTCTTCGAGTTACAGACGTTTATGCGGATGGTCGGTTGTGGTGCTGCCCAAGGCGCTGTCCGCTTCAGTATCGGCGTGGTGAGGACTACGGGCCGCATAGTGATACGCACTTCAGGGCAGTCAGACAGCTCAACCCTGAGACCCTCGTCGATGGCATCAATGAGACGACGGATCGTTTGCTCTCAGTTATCGCATCCGAGGTGTTGTTCCGCCGGCCCGTAACTGCCGCCATCGACATCACGACCATTCCCTACTACGGGGAGACGGCTGGGATGCCGATGGTGAGTGGGACGAAAGACGGCGAGGGTCGGGCGTTCAAGTTCGCAATGCTGTAGATTATGGAAGACTCAAGGCTAAAACCCCGCCCTTCAGACCACTTCCTACACGCCCTCGCCAAACACATAATTGAGCAGTGCATCGACCACGAGGTCGGGCGCATCGCCATCGGTGACTTGAGTAAGATTCGAGAGGACGAGAACGGTAACTCTCGGAACTGGGGCAAGCGTGGGAACAAGAAACTCCACGGCTGGGAGTCTGACCGCTTCACTCGCTTACTCGAATACAAGGCCGAGGAACACGGCATCCTCGCTGACCGAACGAGTGAGCGAGATACGTCGAAGACGTGTTGGTGCTGTGGGCGAAAGCGTGACGCGAATCGCGTGGAGCGTGGTCTATACTCTGTGAATCGTGCGGAGCGACGATGAACGCAGACGTGATGCGGTGAATGTTCGCAGAAAGATAGCTCAGAATCCTCCTACAGAGGCTATGAGTAACGGTCGTTTGGCACGGCCAGCAGTCCACCTGTTCAATCAAACCCCGGGGCGTTTCGCACCGAGCGAACAGGTGGATTGCAAACGCTAATATCCCAACGCTTGGGAATCCTCGTCCTTTAGCGCGGGGAGGATGTCAACTCGTTCAGGATGGGCAGAAATCGAGCACTTCGTTAGATGATGGCCCCGAAACGGCGAAGATTCGATCCGAAACTGTTCGCCACCGACCGCCAGTTTTGTATAGCGGTATAAAATTTATGAGTTCGTACTCGAACAACGACCACCGGACCACAGCGACGACCGACGTCCTATGTGGACGTGAAACCCGATAGCCGCTGCCGATCACAGGCGGCGCAGTCTGCACTGTAGGCACCCTAGCCAAGGAGAGACGCGTCGAACGGCACGGCTCCCGAACGGAGCGGCCGGGCGGCTCTACTGATAACAGTCGTATCGCCTTTCGGTCGCAGGTGAACCCGCTACTATCCGAGAGCCACCACTCGACGGCCGTCAGTGGCGCCACTTGCCTCGAGACTCGTTCAGTCGCTACGCCGGGATACGAATCGCCTACCTGCTCCGGTACGCATCTGTGAGCCAGCGTAGGTCACCGCGGA
>Ga0102936_1000036_pt1 | contig 43888 bp, 50 predicted proteins | sample SalPon2_A_H2O_MG_FD_78502 | JGI IMG/M metagenome (GOLD analysis project Ga0102936, IMG submission 78502) | Salt pond water microbial communities from South San Francisco under conditions of wetland restoration - Salt Pond MetaG R2_A_H2O_MG | ecosystem: Environmental > Aquatic > Non-marine Saline...
CTGGGTCCGTCCGGGTGCGGCAAGACAACGACGCTTCGGCTCATCGCCGGCCTCGAACGTCCCGATTCCGGCACTGTCCGGCTCGATGAAGCGTCCGTCACCGGTGGAAACTTCGTCCCGGCCGAACACCGAGACGTCGGCGTCGTCTTTCAGGAGTTCGCGCTGTTTCCGCATCTCTCGGCCCGCGAGAACATCGCTTTCGGAATCAACGAGTGGCCCGAGGACGAACGCCGAGCGCGGGTCGAAGAACTCCTCGAACTCGTCGGGCTTTCCGAACACGGTGAGAAATCCCCCGACGAACTCTCCGGCGGGCAACAACAGCGGGTCGCGCTCGCCCGGTCGCTCGCGCCCGAACCCCAGTTGCTTCTCCTGGACGAACCCTTCTCGAATCTCGACGTCGATCTCCGCGTCGAGATGCGCGAGGAGGTCAGAGAGATCCTGAAGGAGGCCGGCGTCACTGCCGTCTCGGTCACCCACGACCAGGAGGAAGCGATGTCGATCTCCGACCGCGTCGCGGTTATGAGCGATGGCAGCATCGAACAGATCGGCACGCCGGAGGAAGTCTTCCAGCAGCCCGAATCGCGGTTCGTCGCCGGCTTCCTCGGGCACGCCTCCTTCGTTGCCGGCCACGTCAAGCCCGACTGTGTCGAGACCGGCATCGGCTGTATCCCGTTCGATCAGATCAACGGGCTGACCGACGCCTACGTCGGGAGCGAGATCGACCTCATGGTTCGCCCCGACGACGTCCGGGCCCGACCTGCGGGCCCCGAGGAGGCGAACGGCGAGGTCGTTCACCGGCGATACCTCGGCCCCACCGTTCTCTACCGTGTTGAGATCGACTCCGGGGACGTCGTCGGCTGTATGCACAACCACGCCGACAAGGTTTCGCTCGATGACCCCGTCTTTGCGAGTCTCGACGCGGACCACGAACTCGCGTGGTTTCCCCGAGGCGAACGCAAGATGGCCGACGGCGGCCGCGAGCGCGACGACTGACGGCTTCGATCGGTAACCGGAGGCGGCCTCAGAAGTCGTTTTATGTAAAACCTCCGGCGAGTACATCGCCCGGTACGAGGAACAATATCTCTCGACGGTATTAGTCCGTAAATCGAGTACCTGAAACGTGTAATGGCCACCTCGTCGTTAATCGAGATCATCGACAGACGGGACGATACGACGTTCCACGGAGAGCGGGTCACGGACTCGGGGCCGGACGTGTATCCGGAAACGGAACTGTACGAAGACGAGTTCGGCGTGACGTACACCCGTTTTCACGACTACATCCGGTCGAAGTCCGTCGACGGGACAGCAGCCGGAATGCTCGTTGCTGATGCCGACGGGCGAGACTGGATGGACCACGCTCACGTCGACCTGCCACACCTGATGGGGCTGTACGTCAGGGAACCGTACCGATCGAACGGGATCGGGACCGAACTCGTCGACGAGTTCATGGCCGATCACGCGGCGGACACGTGCGTCGTCTACGGCGAGCCACACGCGACGCCGTTCTACGCACAGCTTGATTGTGACGTCGTATGGCCTAGAACACAGCGAAACACTCCGACGACCCGACCTCTCTCAGCCACTACCCCCTGAGCCCGTCGATACGCTATGAGGCTTAGAGACATAGCCGTACGCACACAACGGAGCGAACGTCCGTGAATTCCATGTGACTCGTCCGGATTCGGCTCTGGTCGCTATGCCGATCACGCGTCTGAAGACGCCCTGTAATAGATGGTTCCTGCCCGTCGGAATCTGGCCATATCCTCTTCAAAAATCGGATCGGGAGATTTTCGTCGAAAGAGGGTGACTACCACAGTACTTTTTGCATGTAGAAGTAGTTAGATGCTACTATGGTGGATGGGTCGGGCGAAAAACACCGAACAGGCGGGGAGTCAGACGTCGAACCGCATAACAAACTCCCGTACCCGCTGAGCCAGCGCCCGGAGTACTCGCGTGAGGACTTCGACGTGGATGTAAAAAACAAAAACTGGCTCGTGTTGAGTCCGCTCGACGCCCATCCGGCGTCGATGGACGCAAAGACCGCGTACGAAATCGCCCGAAACGCCGAGCGAATCATGCGAGGAAGCGGTCAGTTCACTGCGCGTCAACTGCTCGTTCCGCCGTTTCAGATACAAGACGACCTCGATCCGAAGGCCGATATCGAGATGTTTCTCAGAGTGCTCACGCGGATCAACAACGCGAACTATCCACAGGTGATCCTCTACGGGTTCGCGGTGATACCGGACTCCGGATACAGGGTCCCGCCGCTGGTCCAAGAGAAGGTGTACGACCTCTACCAGGGGGCCGATATGCGGTTCGTCTCGGACGATCTGCTGTGTATTCTCGCCGATTCCGGGTTCTTCCCGAATAACACCCCGCAACTACTGGATCCCCGAGATCGGTTCAGTACCGAGGAGATCACGCCGAACGAAGACATAATCGGGTGACCTGACACACCCGATCGGGGCGAGCTATCCGGTGTGGTCGCTCCGGTTGAAAGTAGCATCCACCAGCCGCGTTGCGGTCGCCTTCCAGGAGATGACGACCGACCGACCCGGCGCGAGGTCCAACCGGTCCGTGCTCTCTTCGGTGATCAGCGCCTCGAAGTGAGTGCCGTCGACACCGACGGTCACTGTCTGTACCGTCTCCCCTGGATCGACCGCTGTGACCTCCCCGTCGAGACGGTTCCGCGCGCTCGTCGAATCGGGGCCCGGGTCGGTCGCGGGTTCGTAGATCGTGATCGCGTCCGCACCGATCCGGACCTGCACGTCGGCATCGACCACGAGTCCCTCCTGAAGCCCGCTTAGTACGCCGACGGCTGTGTCGACTGTTGCGAGTTCCCCGTCTATGGCGACGACGGTCCCCTTCAGAACCGTCTCGGGGACACCCGCCGCCGCGGCGAGCGCGGCGTCCAATCGATCGAAGCGTTCGAGAAGTCGGCACCCGTTCTCGGTTAGTCGGCTCCCACCGCCGCTTTCCCCGCCACGGCGGCGGTCGACGAGCGCCCCGAACGCGGCTTCGAGCGTCTCGATCCGGGAAAGTGCGCGCGCCCGGGAACGGCCGAGTTCCGAGGCTGCCCCCGCGACAGAGCCCGCCCGCCCGATCGCTGCGAGCAAAGCGGCGTCCCGGGCGTCGAACTCGGTGTCGCCCTCGACGAGCGCCGCCCGTCCTCGTCCCGTCGTTTCGGTCATTGGCGGGTGATGGATGCCGGACGGTTTGTAAGTTCCCACCGAGCTACGAGGGCCGAGCCTCGGCCAGCAGACCGACGGCTCGCTGACGAACGCCGGCGAACGCGAGGCTGTCCGCTGTCAGGAGGTAACTCGTGCTGGAGTCGTCCCCTTCGCCAGCCGGCAGTTTCTCTCAGCAACCATCCGTTCGACCGACGGTGTAGCTCCGAAGGAAGCTGATCCCTGTGCGGACGAGCCGACCAGCAAAGAGCCCGAGCGTCCCCAAAACGACTCCCTCGACCCCGAAAAACACCAAGCCGTCCGGACTGAAAAAGTACGCCGCCCGTTCGAGGAGGCTTCGGCCCGACAGCCCGAAGAAGGCGTGATCCGCGTGGGAGCCGAGCAGCGACGCGTAGGCCACCACCCAGGCGAGCACGAGTCCGCCCCGCGAGTAGCCGACCCACCCGGCGGCGGTCATCCCAACGATCGCCGCGTGGGATGGGAGGAAAACGACCCCTCCAGAGACGGCAAACACCCCGGTCGCGTACGCCGCTGTGGTCGCCGCGAAGACGCCGAAAGCGAGTGCAATCGTGACGTACCGATTCAACGACGTTCGATTCGTGCCCAGGAGAGCCGAACGGATTTCGGGGACCATAGAGAAACTCCAGCAGTCGGTTTTTTATATCTTTGTCCTCATTGTCGCGCTATGCTTGAATTGCCACTGCATGCGGGTACAGAACACACAGAGCTCACGTGGATCGTGCTCTCGGGACTCCTCACGTTCCTCGCGGGAATCGGGATCGGCATCTACGGCGACCGGCTGCGGGCGTTCGCCCGAGCGATCGATCCGACCTCCGGACGGTAGCAGGCCCCGATTTTCAACCGACTTCTCCCGCCACGCTCATCGCCGTAATTAATTATTCTTGCTATCTATTGGCACGCATGCAACCGATCGCGACCGAAACGCTCAGCGCCGAAACGGACGTCATCGCCTTCGATCTGTACGACACGCTGCTTGACCGGGAATCGACGTTGATTCCCGCGCTCGGAGACCTCCTTGCGGCCAACGACAGCGACTACGACCCCGAGATCCTGCTGCGCCGGTATCTCGCCATGCACTTTCGGGACTCGATGATCGACTCGCTCATCGGCGGGCCGCACACTCCGTTCAAGGAGATCAGCCGCCGGGCGCTCGCCTATCGGCTCGAACAGATCGGACTGGACGTCGACGACGCGGAGATCAGAGCGGTGATCCAGCAGTGGAAAGCGCTCAACCCGTACGACGACGTCGACGACGCGCTCGCCCGACTGGGCGAAGAGTACACGCTCGTTGGGCTCTCGAACGGCGATCCGGACATGCTCGAGGCGGTCCGCGGAAATTTCGAAACCGAACTGGACGGCGTCATCTCGGTCGCCGAGGCCGGCGCGTACAAACCCCATCCCGGGTCGTACGAGCTGTGCTGTGAGCGCTTCGATGTCGCCCCGCATCAGATGCTATTCGTGACTGCCCACACCTTCGATCTGGTTGGGGCCAAAGCTGTCGGTGCTCGGGGCGGCTTCCTGAACCGCCACGACAACCCCTTCGGCGGCTGGCCGCATCGGCCGGATCTCGTCGAAGGCGAAATCAGTGCCCTCGCCGACGCGTTGCTGGAGGCGTAGACACACTGTTCGGACAGCGTCGATAGCCCGCCTTTCAGTTCTCTCTCGGTTCGAGATCGACGTGTTCTCCGAGTCGATCGAAGGCCGCCCGTTCGGCAGGGCCGCCACAGCGCTCGACGACGCGCTCGAAGTATTCGATCCGATCGAGCAGCGTCGCCGTCTCGTAACCGGCCACGTTCAGCCGCGACGCGGCGACCGTCGCTTCGATAACGGCGTAGTAACCACGGTTCGTCGTCGGGACGGTTTCGCGTTCGATCGCCGACTCGGTCGGGACGAGTTCCCAGTCCACCCACTCCGTCCCGTCCTCGGTGCCGCGGTCGATCGCCTCGGTTTCGACGTTCGCCCACGCATCCGCGCTCCGGAGGATCGGCGTCTCCTCCTCGCGGATCGAGCACGCGGCGTCGACGAAATCGACTGGATCGCGGACGAACTGGACGTAGCCACCGCCCTTAGCCTCGAAATTTCGCCGCGTCCGCGTCCGGCCCCACGTCCGGGCTGTCACGGGATCGCCGGCGAACAGACCGAGTGCGGCGACGTTCCAGCGGTCGTTGGGACCGAGCGTTGTCACCACGCTCTCGGTGACGCCGGTGAGTTCGACCGGCCAGTCGGCACCCGACATGTCACACCTCCAGCCCGCGTTCGAGGGCAATAAACAGCGCCGCCGCGGTGAGATCGGCGGTCGCGCCGGGGTTTATGTCTCGTTCGACGAACTCCGCAGCGAGTTCCTCGGGGTCCTCCTCGCCGTCGAGGACGGCCTGTGCCCGCTCTGTCGCTTCTATTGCAGCCGCCTCGCCGTTTCTGATCCCGACGAACGTATCCGGTTCGGACGCGAGCAGGCGGAGAAACGCCCGCGAGGCGCGTTTGTATACCGGGCCGTCATCGTCGAGTAGCCATCCCGCAGCCCCGAAGCTTCGTTCGAAGCCGGAGATCCACTCGGATGCGACGCCGTCGTGGTCGGCCGACAACGACATCACATCTGAAAGCGTCGTTCCCTGCTCTCGGATCGCCTCAGTCGCGTCGCTCCCGTGGCGAACGTCGAGCTCGTCGATCCCTTCGGGCGGATCATTGACGGCCACGTCGACGTGTTCGAAGGCGCGATAGAAGTCGCAGGCGTCCTCCACGGTCGTCGCTTCGACGACGCTTTCGGCGCTTTCACGCGTTAGCTGATCGGTTCCGGCGGTCCTGACGAGCGGGACCAGCGCCAAGAGTGCGCCGAACTGCGTGTTGCCGCCGGATTGGTCGCTCATTCCTTCGACAGCCTGCTCGAAGGCAGCACCGATCGGTTCGCCGTCGCCAGCCATCCGCAGCCCTGACAGCGCGCCGACAGCGCCAGCCATGAACTGCTCGAAGCGCAGATCCTCGTATTCGCGGCGTCGGTCGACGTTCCCCGGCTTCGGCGTCCCCGACACTTCGAGCAACAGCGCGAGCTGTGCGTTCTCGGCCGGATCACGCATCCGGCGGGGCCCCCGTTCGTCTCGCGTCTGATTTCTCGAACCACTCCTCGGTAGCTTCCCGAACACACTCGAGAACGGCCTGATCGTCCGAGGGGCGCCCGACCGAGACGGCGTCGGCCCCGTATTCGAGGTACTCTCGGACAGTCGTTCGATCGCGGACGCCGTTGTTGGCGATCACGGCGGTCCCGGGCGCGGCGTCGACGACCGCTGCGATTACCGGTTCGCTGTCCATCGCGTCGACGTGTAAGAGATCGGCCCCGGCGTCGTCGAGACGCGCCGAGAGCGCGGGTAGATCGACCCCTTCGACCTCGGTTCGGAGCTTGACGCTCACCGTCGCGTCCGCTTCGGCGGCCGCGCTGACGTATCTACAGAGCCGATCGCCGTCCGTCAAAAGCGACTCGCCCGCACCCGCCGCACACATCTCCGCCTGCCGGCAGTGGGCGTTGACTTCGATGATCGCCCCGTGTTCGGCACAGAGATCCGCCGCCTTCCCGATCGGTCCCGGCGTCGCACTGCGGACGTTCATCCCCGGACGGGCGCCGACGCCCTCCATCGCCGCGAGTTGGTCGTCGATGAACGCGATCGGATCCGTCGGGAGAAACTCCGACCGGTCGCGATCGCGCAGTTCTCGGGCGGCCGCCCGTGTCGCGTCGTCAATCGCGATCCCGCCGAGAAACGCACAGCCGACGTCGGGCGCCGCCGTCCGGGCCCACTCGACGTCGGACTCTCCCGAGAGGGATGCGGCGGCGACCCGAGGCTCGAACATCACGCCACCTCCGCGCCGACGGCTTCGAGCGCCTCCCTGACGGCTCGACAGACCCGCTCGCCGTCAGCAGGCGACCCGAGTTCGGTGTCTGTTCGAACGGTCGGTCGGTCCAGGTCCGTCTCGTCGTCGGCATCGAGGACGAACGCGTCGGCGTAGGGGTACGCCTCGGCGACGCCGGCCGTCGATGCTTCGTAGCCCGACGCTTCGAGGAGCTTTCCGGCGGGTCCGGAAAAGACGCGGTCGCCGACAAACGGCGAGACGGCGACGACAGGCGTCGATTCCAGCGCCGCTTGGAACGAATCCATGGCGACCATCGGGCCGATACTCGTCACCGGGTTCGATGGCCCGATCACGACCGGTCTGCCGAGGGCAGCCAGGACGGCGTCGGTCGGCTCTGCATCCGCTGCCCCCCGGAATTCGACGCGATCGACCGTCGGTTCGGCCCGACGATGGACCCAGAACTCCTGAAAGTGCATGGCCCCCTCGTCTGTGTGGACGATCGTCGCCACCGGACCATCGCTCATGGGCAACACGGAACGATCGACGTCGAGCGCCTGGGCGAGCGTGGCCGTCACTTCGGTGAGCGTGTTTCCTTCGTCGAGCAGTCCCGTTCGAGTCGTATGGATCGCCCGGTCGCGGTCGCCGAGCTGCATGAACTCCGCAACGCCGGAAAAACGCCGCCAGCGAGCGATCGCTCGGCCTGCTGTCTGTTCACGCTCCGGTAGATATCGTGGCCCGGATTCGAGTCCCGCGTTTTCGGCCAACTCGCTGATCGCGTCGTGGGTCGCCGTACTGTCGTCGTCGATCCCCCACCACGTCTCGCGATCGAGGATCCCTGCCTCCGAAAACAGCACCGTGTCGACATCGGGACAGACGAGGAGGCTGCCCAACTCGACGTCGTCACCGGTGTTACAGACGACAGGTGTCTCCGCCGGCTCGAAGACTCCGTCGGCTCCCCAGAGGAGCTTCGGGGTCCCCGTTCCGCCGGCCAGGAACGTAACCATACCTCTGCTTTCGCGTCGACGCGTTTGTATCTAACCGTCGGACCGACGCCGCGGCGCAAACGGCCGTCCTTGGCGCGACGGTTTTTATCCGAGGGCGACGAACGTCCGATGGATGGTCACGATCAAGGACAGCGTCCACGACCACATCGCCGTCGAGGGGATCGCGGCCGATCTGCTCGATACCCCGCCCGTCCAGCGACTCCGACGGCTTCGACAGCTCGGCACCGTGGGGCTCGTCTACCCGAGCGCGAACCATACCCGGTTCGAGCATTCCCTCGGCGTGTATCACCTCGCGCGCGCCGCGCTCGACCAACTCGGGATCGAGGGCGCACGCGCAAGCCGACTGCAGGCGGCGGCGATCCTCCACGACATCGGCCACACGCCATTCAGTCACAACACCGAAGCAGTCGTCGCCAGACGGACCGGCCGGATGCACGACGAGGTCGGGGACCTCCTCTCGGACGGCGAGATCGCCCGCGTGCTGGCGCTGCACGACGTTGATCCAACGGCGGTGAGCGATCTGATCGCCGGTGACGGGGAGTTCGGCCAACTCGTCTCGGGCGAACTCGACGTCGATCGGATGGATTATCTCGTCCGCGACGCCCACCACACCGGCGTTCCTTACGGGACGATCGACACTGGCCGGCTGGTCCGAGAACTTCGTTTCGTCGACGGCGAACTCGTTCTTGCCGAGGGGAACGTCCAGACCGCCGAGTCGTTGCTCGTGGCTCGTTCCCTGATGAATCCCGTCGTCTACAACCACCACGTCGCCCGGATCTCGAAGGCAATGCTCCGCCGGGGCACAGAACAGCTCCTCGAAGCCGACGAGGTGACTGCCGAGGAACTCAGACGGATGGACGACGCCGATCTGCTCGTTGCGCTCCGGTCGACGCCCGGGACTGCGGACATCGCCCGCCGGCTAGATACGCGGACGCTTTTCAAGCGGGCCGTCTGGGCGGAACTGCGGGACGTACCGGAAGCCGTCGTCGATGCCGACCACGACACCGTCCGCGAACACGAGCGGGAGATCGCGACCCGCGCCGAACTGGCTCCCGATTCCGTCGTGCTCGACGTCCCACCACGGCCGCGAATGGAAGAATCCACCAGCCGCGTCGTCGTCAACGGGGAGGTCAGATCGCTCGAAAGCCAATCGACGCTCGTGAGCGCGCTGCGACGTGCGAACCACGAACAGTGGCGCCTCGGCGTGTACGCCCCCCCGGACGCGACTGATCGGGTCGGCCGAGCCACGGAGGACGTGCTCGGACTCGATCTCGACGCGCTCGTCGTCGACGTCCGACGGGGAATCAACGCGACGCTTGACGACTTTTGAACCGAACTTCGGGGCCAATTGCACAGCGACGATCCGACGCGAAGCTACAACCGATTTAACCGGCGGGCCCGTGGAGCGTGGTATGGAGCTTTCGGGAACGATCCTCGCCGGCCCCGAATACGAGCCCGTCGAGGGTCGCGTCGTCGTCGAATCCGGAACGATCACGGCGATCGAGGAGGTCGAAACTGCTTCGTCGGATATCGTCTGTCCGGCGTTCGTCAACGCACACACCCACATCGGCGACTCGATCGCCAAGGAGGCCGGTCGCGGGCTTTCGCTCGACGAACTCGTTGCCCCGCCGGACGGGCTGAAGCACCGACTATTGGCCGCTACCGACCGATCCGAACTCGTCGAGTCGATGCGGCGGTCGCTGGAGTTCATGCTATCGGGTGGGACGGGGGCCTTCCTCGAATTTCGGGAGGGTGGCGTCGAGGGCGTCGAGCGACTCCGGGAAGCGGCTGCGTCGGTCGACATCGAGCCGGTCGTGTTCGGCCGCGAGGAGACCGACGTCCTCGACGTGGCGGACGGGTTCGGAGCGAGCGGCGCTCGCGACGCCGAATTCTCCGCCGAACGGACGGCCACCCGGGAGGCCGGCAAGCCCTTCGGCATCCACGCTGGCGAACGCGACTCACACGACATCAATCCGGCGCTCGATCTCGATCCGGACTTTCTGGTTCATATGGTCCACGCCGAGGGGATCCACCTCGAACGGCTGGACGACGGCGGCACACCGGTGATCGTCTGCCCGCGATCGAATCTGGTCACCGGCGTCGGAACGCCGCCCGTGACGGAGCTTCTGGAGCGAACGACGGTCGCGCTCGGTACCGACAACGTGATGCTCAACAGCCCGTCGATGTTTCGCGAGATGGCGTTCGTCTCGAAACTCTGTGGCGTGGCCGCGCCGGAAGCGCTTCGGATGGCGACCGCGGCGGGCGCGGAGATCGCGGGGCTGAACTGCGGGGTCATCGAACCGGGGCGGGACGCTCGCCTCCTCGTCCTCGACGGGGACTCGAATAATCTCTGTGGCGTGCGCGATCCGGTTCGGGCGGTAGTCAGACGCGCCGGCGTGAACGACGTCCGGAACGTCGTTACGCCGTAGGACGCTTAGGTCGGGCGCAGATGTTCGCAGTCGCCCGCCGAAACCCGCTCTTTGCCGCGTTCGGTCTCGACGACAAGCGTGCCGGGGAACTCGACGTCGACTGCACGGCCGACGATTTCACCGCTTCCCGTCTCGACGCGGACGCGTCGATCGAGTGTGACGCTTGCCGCACGCCACGCCGGGAGAACGCTTTCGGGATCGCTCCGTAACCCGTCGAACCGCTCGAGCAATGTCCGTGTCAGCGCGGCCCGATTGACGTCGCCGACCTGCTCGCGGATCGTCGTTGCTGTCTCCGGGACTGTCTCGGCGTCGACGTTCGCGTTGATCCCGATCCCGACGACGATCCACGAGACGCGGTCGGCTTCGCCCTCCATCTCGGTGAGGATTCCGACGAGCTTTCTGCCGTCGACGAGGACGTCGTTCGGCCACTTGATCCCGGCATCGACGCCGACCGTGGACAGCGCTTCCGTCGTCGCGACCGCGGCGGCGAGCGTGTAGATCGGCGCATGGGCTGGTGGGACATCCGGCCGGCAGACGGGGCTAAGCCAGATCCCGCCCGACGGCGAACTCCACGCTCGATCTAACCGTCCCCGAGCGCCGGACTGTTCGTCGGCAAGGACGGCGATATCGGCTTCGCCAGCGCCGGCGAGTTCCCTGGCCCGATCGTTCGTGCTCCCGATCGAGTCGTGATATTCGATCTCGAACGGCGCGTCGAGACCGTACTCGACGGCCGCGCCACCGAACTCCGGGACGCCGACGAGGAGATAGCCATCTCCGCGGCTCTCGATCTCGAAGCCTGCCTCTCGGAGCGCTTCGACGTGCTTCCAGACTGCCGCCCGCGAGATCCCGAGTTCGTCCGCCATCGCCGGGCCGGATACTGGCCCATCGGCGAGGGAATCGAGAATTCGCCGTCGCGTATCCTGCATGGGGGCCCTACAGCCGGACGGATAATAGACTCGTTGCCCGGCGGGTAGGCCGTTATTGATGTCGACGGCTCACTCGAGGACGACGAGCGGGTCGCCCTGATCGACAGAGTCGCCCTCTCCGATCGCGACCTCTGTCACCGTTCCGCCGGTTTCGGCGATCACGTCGTTTTCCATTTTCATCGCTTCGAGGACGCAGATGACGTCACCGGCGGCGACCGTATCGCCCTCCTCGATGTTCACCTCGAGAATCGTGCCCTGCATCTCTGCGCTGACGACCTCACCGTCGGCGGTGACTGCGCTTGAGTCGTCGCCGTCGTCGCCACCGCGCGGGGACGACCGCTGGGCCGAACCGCTCGACTCCCCGCCTCCGACGCTTCCGAACATGTCGGCGCTCTCCTCGAGGTTGACCTCGAATCGCTTGCCGTTGACTTCGACAGTGAACTCGTGTTCGACGGTCTCTCCGCCGTCGTCGCTCGATACCGGTTCCGTTCCCCACCGATCCTGTGCCGTCTCGATCTCGGCGGCATCGAGCTGCTCGTCGAGATACTTCGTCGTATGCGTGCCCGCGGTGAACGCGTCGTCTTCGAGCATCAGCCGGTGGAACGGGATTATCGTCGGGATCCCCTCGATATCGTACTCGGCGAGTGCGCGCTTCGAGCGGGCGAAACACTCCTGACGGTCCTCGCCGTGGACGATGAGCTTTGCAATCATCGAGTCATAGTCCGTCACGAGATCATCGCCCTGTCTCGAAGCGTCATCGACTCGGACGCCGATCCCGCCCGGCGAATCGTACGTCGTTAGTTCCCCGCCCGTCGCCGGCGCGAAGTCGTCGGCCGCGTTCTCGGCGTTGATCCGGAACTCGATGGCGTGGCCTTCGAGTTCGACGTCGTCCTGGGCGAAGTCGAGTTCCTCCCCGGCCGCCACCCGAAGCTGCCATTTGACGATATCGATGCCGGTCAGTTCCTCGGTGACACAGTGCTCGACCTGAATCCGGGTGTTGACTTCCAGGAAGTAGAAGTTCGCGTCCGGCCCGAGCAGTTCGCCGTCCGAGCGCTCCTCTTCTTCGACGAGGAACTCGAACGTTCCGGCATTGTAGTAATCGGCTTCGTCGGCGCCCCGCCGGGCCGCCGCGCCGATCTTCTCCCTGAGTTCGTCCGACAGTGCGGGCGAGGGCCCTTCCTCGATGACCTTCTGGTGGCGACGCTGGAGCGAGCAGTCACGCTCGCCGAGGTGCCGGACGTTGCCGTGCTCGTCAGCCAGGATCTGCACCTCGATGTGTCGCGGGGACTCCAGATAGCGCTCGAGATAGACCGAATCGTTATCGAAGTATGCCTCGCCCTCCCGCTTTGCGGCTTCGAGCTGTTCGGTGGCCTCCTCGGGATCGCGGACGATTTTCATCCCCCGACCCCCGCCGCCGCCCTCCGCTTTGATCGCGATCGGGTAGCCGTATTCGTCGCCGAACTCCTGGACCTCGGATTCGGCCGTGACCGGCTCGGTCGTCCCCGGAACGATCGGGACGTCGGCAGCTTGCATTACCTTCCGGGCCTTGGTCTTCTCGCCGGCCTGTTCCATCGAATTCGAACTCGGCCCGACCCAGGTGACGTCCTCGGTCGCCTCGACGGCGGCCGCGAACTCGGCGTTCTCCGCGAGGAAACCATAGCCCGGATGGATCGCGTCCGCGTCGGCTTTCTGTGCCGCCTCGATGACGGCGTCGTGATCGAGATACGAGTCGGCGGCTCGCGCCGGTCCGATGTTGTACGCCTCGTCGGCGTACCGGACGTGGCCGCTGTGCTTGTCGGCATCACTGTACACCGCGACGGTATCGACACCGAGATCGTCACAGGCGCGCATGACGCGCACTGCGATCTCGCCCCGGTTGGCGACGAGAACCTTATCGAACATGTTGTTCGATCGCTGTCGCGGTGAGTACGTTATTCTGTCGATCGATCACGAGGAAGCTAAAACCCGATCCGCCCGCACGAACAGTTTCAGAATCGATCCGTTCGTCCGGCTGCGCTCCAGGCGTCCGGGGGTGCCGCGAGTGGCGGCCGGTGTCGGCGATTCTGCAGGGATTCGATCCGCCCGGCGAACTGCCATCGGTTGCGGGAACGGTCCGTTTCGTCGTCTTCCGCGTTCGCGGCCGCCTCGGCGGTGAGTCGGCGGACGACGGCGGCGATCGCGGCCGCCTCCTCGCTGTCCGCGTCGTCGGGAATGTGGAGTCGCATCGTTACAGCGGAATGTTACCGTGTTTGCGGTCCGGGCCGTCCTTGCGCTTCGACTGTAGCATCTCGAGGTCGTCGATCAGCCGCGGCCGCGTCTCCTTCGGTTCGAGCACGTCGTCGATGAAGCCACGTTCGGCCGCGGTGTAGGGGTTCGCGAACGTGTCGCGGTACTCGTCGATGAGCTGTTCGCGGCGGGCCTCGACATCGTCGGCGTCTTCGAGTTCGTCCCGATAGAGGACGTTGACCGCACCTTTCGGCCCCATCACGGCGATCTCGGCGGTCGGCCACGCGTAATTGACGTCCGCCTCCAAGTGTTTCGAGGCCATCACGTCGTATGCGCCGCCGTAGGCCTTCCGGGTGATGACCGTGAGCAGCGGCACCGTCGCCTCGCTGTACGCGTAGAGGAGCTTGGCACCGTGTTTGATGATCCCGTTGTGCTCTTGATCCGTCCCCGGCATGAAACCGGGCACGTCGACGAACGTCACGATCGGGATGTTGAACGCGTCACAGAACCGGACGAACCGCGATCCCTTCAGCGAAGAATCGATGTCGAGCGTCCCGGCGTTGACGCGGGGCTGGTTCGCGACGACGCCGACCGATCGGCCGTCGAGCCGGCCGAATCCGGTCACCAGGTTCCGGGCGTACGATTCGGCGACCTCGAAGAACGACCCCTCGTCGACGACCCGATCGATGACGTCGACCATGTCGTAGGGTTTCTGGGGCTGGTTCGGGACGATCTCTTTTAGCTCCTCGTCGCGGCGCTCGGGGTCGTCCCACGGCTCGACTCGCGGCGGATCCTCCACGTTGTTCGAGGGGAGATACGAGAGCAGATAGCGGATGTCGTCGAGGGCGTCCTTTTCGTCGGCGGCCGAGAAGTGTGCGACACCGGATTCCCCGGTATGGGTGCTCGCACCGCCGAGTTCCTCGAATCCGACTTCTTCACCCGTGACCGTCTCGATGACGTCCGGCCCCGTGATGAACATGTGGCTCGTGTCCTGGACCATGTAGATGAAGTCGGTGATGGCCGGCGAGTAGACGGCGCCGCCGGCACACGGGCCCATGATCGCGGAGATCTGTGGGATGACGCCCGAGGCCTTCTGGTTGCGGTGGAAAATGTCGGCGTAACCGGCCAGCGAGTCGATCCCTTCCTGAATCCGCGCGCCGGCCGAATCGTTCAACCCGATGACGGGCGCGCCGGTTTCGAGGGCTCGGTCCATTACCTTACAGACCTTCTCGGCGAACGCCTCGCCGAGCGAGCCGCCGAAGACAGTAAAGTCGTGCGCGAAGACGAACACCGTCCGACCGTCGACTTCGCCGTAGCCCGTGACGACCCCGTCGCCGTAGGGGTGTTTGTCGTCCATATCGAAGTTCGTGCTCCGGTGGGTTTTGAGCTGATCGAACTCCTTGAACGTCCCGTCGTCAAGAAAGTACTCGATCCGTTCGCGGGCGGTCAGTTTCCCTTTCTCGTGTTGCTTTTCGATGCGCTCGTCGCCGCCGCCACGCTCGGCGTCGCGCTTTTTTTCGCGGACCTCCTCGATCTTGTCATCCATACTCGTCATATGTTCGTCTTGCTTGGGGAACGACCAGGAATGAAAAAGGCGTTCCGCTATCGGGACGGGCGCACGCTTCCGCGGTTGGAGCGTCTCACTGACGCCCAGCGGCCAGGCAGTTTACTTTCGTCTCATGGCATGGATTTATACATGCGGCCCGGCGGTCCGACCGACCTCATTCCTCCGGCGGCACTGGATCTCCTTGATCACTCTGTAGCCGTCAGTCGAACGCATTCGACCTTCGCTTCGACCGTAAACACCTCTCTCGGCGATCCGTTCCGGTAATACTAACTCCGGGACGAGCGAGTTCCGAACCGAGATAGAAATGAAACTTCACGAGTATCAGGCGAAGGGTGTATTCGCCGATGCCGGGATTCCCGTCCCGGACTCGACGCTCGCATCGACCGTCGACGAGGCGGTCGAGGCGGCCGACGAGATCGGCTATCCCGTCGCCATCAAAGCGCAGGTACAGGTCGGCGGCCGCGGCAAGGCCGGCGGCATCGAACTCGTCGACGACGCGGCTGAGGCCCGCCAGGCGGCCGACGAGATCCTCGGAATGGATCTCAAAGGACTCCACGTCGACCGCGTGCTCGTCGAGGCTGCCGTCGACTTCACCGACGAACTGTACGTCGGCGTCACGATGGACCGGGCCGAGGGCAAGCCTGTCGCGATGGTCTCGACTCGCGGCGGCGTCAACATCGAGGAAGTCGCGGCCGAAGAGCCCGACGCGATCGTCCGCGAACACGTCGATCCGGCGTTCGGTCTGCATCCCTATCAGGCCCGTAAGGCCGTCTTCGAGGCCGGTATCGATCGCGACGTTGCGATCGACGCCGCCTCGATTCTCACCCAGCTATACGATCTCTGGGCCGAACGGGACGCCACGGAGATCGAGGTCAATCCGCTCATGGTCACGGATGACGGCGAGGTCATCGCCGCCGACGCGGTTATGAATATCGACGGTGATGCGCTCTTCCGACAGCCCGAACTCGCGGAGATGGAAGAAGAAGCAGCCGAGGACGAACTCGAGGCGAAGGCCAACGAATACGGCTTCGATTACGTCCGGCTGTCCGGCAACACCGGAATCATCGGCAACGGAGCCGGACTCGTGATGACGACGCTGGATCTCGTCGATTACTACGGCGGTTCGCCCGCAAACTTCCTCGATATCGGCGGCGGAGCGAAGGCCGAACGCGTCGCCAACGCTCTCGATATGGTCTTCTCCGACGAAAACGTCGACAGTGTCGTCTTCAATATCTTCGGCGGGATCACCCGCGGCGACGAGGTCGCAAAGGGTATCAACGAGGCCCTAGACCAGTTCGACGAGATCCCGAAACCGGTCGTCGTTCGGCTCGCCGGTACGAACGCGTCGGAAGGCATGGACATCCTGAACACAGATCTGGTGACGGTCGAAAAGACGCTGGAGGAAGCCGTTCAGCGTGCCGTCAGCTACGCTGCGGAGGCAGAACAATGAGTATCCTCGTCGACAACGACACGCGCGTCGTAGTACAGGGCATTACTGGCGGCGAAGGAAAGTTCCACGCCGGCCAGATGATCGAGTACGGCACGAACGTCGTCGCGGGCGCGGTGCCCGGTCGCGGCGGGCAGGAAATCCACGACGTCCCCGTCTACGATACCGTCGATCAGGCAGCACGGGCGGAGGACGCAAACGCGTCTGTCATCTTCGTTCCACCGGCGTTCGCCACCGACGCCATCTTCGAGGCGCTCGATTCGCCGCTGGATCTGGTCGTCGCTATCACCGAAGGCGTCCCCCAGCAGGACATGGCGAAGATCTACCGGAAGCTCGAAGAGACCGACACGCACCTGATCGGGCCGAACTGTCCGGGGCTCATCACCCCCGGCGCGGCCAAACTCGGGATCCTTCCGGGTAATATCTTCTCGGAGGGCAACGTCGGGTTCGTCTCGCGATCCGGGACGCTCACCTATCAGGTCGTCGACAACCTCACCCAGCGTGGGATCGGCCAGACCTCGGCCGTCGGTATCGGCGGCGATCCGATCATCGGGACGGACTTCATCGACGTGCTCGAACTCTACGAGGACGATCCAGATACGGACGCGATCGTGATGTGCGGCGAGATCGGCGGCGAAGACGAGGAAGAAGCCGCCGCTTACATCGGCGACCACATGGAAACGCCGGTGGTCGGCTTCATCGCCGGGCGGACTGCGCCGCCGGGCAAACGAATGGGTCACGCGGGTGCGATCGTCTCCGGATCCGGCACGGGTACCGCCGAATCGAAGATCGACGCGCTCAACGACGCCGGCGTTTCCGTCGGAGACACGCCCAACGAGGTCGCCGACTACGTCGAAGACCTGCTGTAAGCGTCCCTATCCGCTTTCCGCTTTTGCACCCCTGGCCGGTACTTTATGTATTAGCACCGGACCACCGACGGTATGAGTTGACGAGCAGCCACGGTCCGTCTGGGCGGGTGCGCGGCGTACGGATCGTGACGAAAGACCCGCCGTCTGTTCGCAATCATAACCGGCCGATAGCGTCGGCGATACTGACTATCGATCAAGCCGCTCTGGTCGAACGGCGGCGGGACGGTTCTGTGGATCCTGCGGGTAATCGATACCGCCTGAAAACGTCCAATTCGGCAGTAACTCACGGAACAGTCATGACCTGGACGACTGGAGGCACGTCCATGCTAACGGCGGCCTGAGGCTATTCGCGCGAGGGGGTTGAATCACACGGACGGGAGGTACAACGCCAGTCACTCTGAGAGCGAACGTTTCCCGATCAGGGTCGGGCAGTGGTCAGCCGAACAGATCGGTGTGTTTTTCGGCCATTTCGAGGTAGTGCTCCGGCGAGTACGTAGCGAGCACGGATTCGGCGTCGTGCTCCGTCTCATCGAAGGGCGTTACTGTCGCGGGGACGCCCATAACCAGCGAATCCGACGGGATCTCCCGGCCCTGGGGGACCACCGTGTTGGGCGCGATAACGCATCGGTCGTTCACGTGCACGCCTTTGTTGATCGTCGCGTTCATTCCGACGAGGACTCGGTTATCGACCGAGGCGGCGTTGATTACTCCGGCGTGTCCGACCATCACCTTGTCACCGACGGTAGACTGGTGCAAAACGGTATTGTCCTCGATATGGGAATGCTGACCGACGGAAACAGGCCCCGAATCACCGCGGAGTACTGCCCCCGGCCAGACCGACGATTTCGAGTCGATCACCACGTCCCCCACGAGGGTCGCCTCAGAACAGACGTAGGCGTCCGGATGAACCTCCGGCGACAGACCGTCATACTCGTACTGCATACCGGATCGTGGATCTGGAGCAAAGATAATAACACCGGTACAACAGTCAAACCATCGTCACCGTCGGAGAACTCGGGCGATCACCTCCGGGACGTTCGATCGACTCATCACGTGATCGAGGCTATCGAACAATAAGAAGACAGCACAAACCAACGGCGTTAGCAAATTCAAGCCAGGGGTGGGATTTGAACCCACGAACTCCCGATTACAAGTCGGGTGCTTGGACCACCCAAGCTCCCCTGGCACGTCAGCTCGATCCGTCGTTTGATCTCTGGGTGTCGCTATTGATGGGTTTTTCGAGTTCGACCCGATGGGGTTCGTAGCCGTGGCGGCGATAAAAACGGCGCGCATCCTCGTTAGCGGCCATCGCCTGTAACGCGATGGCATCGACGGATTCGGCGCGGAGCTCAGCCTCGGCTTTAGCCAGCAGCCCGCCGCCGATGCCCCGTCCTCGATCCTCGGCACGAACATACACGTTGTGGATGATCCCACGGGAAACGTCCTGTCGGTAGCGTTCGGACTCGATATCGAACGTAACGAACCCTACGACGGTCCCGGCGCGCCGTGCGACGAGAGCGGTTCCGCCCACGATGTGTTGCAACATCGCCTCACGGATCGCCGACCGGTTCGATTCGCCGAGGAGATGCGACCCGTGGCGGCGCTGATCGGAAGCGAGTTCGATCCACAACTCGGCAAGGAGCGTCGCGTCTTCGCTGTTCGCGGCTTCGACCGTCACGTCCGCCGGTGGTTCGGACACGGCTACTGATCGAGGGCTTCGATGCCGACGAGTCTGTGTCCAGTCAGCATCCGGAGGGCGGCGCCGCCTCCAGTCGACACGTGACCGAAGTTCTCGAGAATCCCCAGTTTTCGGAGTGCGGACGCCGTATCCCCCCCACCGACAATGCTAGTCTCGGCTCGTGTCGCCGAGCGGTACAGTTCGAGCGTCCCGGTCTCGAAGCGGTCGTCCTCGAAAACGCCCGCCGGACCGTTCAGTATCGCTGTTCCGGCGTCGTCGAGAATTTCGGCGTACGCGGCAACCGTTCGAGCGCCGACATCCATCGCTGGCTGGTCCGTCGGGAGCTCATCGAGGTCCAACTCGAGCCGTTCGTCGTCGCGCTCGATCGCAACGTCGCGCGGCATGTAGATCCGATGGCTAAAATCGTCCAGCAGATCGCCGGCCTCTTTGACTGCCTCGTGGCTCCGTTCGTTGACGACCGCGGCTGAAGCGGCTCCCAGCGAGACCCCGTCGGCCAAAAGAAACGCGTTGCCGACGATCCCTGCGGTCAGAACGGCGTCAGCGAGTCCCCGTTCGAGGACGGATCGGGCGACGTCTATCGAATCTTCGACCTTCGCACCACCGAGTACGTACACCCGGGGTTCGGGGCTCTCGGAGATGTTCCCGAGAACGTCGATTTCCCGCTCCATCACCCGGCCGGCGTATGCCGGGAGCCGCTGTGGAAACCCGACTATCGATGGCTGTCGGCGGTGAGATGCGGCGAACGCATCGTTCACGTACGCGTCCAGCGCCGGCGAGAGGCGATCTACGAGATAGGTCTGTGCGGCTTTTTCGGGCTCGAACGACATGTACTCCTCCGAATAAAACCGGGTGTTCTCCAGCAAGACGACCGCGCCGCGATCGAGCACCTCGATATGGTTTCGGGCGTCGGCGGAGAACGTCGAATCACAGTATTCGACGGGAACTGAGAGGAGGTCATCGAGCCGCCGGGCGTGTGCTTCGAGATCGGTGAACTCGTCGCCCCCGGGTCGGCCCTGGTGTGCGAGCAACGCAACGCGAGCATCGCGCTCGCATAGCTCGGTGATCGTGTCGACATGTGCGCGGAGCCTGGCGTCGTCCGCGAGCCCGTCCCCGTCAACCGGGCTATTGATGTCAACGCGAACCCCGACCGCAGCCCCCTCGGCGTCGAGGTCGTCGAGCAGCCGTATCATGCTCGGTAGGTTGATTGGTCGTTACGAAAGCTTTGCGCAACGTCGCGGCCCGCCCCGAGACGCTCGACCCTCCGTCTCGATCGCGTCCGGTCGCGGCCAGTTCCGTTCGAGCCGAAGACTACTTTACAGAGTATTACGCCTAATTCGATAAGAGACACTATGGGCGTTAGTGATTCGTACGAGCGTGGACGCGATCTACTGGTCGAAGACCCGATACGAGCTGTGATCGTCGTCGCGTTTGTCATACTCGTCTTCGATCTCGTTCGCCAACTCGCTGTCGGGGCGACACAGTTCTCCGAACTCGCCGTCCTATTGAAGGACGGATTGATGCGCGGGCTCTTCTTTGGGTTGGCGGGCATCGGGCTTTCGATGACGTACAGTATTCTGAACTTTGCGAACTTTTCTCATGGTGATCTGATCACCGGCGGCGCGTTCGGTGGGATGGCCGTTACGTACCTCATCGCCGGCGGGTTCGGGGCCCAGGCGAGCATCGGCTCACTCATTCTCGTCGGTACAGGCGGTTCCGTCTTCGGTGCCGATCTGGGCATCGGTGTGGCGACCTCGCCTGTAGCGGTTCTCGTCGGCGTGCTCGCTTCCGGGATCATCGCAATCCTGCTGGCGCTGTTTATCGACCGAGTGGCGTACAAACCAGTCCGGGATCGATCGGGCATCACCTTGCTCATTACGAGTATCGGCGTCGCGTTTGCGCTCCGATATCTCATCTTGTTCGTCTTCGGCGGCGCCCGTCGTGGCGTCACACAGTCCGGGGCGGTCCCGACCACGACGGTCCCGATGATCGATGGCACCCTCAACATCAACCTCCATGAAGCCTCGCTGCTCGCGGTTTCGGTCCTGTTGATGCTCGGATTACACCTCCTCTTACAGCGGACGAGACTCGGGAAAGCGATGCGAGCGATGGCGGATAACGAGGATCTGGCTCGGATCACCGGTATTCCGACCGAACGCGTCGTCCGCTACACCTGGATCATCGGCGCCGGGCTCGCCGGTATCGCTGGCTACATGTTCGTCATCTGGAACGGGACGCTACACTGGTTTCAGGGCTGGATCCTCCTGTTACCGATCTTCGCCGCGGTTATCCTGGGTGGTATCGGATCGATCTACGGCGCCATCGTCGGCGGGCTCGTGATCGGGCTGACGATGTCCATCTCGGTCGTCTGGTTGCCGAGCGGCCTATCACGAGCGGCGGCCTTCTTCATCATGATCACCGTCTTGCTCGTACGACCGAAGGGTATCTTCTCGGGGAGGGCAACAGCATGAGCGACGCCGAGTCGACCCTCGAGGATCAAGGGGTTCTCGGGGCGGTATGGGACCACGACGCGGTGAAACTGACCGCGCTTGTCGGCGCGATCTTCGGAATCTACGTTCTCGGCGGCGTACTCTTGGATTTCGGGATGCGTCAACAACTCAACTCGATCGCACAACTGGCGTTTCTCATCGGCGTGTTCGCGATGCTCGCGCTCGCGTTGAATCTTCACTGGGGCTACACGGGGCTGTTCAACATCGGCGTTATCGGGTTCATGGCGATCGGAATCTATACGACAGCCGTTCTCTCGAAGGGCGCATCGCTGACCGAACCCAGTGCCGGAACGACAGGCGGCTTCGGGTTGCCGCTGTGGGTCGGTATCATCGGCGGCGTCGTCGCCGCAGCGCTGTTCGGCGGACTGGTCGCGCTTCCGGCGTTGCGACTTCGGGCGGACTACTTCGCCATCGTCACGGTCGGCATCAGCGAAATCGTCCGATTTACCCTGCTCGAATCGACGTTCCAGCAGGGTCAGGTCTTCGGCTACTGGGTCGGCCTCGGTGGCGGCTCCGGGCTCATTCTCGACTTCGACCCGACTGAACGACTCCTGGGAGCACTCGGTCTACTGGAGCCCTACACAGCCTCCGTCGAACGGATCGGCATACGACTCGGGATCGGAGCCAATCCGAAACCCGTCTTCGATACGCTCCTGTACGGGCTGATACTGCTCGTATTCCTCGTCGGGTTCTACGTCTTGCTCCAGCGGCTTGGTAACTCCCCGTACGGGCGGGTTCTGAAGGCTATCCGGGAAGACGAGGAGGCGACGAAATCGCTGGGAAAAGACACGAACCGATTCAAAATCAAGGCGTTCATGATCGGCTGTGGGCTGATGGGGTTGGGGGGAATCCTGTTTTACGCCGCACAGGGGGCGATAACGCCCAGCGCGTTCCGACCGCGAATCACCTTCTTCGTCTGGATCGCCCTCATTATCGGTGGTGCCGGATCCAATACCGGCAGCGTCGTCGGCGGGGCAGTCTTCGCTGCGTTCCTCTTTCGGGGACCGTTGTTCTTCAAAAACATCGTTCAAGAAACGTTTCAGGTCAACGCGGTCGATACGTTCGCTGCGGCGGCCGCACCACTCGCGTCCGCGAACCCCATCCCGCTTGTGGTCTATACGATAGACAGCATGGATCAGCTACAGCTGGTCATCATGGGACTAGTTCTCATCTACCTCATGCACAACCGCCCCGAGGGCGCGTTGGGCCACCGGAAAGAGGCGGCAAGTCCGATCCAGTTGCGAAACCGTCGCGATCGGGAGACCGACCCATCGACAGCAACCGATGGCGGCCAAAGAGGTGTCGACGATGAGTGATACGACAGCAAACGACTCCCCCGTCGAGACGAACGCGCCTGGGGCCGACGTCGAAATCGACGAAGCCGAGTCTCAGGACTCGGCGGTCGAGAAAGCGGCCAAGCACACACCTCGCGCCGTTCCGCTCCGGGTTGAGGGACTCCGCAAGAAGTTCGGTGGGATCCTCGCTGTCGACGACGCGTCCTTCGAAGTAGAAGCGGGATCGCTCACCGGCCTCATCGGCCCGAACGGTGCCGGCAAATCGACGACGTTCAACTGTGTCACTGGCGTTCACCACCCGACAGCCGGACAGATCTACTTTCAGGGCGAAGACATCACCGGACTCGCCCCGAACCAGGTAGCCAATCGCGGACTGGTCAGAACGTTCCAGATTGCCCGCGAACTCGAGGAGATGACCGTCTTGGAGAACATGCTCCTCGCTCCGAAAGGCCAGCGCGGCGAATCGCTGTTGCGTTCGGTGCTGCCGGGGTTGCGCGGGTCGGTCATCAAACAGGAAAAAGAAGTCCTGGAAAAATGCTGGGAGATGCTCGAGTTCTTCGAGATCGACCACCTCGCCCACGAATACGCCGGAAACCTCTCCGGCGGTCAACGGAAACTGCTGGAGTTGGCCCGGGCGCTTTTGACCGACCCGACGATGCTGCTGCTCGATGAACCGTTCGCCGGCGTGAACCCGACCCTCGAAGATCGGCTTCTCGAACATATCCACGACCTCCGCGACGATGGTTACACCTTCCTCATCGTCGAACACGACATGGATCTCATCATGCAGAACTGCGAACGCGTCATCGTGATGCACCAGGGGCGCGTCCTCACCGAGGGCGAGCCCGAGGCGGTCAAATCTAACGAGGAGGTCATCGAGGCGTATCTCGGAGGTGACGTCGAATGAGCGAAGCGACTACCGACGCCGAGACGAACGACGGGGGTGTGGAAGCGTCGACTGGCGCGAACCGCGAAACCAACACGTGGGAAGACAGCCTGTTGACGGTTCGGGATCTGGATGCCGGATACGGGGACCTACAGATCCTCACAGACGTCGATCTCGACGTCCGCGACGGCGAGTACGTCACCGTCGTCGGCCCGAACGGGGCCGGCAAGTCGACAGTGATGAAATCCGTCTTCGGGCTGACAAACCGGATGGGCGGAACCATCGAGTACGCCGGATCGGATATTACCGGGGCCAGACCGGAGGATATCATCTACGAGGGGCTCGGATACGTCCCCCAGAACGACAACATCTTCACGTCGCTGTCGGTGCAGGAAAACCTGGAGATGGGCGCGTACATCCTCGATGAAATTCCCGAAGCGGCGATCGAGGCCGTCTACGATCGATTCCCCATCCTGCGGGAACGAAAAGATCAGAAAGCCGGGACCATGTCGGGCGGGCAACGGCAGATGCTGGCGATGGGTCGCGCATTGATGCTCGATCCGGACCTGCTGTTGCTCGATGAACCGTCCGCCGGACTGGCCCCCGACCTCGTCGACGACATGTTCGACCGCATCGACGGTATCAACGACGACGGCACGGCGATACTGATGGTCGAACAGAACGCCAAGGAGGCGCTCCGCCGCTGTGACCGCGGGTACGTGTTGGTCGACGGACAGAACCGATATGAAGACACGGGCGACGCGCTTTTGGCGGACGAACAGGTCCGTCAGGACTTCCTCGGCGGATAGTCGTCCCTAAAATTGTTTTATATTGTCAGGACAAAAAGCCGAGCGTCTGAACCGAAGGGACCGTATTCAGTTACCGCCGAGCGCTTCTTGGATGACCGACGTGTAGGAGTCTTCGTTCTGGTTGTACGCGATCTGACCGGTGATCGTCCCGCCGAAGTCCTCTTCGAAGACCGAACTGAACTGCTCGGAGAGCTGTTGGCCGTAATCGTTGTTGACGTACAGCGTCGCAGCGGTTTCGGCTTCCAAACGCTCGGAAGCCACTTGGGCCATCACACGACCCTGCAGGAGATCCGAGGGCGCCGTCCGGAAGATGTAGTCGTCGTCTTCGAGATTCGACACCGACAGCGCGGTCGAGGACGGCGAACAGCCGACGACCTGGTTCGGGATGAACGCCTCCTGGGAGACGGGCACGTTCACGCCCGACGATGCCGACCCACAGACGAACGGCACCCCGGCGTTGACCAGCGAGTTTGCGGCCTGGATCCCGGTGTTCGGATTGGTGTTGGTATCCTCGAATTGCGTGTTGACCTCAAGATCGATATCGGCGTTGTTGACCTGCATGGCCGGGATCTCGGCAGCGTTGATCATCCCTTCGCCGACCGACGCGAGGTTCCCGGTCTCGGGGAGGAGGATTCCGACCTCGACCGTTCGGCCGAACCCGCCGTTGATGGAATCGGCCGAAGGGCCAGCCCCGTCCGGGCTGTCGCCTTCGAAGCTCAGCGTTTCGAGCGCTCCGACTCCGCCGTCACCGGTGAACTCCCAGACCTCGTAGGCGGCGTTCGCTGGATCTCCCGCCTCGTTGAAATTGACATTGGAGGAGGCACCCTGGTAGTTGACGTCCTCGCCGTTCGCGACCGCTTCGACACCCTCGACGAAGTTCTCGGGAGTCACTTCCATTCCGCCCGGGTTGGCGACGTTCCGCATCTGATCGCGGACTCCCGTTCCGCTGTTTTCGCCGGCGGCGACGTTCGCCAGGATACCGATAGCCACCGAGTCATAAGACTGGGAGGTAAACACGCCGGGGCTTTCGCCGTATTCGTCCGAGTAAAGCCCGCTAAACGCCTCCTGTGCGGGACCGCCTGCTGCGGGCGCCGTCCCGATGACGTTGTCCATCGGATTCCCGACCTGCTGTTGCATCTCTCCGTCCTGGAGACCGTCAGGAACGATGATGTCCTCGCTGCCGTCGCTCAGACTGTAATAGTCCCGGAACAGGGTGTTGCCGTCCTCGGGGTAGCCGATAACATTGAGGACGTCCACGCTACCACCCATGTCACCACCGTCGTCACCGTCGCCGCCACTGTCGCCGTTTCCGTTGCCGTTTCCACCGCTGTCGCCGTTTCCGTTGCCGTTTCCACCGCTGTCGCCGTTTCCGTTGCCGCCGTTGCCATTGCCGCTACAACCAGCTACGCCGAGCGTGATTCCGGTTGCCCCGACTCCCTTCAATACGTCCCGTCTACGTACATTACGTGACATGTTTACTGAGACTAATCAAACGCACATAAAACCTACCGATGAAGTAGTATCTACATCGTTTTTTCGAACTGGTCGCCGTGGAGTCTCGGTCCTGGCCTCCCTATGCTCGAGTGGCGACCTCGATCTCCGAGTTCGTTTTGGAGATGGCTCGCTTCTATAGCGGTGGATCCACAGTTCCGGAGATCGGTGGCGGAAGCAGGACGTCCCCGTTCGGGTGCTCAGACTGCCACTCGCCCCACGTCGAGGCGGTTCCGGCGTGAACATCGAGACGCTGTTCGGCCTTCGGTCCACAGATCGCCTGCGCCAGCATTTGTGACCAGTACGAGCCGGTCTGATCGTCGTACATGACCAGATTCCCGTTGTTGCTGACACCGTCTTTGCGATCGGAGAACACTCGATCTTCCTCTTTTGCGGCCGCAGTGTAGATCCCCGGGGGCATCCACAGCAGCCCCGACACGTCGAACACCGCCGTCTCGCCGTCGATTCGCCTCTCCGCTATCATCCCGCTCCGACAGATCGGACAGTACGTCACGATCACGGGTCGGCCGAGGGTGTCATTGACGATCTCGTGGACGTTCAGTATCGTGAGCGGGTACGCCCTGGCTTCGCCGCCGTCCTCTACCCCGATTACTGTCGACTGGTCGTTCAACGGACGGTATCCGTCGGGATCGTCGGGCCATTCCGCCGGTGGGCCGAACGACGGGTCGTCGATCGCCAGGATGCCGTCCGGTTTGAGTTCCTCGCTACAGATCGTCGGCGGCGTCCCCTGCTCTGCGAGTGTCAACGTCTCGATTTCGCCGTCGGTGTCGTCGTTGCCGTCCGACGAATCGCTGTCAGTGTATCCGACGACGCAGCCAGCGGTGGCAACGCTGGCTCCGAGCGCGGTCAGCAGGCCCCGACGCCGCATACCCACACTTCGATCGGATGAACAAAAACCCCGTCCGGCCGTGCGCTCGCCGGACGATTGCGGAGCGCGATCGGTCGATGCCGCTAGTCGAACACCACGTCGACGCCCTCCTCGCGGCAGATTTCGAGCGCGTGTTTGGCTGCCATCCCGGCGGCCTGAGCCGTCCGGTCGGTACCGACGCCGACCTTCAGTTCGATGTCGACCGCCTCCCGGACGTGGTCGATCGCGTCGAAATACCCCGATTCGTCGACCGCGTCACAGACGACAATGATGTTGTCGCCGCCGACAAAGAACGACAGCGAGTCCTGGGCCCGTCGCATGTACTGCATCAGTTCCGCGTACCCCTGCTCGATGTTGATGAACGAATCGAACTCGTTGAGCTGATCGGTGTACTTCCCCGTCGCGTCGTTGACGTCGAAGTGGGCGATCTGTACGTCGTCTTCGCCGCGCTCCGTCTCCGGGATCGGATCGCCGCGCAGTATCTCCGTCCGTCCACGGTCCTGTGCGCTGCCGGCGTCCTGTAGCTGGCTCGTCGCCGTTCCGAGTGCGCTCGCCGGCGAGGGGTCCGTCGCGATGCTCAGGCTTATGCTGACTGGATAGCGGTTTCCGATCGATTCCTGTATCAGGGCGTGGGCGTCGCTGTCGAGCCCGTTGGTGACGGCGACCATGTTGTCGAAGCGGGTGAAAAAGACGTAGCCCTCCCGGTTCCCGAACAGTTGCGAGAGATCGGCGTAGAGCCGCGACTGAAGGGTCTGGAGGTCGACTTCCCGGCGTGGCTCGGGTGTGACGGTCCACGGTCCGTAGTTGTCGATCTGGATGAGCGTTACCTGGGTGTTTGTCACGTGTCGTCGTTCGTGGGGGGCCGATATTTGACTTGTCATCGCCGACGATACGGCCGGAGCCGTCGGCGGTCGGTTAGGACGGACGCCGATCAGGCGTAGTGTTCAGCTTCGAGTTCCCACATGTCGGCCGACCGCATCGCCTCCCCGACGGCCTTGTGGAACGTGACGATGTCCTCGAACTCGGTTTCGTCGACCGCCTCGAAGATGTCGGCAACGCTGACGACCCGTTCGTGGTTCAGCCGGACCGGTTCGTCGCCGTGTTCATCGACGAAATCCGCCGCTTCGAGCGGGAAATCCTCCTCTTCGTCGAGCTTTTTTGCGAGTATTGCTTGTCCGTACTTCCGCATCCCCTCGGAGCCCTCCTCACCGTCGGGGTCGTGTGGCCAATCCATACCTACACCTCCGCGATCCGCAATAAAAGCGTTTCCGCTCTCGACACGTATCCACTGCTGAAACGCTCACAGTATTAAGTAGTCTGGGGTGTGAATCGATGGCTAACCCACTTATGTCCCAAGAGAGTGCCCAGCCCGTCGAAACCGAACAGGTCCTCGAGTTCTGTCTCGGCAACGAAACCTACTGTGTGAGTATCGAATACGTGACTGAAATCGTCGATATGGGCGAACTCACGCCCATTCCGAACTCCCCACCACACGTCGAAGGCGTCATCGATCTGCGGGGAAACACGACCTCGATCATCGATCCGAAAGTCGGCCTCGGCATCGACGGCGAGCTCGGTGATCGGATCATCATCTTCGATTCAACGATCTTCGACGACGACCGATCGGTCGGCTGGGCCGTCGACAGCGTCGAGGAGGTCTCCGATATCGCCTCGGAAGACGTCGACGATTCCCCTGTCGACGAGGAACACATTCGCGGACTGATAAAACGTGACTCGACGTTCGTCGTCTGGATCGATCCCCGGACGGTGAACAACGAGTTCAACGCCGACGAGGATCTCGCGATCCCCGAAACCCAGTAGACCGCACGACGGATCGGCGGTAGCCGTCGAGCCGCGATGATGCGGGCGACCGGAGACGGCCAACCGGCCAACCCCAGCGTGGCGACAACTGTTTTGCCGGCGGCCGACCGGGGTATGGTATGGACGTCTTGGTGAACGCTGCCGTGAGTGCGGACGGAAAACTCTCTTCGCGGCGACGCGAACAGATCGCTATCAGCGGCGACGCCGACTTCGCTCGGGTCGATCGGCTCCGGGCCGAGATCGACGGCATCGCTGTCGGCGTCGGCACTGTCCTCGCCGACGATCCATCGCTGATCCGACACGACGAACCCCACCGTCGCGATCGGCTCGGTCCGGACGCCGACCCGCCGGCTCGGATCGTCGCGGATTCGAAATGTCGAACGCCCCCAAACGCCGACGTGCTGGCCGGCGACGCTGAAAGCTTCATTCTGACGAGCGAAGCGGCCCCCTCTGAGAGACGGAACGCGCTTCGGGGGTCCGGGGCGAAACTCGTTGTCGCCGGCTCGGATCGCGTCGATCTCGTCGCGGCGTTCGACAGGCTCGAAGCGGCCGGGATCGAACGGCTGTTAGTCGAGGGGGGCGGTGAGTTGATCTTCTCGCTTTTCGAGGCCGACCTCGTCGACGAACTCACCGTCTACGTCGGAAACGTGATCTTCGGCGGCCGGGACGCGCCGACCCTCGCCGACGGCGAGGGGTTCGTCTCGGCGTTTCCGAAGCTAGAGCTATCGGGTGTCGAACGGCTCGATTCCGGCGTCGTGCTCGAATGGACGGTTCGCTGACGGCTCAGTGGTCGTGGCCCGTCAGTTCGCCGTAGCTCGCCCCGAACCGATCCTCAAACAGGTCCATCGTCTGCGCTTCGATCTCGCGGTACCGATCCGTATCGCCGCCGTCGGCGTGATGGACCGTCGCGTGGATCCGCTGGGCACAGGAGAAAAGCGCCAGATCGCCGACGATCTCCGCGTCTGATTCGTCCGCTTCGCGCATCAGATCGAGCATCTCCTTCGGGAGTGTCACGTCGCTTTCGTCGTTTTCGCCTTCGATCCGCAGGGTGACCGTTTCCTCGGACATACCTCCCGTTTCGGACGGCAACGGAAGGCGCTTCCGGTGTCTGGCCCTGTCATCCCACCGGAAACGCGATGGCCATATCAAAAACCATGGTGCTATGTCGGTCAATCATCCGGACGCGAGGATGTCCCAGCTCAGTCGTCTGCGGCGGCGTCGACTTTGGGTTCGGCTGTCCGGTCGAATTCTTCGAGGTACTCGTCGGCGTCGATGGCGGCCTTCGAACCCATCCCGCCGGCCGTTACCGCCTGCTGATAGTGGTAATCTACCACGTCGCCGGCCCCGAAGATGCCGGGCACTGCGGTTTCGGTCTGCCCGCCGCCGTCACCGCCGACGGTCTTGATGTAGCCCGTCTCGTCCATCTCGACGCCGGTCCCCTCGAGGTAGTCGGTGTTAGGCGTGTGGCCGATCGCCATGAAGACCGCACCGATCTCCATCTCGAAGGTCTCGGTGTCCGGGTCCTCGAGTTTCTCCTTCGGATGGCCTCCGGGGTTTCGGGCCAGTTCCACCTTCTCGACCCCGTCCTCGGGGGTGCCATTGATCTCGAGTAGCTCGGTGTTCCGAAGGATTTCTACGTCACCCTCGGCTTCGAGTTCCTCGAGCCGGTCGGTCCAGTAGTCCTCGGCGCGGAAGTTCTCGCGCCGATGGGCGACGTAGACCGTGTCGGCGAACTTGGTGAGAAACGCCGCTTCCTCGCAGGCGGCGTCGCCCCCGCCGATGACGAGCATGTCTTCGCCCCGGAAGAACGCACCGTCGCAGGTCGCACACGTCGAGACACCATAGCCCATGAGCTCGTCCTCGCCGGGGACGCCGAGGGTCCGGGCTGATGCCCCGGAAGCCGCGATGAGCGCGTCGGCGGTGTAGACGGTCCCGTCGCGAAGCTCGATCCGGTGTGGCGTCCCGGGATCGACATCGACGACGACGCCGTGATCGATCTCCGCGCCGAACTGCTCGGCCTGTTCTTTCATGTTGTTCACCAGTTCGGGACCGCCGATACCGTCGGGGAACCCCGGGTAGTTCGCCACGTCCGTCGTCAGCGTCAACTGGCCGCCGGGCTCGGGGCCTTCGAGCACGAGCGGGTCGTTGTTCGATCGCGCGGCGTAGATCGCCGCTGTCAACCCTGCGATCCCCGAGCCGGCGACGACAAGTCGTCGGTGTTCGGCGTCTTCAGTCATAAGCGAACGTAACCGTGCGTCGGGTATGTAGCTTGTGCTGTCTTCGTGAGGCGACCGGGCGCGCTCACGGCGGTGTTACGGCGACGTGCCGGCGAGCATGAACACACCGGTGGCGATCGCGAGGAGAAACGCAGTGCCGAGAAGCATTCCGAGGGCAGCAGTTTCGGTCATCCCGCGTGTGTCCATCCGGAGGGTTGCGGCCATCGTTGCTCCAACCGACGATCCGAGCGTATAAGTTTCCCGGGTCGATTTCAAGCGCCGACTACTCGGCCAGCGCCGTCTCCAGTTCCTGCAGTGCGCGTGTTCCCGTCGCTCGGGTCGTCGGGCACTCGATCGGTTCGGCTTCCCCCCGTTCGATGACGAGGGCGACTTCCCTCGAGAGGAGCCAGTAGGCCAGAACGACGACGACGATCAATCCGGCGAGGATACCGGTAAACACCAGCACGGTCCCGAGCAGGTCCACCGCCCATCCGAGCGTCCGAACGATGGTTTCGAGCTGTCCGGCACCCGGCGCGTCGGGGATTGTGATCAGGCTCTCCGGCGAGACGAACAGCAGAATCGCACCGAGAGCCGAAGCGACGAGGGCGTACAGAAACGCCGACGGAACGTATTCCAGAAGTGCCCGTCCGCCGGCTCGTCGGACGGCGACCCCGGTCGCGTTCGCTCGGTCGACCCGGTCGAGGGCCGGATCCCTCTCCGGGTGAAACGTGAGGATCTCTCGGTCGGTGACTGCGACCCAGCCGGGCGATAGCGAGGCGGTCGCCGTCGGTTCCTCACCGGGCGGGAGACAGTCGATCGGCTTCGGGGCCGGCTGCTCGATGTCAACCTCGGCGACGATGCCCGGTTCGGGAACCATATCCGTGGCCATCTCTCGCCGTGTGCTTTCGCGCTGTTCCGCAAGTAGTTTCGGACGATTTCGGGCAGAGAGTGGCTACAGGCTACCGCCGAGGTGATCGGCGATCTCGTGGGCCCCTTCGGCGGCGGCGAGGTCGGGCCGCTCGGAGCGGATGACCTCGATGTCACGCTGGAGTTCCTCGCTCAGCCGCTCCTCTACTTCGTCGACGATGCCGGGCAGACACGCCATGCCGCCGGTCAGGACGATCGGCTTCTCCAAGGCGAGTTGATACACCTTCATGTAGTTGTTCGCCAACTCCGGCAGGAAGCCGTTGGCCACCTCGTCGACCGTCTCGTCGACGTACTCGTTGCAGGCGTCCATGACGCTGTCTTCGATCGTGAACTCGTGGGAACCGCCGCCGGGCTGTTGGATGACGTCGGTGAACGGCTCGAAGTTCTCGAAGTCAGCGTGTTCTTCTTTGTACTCGCGGGCGGTCGTGGGATCGATGTTGACACGCCCCTGCGTTTCCTCCTCGACGTAGTTGGCGATGCGTCGATCGACCTCGTTGCCGGTGATCGACCCCGTAGACAGCGGCGTGAGCTGTTCGCCACGCCGGTAGGCACACACCTCGAGATTGGTTGATCCCATATTGACTGTCACGAAGATGTCGTCGATCGCGTCGAGGCCGTCATCGAACGCCGGGAGCGCACCGCAGAGCGATTCCGGATAGCTCCTGACGAGCTCTTCGCCGATCTGGCTGCCTTCGATGACCGACTCGAGGTTTTCGAGTCCGGCCTCGTTGTCGAGCGTCGGGATCGCGTAGACGACAGCGCTGTTCGTCGGCACGTCGTTGGACTCGATCAGTTCGGTAAAGAACGTCGACGCCGACTCGACGCTTTCGTCGTCCTCCGGCAATCCGGAACGGAGCATGAACTCGACGCGATCCGGATACTCCCGGGCGGCCTCCTCGCCGTAGAGAATCCGCTCCTCACCGGTGAGAACGTCCTCGTACGTCGCGAGACAGGTCAGCGTTCGGATCGTCTCGGTCCCATCGCCGTCGGGTGAAGGGTAGACGACGACTGTTCGTGTGCTACCGAGCTTGACGCCGACGGGGACGACCGCAGATTCATCCGGGTCGTTTTCCTCGCCGCCGCCATCAGTCACTGTCTCCTCTGTCGGTTCGTCGGTTTCGACCGTTTCCTCCGCGTCGGTCGCCTCGTCCGGTTCGGTTTCCGTTTCAGTCATCTCGTTGAACACGTCTCGCGACGGTCTCAAATAAGCTTTCCCGAGTACGGCTACCGAGTCGAGATTATCGCTGGCGACGCCCGGCGAGTCGAGCGACGTACGAAAGGCTTTCGCGGTGGTCAGAGATCCCGAGCGTCCCGCCGCTGGTATCGGCGGGACCGAGACCTGCGACGAACTCCTCGAGTTCGGCCCGGCTCTCCGCCGATAACCACTCGACAGACTCGTAGTATTCGAGCGCCGAGATCGCTCCGTCGTGGCCGGCCTTCGAGACGAGGCTGTCGAGCCATTCGAAGATCTCAAGCTGTGCACTGTAGCTTCCGGGGAGCTCTTCGAGGTACGGCCTCGATATTTCGCCCTCGGAACGGTGAGAAAGGAATTCGAAATCGACCTCGGAGCCGTCGGCTCGCGTCCCTTCCGAGCGCGGTCCGTCTCGGGGTCGGCCTCGGTCCCCGGATCGGGTCGTCTGACCGCGGCTGTTCCTCTGTGGTTCGTCTGAAAACCGCCCGCGCTCGTGTCGCGATCGGAGGTACGCCTCTGGATCCTCCACGGCCGAGACTGCTTCGTCCCTATCCAGCTGCTGCGTGTCGCTGGCCGGCTCCGAATCGGATGCCGTTCGGTGCTCCGTCCCGAGTCCGGAGTGGTCGTCCGAGCGGACCGGATCGTCACGGCGTTGGGATGCCTCACGGGCCGCATCACGCAACTCGCCGAGATCGTATTCGCGGGGGTTTAGCCGGCCCGACATAACGTTACCGTGACTTCGCCGACTGCATAATTAAACCCCGGCTCCGTTTCGATCGCTGTATCGGGGCCGTTTCAGCGCTCGAAATCCGCTGTCGATATCCTCCGTATCGTTTTTAAATCGGAAATCCAACCGACCTGCATGGCAACGCAGGACGCCCGGTCGACGACGCTCCGGGACCTCGGCGTCGACCCGACCGTCGCTGCTCGCGAGCACACGCCCTCGTTGCATCCCCGCGAGCGGTTCGTCCGGTGTACGACCTGCGGCGTGACGGTCCCGTACTCGGTCACCGCCGAAGGACCGATCCGCCGGGCACTAGAGGAGCTCGCTTCGATCCCTTGTGGCCGGTACGAACTCCCGGACGTCCCGGTCGGCGAGCACGTCCCCACCGTCACTCCCGAACACCCGACGAAGGGACGGAGCGTCGTCTGTGAGTCCTGCGGTCGGACGGCCCGCCTCAACGGGGACCGCGAAGCGGTCCTCGAAGACCTCGCGGAGATCCCCTGTATCGCGCGGCTGAGCCACACCGAGTTGAGTTCCCTCGTCTTTTCGCCGAACGCCTTTTCGCCGCCGCTCGCCGATCTGGGGATCGCCAACTGGTACGGTCGGATCGGCGGCAGCCACGGCAACAGTGTCGTTCGTCAGTTCCGACACGACCGATTCCCGCATACTGTGTATGTTCGGTCGGAGCCGGACGGCTCCTATCGGGCGGCCCTCTCGCCGTCGCCGAACACGGAGAGCGAGCCGATCGACAAACTCAATTTCCCGGGTACCGATCCGGACGACCCGGTGGTTCGGAAGGCAGTCGTCAGGTTCGTCACGTTCCTCTCGGCGACCGACCCGCTCACGTCCGGTGAGTTCTCCGAACTCCACTCGGCCTACGAGGAGGCATATCAGAGCCACCGTGACGCCTGGCTGGCCGAGGCCTATGCGAACGCGCGGGAAACGTTCGAAGACCGGTTCGGTGACACACCGGAGGCGTTTACTGACGCGTTCTCGGACAGTGCGGCCGGCACTGAGGAAGTCGTTCGGCGGCTGGTCGGCTCCGGTGGCTTCACTGATCACTCCGAGCCGGAGTTCGCCCGAGAAATCCTCGGCCACGACCACGAGTTCCCGAGCTTTATCGACTTCGTCGCCGACAACCACTCGTGGTCGCCGCCGGTCCCAAAGTGAGCTACCGGACGTTTTCGCCGATCCACTCCTCGAAGGGGTCGGCGCAGTCGGTCTCGTCGAAGCGCTCGATACACGGTGCGTCGTGGGGGTGGATGGACTCGACGCGCGATCTGAGTGCGTCGTATCGGTCCCCGGTCGTCTTTATCAGGAGTGCGACCTCCTCTTCTCGGACGATTTCGCCGTCCCATCGATACGTCGAGCGACAGTCGAACCGGTTGACACAGGCTGCGAGTTCCGCCTCCACTAGCGCCGTCGCAATTCCGGAGGCGACTGCCGGGGGTGCGGTGACGTAGACCGTCGTCATCAGGCGTCCGAATCGGTCTTTTCGGCCACCGGGCTGTACTGGCCGTTTATATCCCATTCGTGGATACAGTGTCTGTTCCCGACCTGCCGTTCGCCCGATTCCTCGGCGATCACCCAGTTTTCGTCCGTCTCGTCCCAGACGTCGGTTCGTCCACAGCGCTCGCAGGTCCGCCGCGTTGGCGGCACGATTTGGACAGCCATACCTACGGTTCGGCCTCCACGATAATCAACCACCCGCCGTCCGACCGGAAGGCGATGCGGTCTTGCCGCTTCGGGGTCAATCGCTGTGTATGCGACGACGAGCGTTGCTCGCTTCGATCCCGCTCGCGGCGACCGGCGGGTGTACCATCGGCAGTGAACGTCCCGATATCGAGGGCTTGCAACTGTCCTCGCCAGCACTGGACGGCGAGACGCTGCCACGACGGTACAGCTGTGACGGAGCCGGAATATCGCCGCCGCTCCGGATCGAAGGGGTACCAGAGGTGGCGGCGTCGATCGCGATCGTCGGCGAGTGGCTTCGCAGTTACACTCCCCAGACGATCTGGCTGCTCTGGGGAATCCCGGCCGAACCGTCGATCGAGCTCCCGGAGGGAATCCCGCCAGATCGACGACCCGATCCCCCGACGAGCGCGGTACATGGATCGAATGACGAGGGTGAGATCGGCTACCGGCCGCCGTGTCACGAGACGCCCGATCACCAGGAGTACCGATTCATCGCTCGGGCGCTACCCGAACGGCTGTCCCTGGAGCCGGGCGCGGATCGTGAGGCATTCGATACGGCGATCGAGACTGAACTCTCGGAAATATCGAGTACGACGCTCCGATTCAGATACGACCGGTTTGATTGATCCTCGGGGCCGGCGCGATGCGGTCGATAGGTAGCAGACACGGTATCGGGTTCGAGCGTGTGAACAACAGCGACGATACAGCCGATGACGTGAGGCGATACGGTTATTCCGGCTCCGAACGAACCCGAAACATGTCTCTGAACGTCGAGTCGCCAGCGCCCCCGGAACTTGAAGAAGTAGACCCGAACGAGTACGAGGACGCCGAGGTCGTCGGCGAAACGGACTACAAGCGCGACGAGATAGAGGCGCTTCTCCAGGATGGCGCCTGGGAACAAGCCTTCGAAGACTGGGCCACACGAACCGACGTCGACGAGCGGGAGTTCGGGATCGTGGCCGATCTCGGCATGCTCGATCACTTCGATTTCTTCTGGGACTCGTTTGCCGACCGCGTCGGCTATCACGCCCCCGGCATTCCCGAAGACTGGAAAGAGCGGGAACTCCATCCGGAGTTGGAGTCGTGGGAGACCGTCTCCGAGATCAACGCGGCGCTGGCCGAGTTGGGCGATACAGTCAGTCGCACGCTCAAGGCCGACTACATCGACTGGGAAGCCGACTACGAAGCGCCGGACGACCTCCCGGACTTCGAGTGATCTGCTGGTCGCCGGAAAACGGAGCGCTCGGTAGCTGTTAGAGGCTGCCCGCCGACCCTCGAAACGGTAGTCAGCAGTTCGCGACTGCCGTCTTTGCCAGAGTGAATCCAATCCGCTGATCTATCGATTCGGGAGTAATGATCGGATCTGCCCGCGATGGCCTCCGCCACGATTATTCCTACCGGTAGCAATTGCTGGACATGCCCTCCCGCCGCCGGGTTGCTCAGGACGGCTCGGAACCGCCACTGTACTCCATGACTCCGTACGTCAGCACGACGGGCAACGCAGCCCCGAACATCCCGGAAATCACGTTCACAACCGGTGCACCCACAGCCAGGATCACTGCAAGCGTGAGACCGATTACTGCCACTCCGAGCGCAGCGAGCCGTGCTATCGTTCCCATATTGCACACTTCGAGCTAGCCGGAATAAGCACTCCCCCACTATATTTAGGGAAACTGAATCAGTCGGTATTACCGGCCGTGGTTGGTTTCGATACGTTTTGCTGCATTGGCACGCTCGAAAATTCACCGACAGAGAGTTACGACAGCTATCGAGTAAAGCACAGTCATAGTCACTGTTGGCCGACAGCACGGCCCGACCGGTCTCGGATCTCCAGTGCCCATACATTGGGATTCTCCTGTATCTCGTGGTCCGAAAAGAGGTTCGACCGGTAGGCGTTGTCCGCTAGCGCCTCACGTGCAACGTCCCACTCATCGATCGTGATTCGATCCAGTGGTCCGGCAACGATCACGCTCCGCCACGACCCGTCAGGGTCGACGTCGAAGGTGGTAAAACTCGCTACGCTGGCCTGTTCGGCGTACGCTTCCTTCCGGAGTTCGGTGCTCGCGCCGAGGAATACGAAATATAGCCTATCGTTTCCGTCGTACCCGAAGGACAGCGGGACGCCATACGGTTCCCCTCCTTCACTCATCGAGAGCACCCCGATTCCGGTCTCCGTTAGCACTTCGTCGATTCCGGCGTCGTTCATTTCGATTCCTAAGAGGGTTTGTGGCCCCGTCATACGATAGATACACACACGCACACACACGCTTTAAGTATTCGGGAGCCGTTTCCAGCCGGCCGAACGCAGTCACAGCCGGATCTTCGCGCCACTTTCGTACTTTGGATCGATGGGCTTCGGGACGGTGAACGAAATCGTTTTCTGAGACCCGGTTGCCGTCGTGATTCGGATTTCGACTGTCGTCCCTGGCGCGAGTGACCCGCCGGGCACCGCGATACCGTTCGTCCCGTCGTCGAACTCGAATCGAATCTCGGCCGTCGACGCGTCGTACCCCGGATCAGTACTCAGGACAGGTCCGCCGATGATTTCGATGCCGTCAGCACGTCCCCCCATAGAAGATGTAACGACGCCCGTATCCGTCGAAAGCAGGATGCTCGCGTTCCCCAGATCGACGGCCTCGGAGCCAGGACCAAGCTGGACAGTCGCCGTCACGTTATCGACACCCGATGCGTTATCGTTCAACCGACCATCCATGTCGAAACTGATCAGGTTCGTCGAAACCTTCTTTTCCGATTCCTGGGTCGTTTCCGTTCCCTGAGACTGCAGCTCCTCGGCGGTGAAAATTAATACACCGCCGGCGAGTGCCGCGACGAGGACTAGCGCGATGAACGCCACAAGCGTCCCGATTCCGACCTGTCCACGGTCGGCTCCTGGATTACTCATTCCCGTGTCTTGTCGTTTCTCGTGCACTCGTTCACGCCTCCGACCGCCGCAGACCGGTGGTTACACTCAAGATTCTGTGACCCTCATGAGTAAAAACCCAACCCAAATCCCGCGCCGAGTCCAAACGCAATACGCTCACAATATATATTACTCCGCGATTTCTTCCCTCATTATCTTATCGTCTATCCCTCGTGAACACCGTCCGAGTTGTCGCAACTTTCCCTCGTGACTACCCTTGTAGTTCCCGCAACTATCTGCAAAGCAGCGTCTGACTAGCTGGTCACCATAGGTATCGAACGGTCGTCTGTTTTCACAGGCGAACGAAACAATAACTGAACGAATCATCCGATCCACGAGTCGCTTTGTATCGCGCGGTGTTGGTTCCAGCGTAGCAGTGTTCGTTGCCTGTGTCGGCGCTCCGCGTGGCGATAGTCGCCCCTGCCAACCTCCTCAATAGCCCTGTTCTACGGGTCGAACTCAATGGATAGTCGCTTTCACTCCGAGACAAGGGTCTATTGGAAATGTGGTATCGCCGGAAATTGTACGCCAACGGGAGTTTGGCCACCGGTTTCCGCCGGCCAAAGACCGGGCGGAAACCGAGTGGGCCAACTCGGATTTGAACCGAGGACCTCCCGGTTATCAGCCGAGCGCTCATACCTAGCTGAGCTATTGGCCCTAGGTTGGCGCGTTTGATCGTAGCGTCGTGGGTTGTTTAAACGTTTCTTTTCGACGGCCCCCCGGCGACACGTGCCACGGTTACCGGTCCCGAGGACCGTTGCCGTCTCCGGATTCGTCGGTAGCCCCTTTTCCGTCGTCGTTACCGGACGGTTCCTCGTCGGAGACGTCCTCGAACTCGTAGGCCTCTTCACCCATCTCGACGGTGGTCCCCTCGGTGTTCGACCCGTCGGGTCCACGACCGCCGGGGAATCCACCGTCGAAGCCGCCACCCTCCCCGCCGCCGGGGAAGCCCCCAGCATAAACGTTGCCGGTCGCGAAGCCACCGGTCTTGCTGTCGAAAAACGGGGTGACGACGTATCGCTTGACGAGGATCCGGATCGGATAGCGCGTCGGTGGGATGACGAGTAGCAGACCGATGAGGTCAGTGATGAGTCCGGGAGTGAGCATCAGTGCCCCGGCGACCAGGAGCAACGCCCCGTCCAGGAGTTCCGTCGTCGGCGGCTGTCCCCCCGCGAGCTTTCGCTGTATCTTCCGGACCGTGTGCCGCCCCTCGGCGCGGACCAGGAGTAACCCGATCAGCGCGGTGAGAACGACGACCGCGACCGTCGCCACCGGACCGATCGTCACCGGCCCGAACCCGGTCGCGAGCACGACGAGCAACAGGACATCCACGAGGGGGACGAGCAGCAGGACGCCGATGGCCCGCAGGTACATACCCCCGGCTATTGGGGGATGCGGGAAAACTGTTCCGAGACTCGAAGCGATACGGCCTTACGCGGCCGGCCGCTTGCCCCACCTAATGAGAGCAGCGCTTGTGATCCTCGATGGCTGGGGACTCGGCGACGGTGGGCCGGGCGACGCTGTCGCGGCCGCCGAAACGCCGACCGTCGACCGACTCCGCGAGGCAGGCGCGTTCGGGACGCTCGAAACACACGGTCGACGGGTCGGACTCCCCGAGGGACAGATGGGCAACAGCGAGGTCGGTCACCTCAACATCGGTGCCGGCCGCGTCGTCAAACAGGACTCGACGCGCGTAACCGACGACATCGACGCGGGCGTCTTCGCCGACAACGAGGCGATCGGTAGCGCGTTCGAGCACGCTCACGAGCACGACGGCCGGATCCACTTCATGGGCCTTGTCAGCGACGGCGGTGTCCACTCCTATCAGGCTCATCTTCACGCGCTCATCGAACTCGCTACCGATCGTGACGTCGAAGCCGTCACCCACGCGTTCACCGATGGCCGGGATACGGCACCGAAAAGTGGCGCGGACTTTCTCGAAGAACTCGAATCGACGGCCGAAGCTCACGGAACGGGCCATGTTGCGACAGTCTGCGGCCGGTACTACGCGATGGATCGCGACGAGAACTGGGCGCGGACAAAGCGGGCCTACGACGCGATCGTCGAACGGACGGCCCCCCACGAAGCTGCCTCGGCCGTCGAAGCCGTCGAATCTGCGTACGCCCGTGACGAGACCGACGAGTACGTCGAGCCGACGCTGGTCGACAGCCCGAAAAATACCGGGCAGGCACTTTCGGATGGCGATAGCGTCGTCTTCTTTAATTTCCGGGCCGACCGGGCGCGTCAGCTCGTCCGGCTGCTCGCTGACATCGATCCCAAGTGGCCCTTCGAGACGGATCCGCCCGACGTCGAACTCGTCACGATGACCGAGTACGACGAGACGTTCGATCTTCCGGTCGCCTATCCGCCACTGGAGCTCGAACGGACGCTCGGGGAGGCGCTTTCGGCCGCCGGAATCACGCAACTTCGGATGGCCGAATCCGAAAAGTACGCCCACGTGACTTACTTTCTGAACGGCGGTCGCGAGGTCGAATTTGAGGGCGAACGCCGCGAAATCGTTCCCAGCCCCAACGTCCCCACCTACGACGAAAAGCCAGCGATGTCGGCCCCGGAACTGACCGATACCGCCGTCGAGGCGATCGAGACCGACGATCCGGACGTGCTCGTACTGAACTACGCCAACCCGGACATGGTGGGTCACACCGGCGATCTCGACGCCGCGGTGGCGGCCGTCGAGGCTGTCGACGAGGAACTCGGCCGACTCGAAACAGCTGTCAGAGATGCGGGCGGCCACCTGCTGATTACGGCGGATCACGGGAACGCCGACGAGATGGGAACGCCGGAGGACCCGCATACGGCCCACACAACCAACCCGGTTCCGTTCGTCTACATCGCACCGGACGGCACTGATAGTGGTCGAACGGTCCGATCGGGCGGCACGCTTGCCGATATCGCTCCGACGCTCCTGTCACTCGCCGACGTCGAAATCCCGGACGCTATGACCGGCGAGCGACTACTCCGATGAGCGAATCCGTACTCATTCCCTCCGGAAGGGACGCACGCGGCACGCTCGATTCCCCGGACAGCGACCGCTGTGTCGTCGCCTGCCCACCCCACCCCCAGATGGGAGGCGATCGAAACGACCCACGGCTCCGGGCGGTCAGTGACGCGCTTGAGTGTGCGTGTCTCCGGTTCGATTACGGCCCCTGGGACGAGGGATACGGCGAACTCGCCGACACGCGCGACGCATACGCGCTGGCGACAGACCGATACGATCGCGTGAGTCTGTTCGGCTACAGTTTCGGCGGCTGTCTCGCGGTGGTCGCGGCGGCGCAGGAATCGTCTGCCGGTCGCCCGCCAGAGACTGTCGTCGCGCTGTCACCGGCGGCGAAGCTAAACGCCGACATCGACGCGGTTGCTGCGGTCGCGAACATCGACGCGCCGGTCGCCGTCGTCTACGGTGAACGGGACACGACCGTCGACGCAGCGGCGGTCGCAGAGCAGGTCCGTGAGCACGGCGGCGACAGCGCCGTTCTGAGCGCGGATCACCACTTCGTCGGCCAGACCGAGATGGTCGCCGAGCGGGTCGCCGAGTTCCTGTCGGCGTAGCAGTACGCCGTCTCAGCGCCGACACTGCCTGAACGGTGGGACGCTAAAATCCGAGTTCCACCTTTCAAAAATCCTATGTAACCTGTCATCGAACCTCCGACATGGCCCTCCACGCTGCCAGAAACATCGGGGACGCGTTTACGATTACCCGAGAACTTCTGACGCCGATCGACGTCCGTCGCTGGATCAAACTCGCCGTCGTCGCGTTCTTCATCAGCGGCGGCATGAGCCTCCCGGGTACACAGTTCAACGCCTCGGGCGGACCGGAACGGGTCCCGACGGAGGGGGTCACGACCAGCCTCCCGGCCGAAACGGCGCCACTCATCGCCACTGTCGCTGTCGTCGCCGTCGGGATCGGGCTACTCTTTGCCGTCGTCGGCGCGGTCATGGAGTTCGTGTTCGTCGAGTCACTCCGGTCCGGCACCGTCTCGATCCGCCGCTACTGGAACGAGTGGTGGCGACGGGGACTTCGACTGTTCGGCTTCCGGATCGCGATTGGGCTGCCGGCTCTCGCGATCGGGATCGGCTGGATAGGGCTGTTTTTCGCCCCACTATTGATTGGTCTCGGTGAGCCGATCGTCCCCTTTGGCGTGTTCCTACTCGGCCTTCCGGTGTTGTTTGTCGTCGGTCTAGTGTACGCGCTCGTCTCGTCGTTCACGACGGTCTTCGTCGTCCCGATCATGATCAAAGACGACTGCAGCGTCCTGGCCGGGTGGCGTTCCCTCTGGCAGTCGGTCAAGACCGAACCGAAGCAGTACCTCGCCTACGCCGCCATCGGGTTCCTGCTGACTGCCGCTACGGGACTTCTGACGTCGGTCGCCGTCGGACTCGGGGCAATCGTCCTGTTGGTCCCCTTCGGACTCGCCGCCGCGATCACGTATGTCACTGTCTCGGTTTCCTCGACTGTTGGACTCGCCGTCCTCGCGGTTCTCGCCGTCGTCTTCGTCCTCGCGATCATCGTTCTCTCGGCGCTGATCCAGGTCCCGATCGTGGCGTACCTCCGGTACTACGCGCTGTTGGTGCTCGGCGATATCGAAGCCGAATTCGATCTCATCCCCGACAGGCGCGACGCGCTCGAACGATAGCTGGCGTCCGGTAGGCGATCGCCACCCGACCGTCGCGATCCGGTCCCTTCAGTATTTAGGCGAAATCAAAAATACCGGAATACGGTACATTAGAACTGGTACCGGCGTGCGTTGTCGTCGTTACTCGCGAAGAGGTCGCTCCCGCCGGCCATCTCGTCGAAGGTCATGCCAGACAAATACTCGTCGTAGGTCACGTCGTAGCCGCTTCGGAGATGGAAATCCAGATTTCCCGTCTCTACGGCGGTCTGAAACAGCATATGGATCGCCCGCCGGACGAGTTCGTCGGTCCCATCGGGATCGTACGCGCTGTCAAGCATCGCGAGTTCGTTCCGGGTCTCGCTGTCGAGATCGACGTCGAGCTCGGTACCGAGATCTGCGTAGCTGTCTTTGATGTCCTCGGAGAGATCGTCCAGTCCCATACCACCAGTGTGATTTATCGCCGAAAATCGGTTTCGTTCCCGGGACCGTCACACACAAGCGCTGGCCGACGGTAGGGGGACGTATGTCGGAGGAGAATCGGTCGCTTCCTGCGGACCTCGGTTCGGTCCGATCGGCGCTCGTCGAATGGTACGAGACGGACCACCGACAGTACCCGTGGCGACAGACCGACGATCCCTACGAAATCCTCGTCTCGGAGGTGATGAGCCA
>Ga0102936_1000039_pt1 | contig 41844 bp, 80 predicted proteins | sample SalPon2_A_H2O_MG_FD_78502 | JGI IMG/M metagenome (GOLD analysis project Ga0102936, IMG submission 78502) | Salt pond water microbial communities from South San Francisco under conditions of wetland restoration - Salt Pond MetaG R2_A_H2O_MG | ecosystem: Environmental > Aquatic > Non-marine Saline...
AATTCACTCATTTGGGATGGTGGAGATTGTTGTCTCACATCAATCTCATATGGCTCCCAATGTTTATGGATTGAAGATTTATCGATTACATTCTTTTTCACAGCATACTTATATGCTAATTTATATATTTCTGCTTTATTAATATTTGAAAAATCCTGCTTCGTTGAAAAAGACACTGTACGAATTTCACTTGCAGAAAATACAGGTGTGTTTTTGGGCTTAAAATACACAATATATTTGGTTCTTGTTGGTGAATGAATATTAGTCACATAAAATACTCATCATTCAACGACTAATAATATTTATTTGGACAGAATTAAAACTTTTTAATAGAGTTGGATTTTTGTGACATTCGTTTTGGAGCCATATCTGTACAGTACCATTTCTCATCTGTTGTTAAGACAAAATCAACACTCCAAGCCCCTGTTCCAACATCAGCAAACTCATCTGCAACAGCTTGAGCCATCTCAGCCACTTCGTTTGCGTGTTTGTTAGCACGTTGTTTTGTTTGTTCATATTTACTCTTCCAATCTGAAGAGTTGGAGTCAATATGGGACTTTTTCCAATCAAAACACCACCCATCAACACTTCCATCACTTACAAATACTCTAATCTCAACACCGATTTTCTTTCCACCCCATGCAGTGAAATAATTAACAATATCAAGCCATTCACGGACAACTAATGACGTTATTGGAACTTCAGCTTTTGTTATACTAAAGTTCAACACACCACCCACACAAGATTGAAGCGACTTGTTTGAAAGTGAAGTTATTTTTGAAGCATCTTCCATATTATATATATCTGATGCTTGGTCTGTCCGTATAAATGCAGGCGGCCCTCCAACAGTTTCAACTGCGTTTCGTAGCTCTGAAATATCACATTCAGCCCAGTGAAGCTCATGAATCGTCCCTTCATGTATCTTTGTTGGCTCAAGAGAAACCCAAGAGGTTTCTGGAAGGTTCAATATATCAATCTGTTGCAATCGTGGGAACCAAAATTCCATACTAGCTGGAAACCGTTCTGATTCAGCTTGGTTAAGCCATTCAGGTGTGACAGGTTCCAACTCACTTGGTTGTTTTATTGACGGCGGTTTCATATATACAAGTAGAGTCTGCAAATATATAAAAGAATCTGTTTAACATAACTTAGATAGCCTATGAACGAATATGGTAAGTATTATGTATGAGCGTTCTTATTTTTATATAAGAAACTATGGGTTCGGATATTTTTATGGGTACAACTATTACAAAACAGTCTTTTTGTTCAGCTGTCTCTAATTTTTGTGATATTGGTTGTGTTACAGATGTAAGTGAAACAGAGCAAGGAGTGAACACAAGTGCTATCATCCAGACAGAAACGGGTGAAAAATACTTTGTAAAGTGTAATACTTTTGCACCAAGTTATGATGTGTTTTATTCACAGCCATTTACGCTTTCATTTTTATCTGAAGAAAACTTCTCGTTTCCAACTCCAAATATTGTTGGTTATGATTATTCACACAATCCAATACAATCAGAGTGGTTTATGACTGAGTATATATCAGGCGAAACAGCTGATATTTCAACAGGAGATATTACTACAACACAAGCTGAAATGGTTGGTGAAATTTTAGGTGAGATTAACTCGGTTTCAGTTCAAGGCTGTGGTGTTCCACAGACATTTACAGGAGATGCAGAACGATTTGAGAATGCATCGGAATATCCATATGAAAGTTGTTCAGTACCAAGTACTATTTCGTTTTCAGAAGAATCATGGAGTACGCACATAAAATCACAGATGTATGAGTTCATCCGCACTTCAGATTCTCGATTTACAGATTTGAAAAAAGATATACATGATTTTATTGAAACAACAGATGTTCGTGAAGTATCTCCTCATTTAACACATTTTGATTTTTGGTGGGAAAATATTATTTGGGACTCATTTGATACAAAGCCATATATTATTGATTGGGAACGGACTGTTGGTGGCGACCCAGTAGCTAATATGCGTATTTCAGAACATTTTATGTTTGATACGGTTGCAATTGAAAGCACACAATCGTTAGATGTTCCATTTGAAGAGCAACGTTCAACCTTGCGAGAAGCGTTTAGAGATGGGTATAAATCGTCCTATACTGGTTCGGAGTGTCTTTCATTAGATTCCGAGACAAACTCTTTATACAAGATGTTTGTCTATGCTCGTGAGTTGCGTGGCTTTCCGTATTGGTGGCGCAATAAAAGTTTAGAGTGGAAACAAAGTAGAGAAGTCGCATTACGAAGCGGAATTAACAAATTATTATAATTAGTTACGCTCGTCGTTATTCGTCTACGACAATTGGAGAACGGATAGTGTACACGCTATTCACATACTTACCATGAATGAACAGACCGATATGAGCTATCGTTAGTGCAAACAGACTGCCAAGCGTTACAACAGTCATAAATGCACCAACAGGATTGCTTGCAGGAAGATAATTCATTCCCGTGATTGAAGAATAAATTGAGACTGGAATGCTTGCAATCAGCAGTAGCCCAAACCACCAAATTGGAAGTGGTGAGAGAGAGTATCGTTTCGTTTCATCGTAATAATGTTCTCGGACAGCATGTAGTCCAATAGTATCATACACTTCTGTTTCAATGCTATGGAGAACATTGACTCCGATTCCATAAATTGACCGTATGGTTTTGTGAGTCATTACACTCTCTGATTCTCTCTATAGTAACTTAACTCCTTCGAAAAATTGTTTTAGTCTTTACTCTGACTCGTTTTCGGGTGTTTCCTGTTCAACACTAACGCTTTCATTACCAGCAACAGGGACAGTATAATCATCCCCATCGTTATTTTCAATAACAACCCATAGTGTGGGGTTATCAACATTCCGTGTATTGGATTGTGGGTCACTGTCATCAATCACATTCTCAGGTCGGTTATGTGTCTCATTACTACCCTGATAGAATGCTTGCACTTGTGAGTCTGTATATGCTTTCAGAAGTGTTCCTTCATCAGGGCTATAGAATGCAGTATATCCATAGACGCCTGTGTTACTTTGGACAGCGTTAATCTGATACCAAAGGTTCCCATCTCGGAACACAGGATACACTTCGCTCACAGTAAGTTTATCACCAGAACCATACCGTTCTGAATCAGCAGTGATTGTAGAGTCAACAGCATAGCCAGGCCCTTTCTTTGTTGAATCAAATGTATACTTTGTCTTTTCGCCAGTACGACCGTTTCCAATATACACTTCAAAGACACCTGAACCACCACCAATAGCTTCCATCGTTAGCACTTGTCGGTAAGTTCCGTCTTCCATCATCATTGTATATGGTGGCCGATTATCGATGGACGGAGTGTTCGGGAATTCTTTCATACCTTCCTTGTCAGTGATTGTATTAATCCACCCATTCTGCAAGTTTGTTGCAATCACTTCCTTCCGAAGAAGCCCATATGGATAGAATTGCTGTTTATTCTCTCCATTTAGTCGGGAATCTTGAACAGCTTCAGACGGCGTTAAGTGTTCTTGATTACACTCTGTATCTGACAGATAGATACCACTGTATTCAGGAACAGTATACACCATCGGGATTCCATTTTTAAATCCAAACCGATAGTCACTTCGTTGGATACCTGAATACATATTATACAGGTTTCCATCGCCTGCTTGGAATGTAGTTGGGTTTGTCAATCGTGTATTCATATGGTCTTTCTGCATTTTGTACTTCACATCATCAAATATAAGCATTCCACGACCACACTTAAACTCTTGATTTACTTGTTCAACAGATGGCTGCTGAGAATTAATATTCACAAACACAGCACCTTTCTGATTCCGAGTGAAGGTTTTATATAATCCTTCAGGTTGCATTGCATAAGATGTAGACAATTGACCATCTCGCATAACTAACTCTCCATCAGTTAGCGTGTGTGTTGGTTCATTAAACGAAGTCTGTGCTTGCGTTTCTGCACCTTTGAAAGTCAAGGTTCGAATGTTTTCATCATCAACAGATGGAGCCTCTGAGAAATTAGAAGTCTCAGGAGTGTTTGTGTTCGTTCTCTCAGACAAATCTTCATTGACATACACTTGTGCTGCAATCGGACTCACAAGAGTCATAACAAGGAGAACAATTGTTATTGCACCAATCGCATATCCAACTCGTTTTTTCTCTTTCTCAAACGCAATTTTTCCAGCAATCCAAAACACAACTGTCACAACTGCATACAATACAGTTCCAATTGATTTAAAAGCTAAATTATAATAGAATGGTTGGAGATACGGACGAAAAACCCATCCAATAACCCCAACCAGTACAACACCAACCAACAAGATTGGATTGCGCTTTACAAACTCAAAAATTAGTTTGAGTTCATCTGGAACGCTACTCGAACCGCTTGAATCACTTTGACTATCTCTATCGACCATACCATAACTATACAATATAAATTAGATAAACCTTATGATATTCCCTCAAACCAGAATACAGATACAGTAGTTTTATTAATTTGAAACCTAATTTTATAAAATATGAGTTTTAACATATATACGATTGGGAACGAACAATACATCGCCAGTAATAATAGTCTGTTTCAACTAGGTGAAGAAATAACAACAATCTCTGAATTGCAAGAAGAACAGTTTTATCTAAATCAGGATACCGTTGGTCAATTTGAATTAAAAAGCCAGAGTATTCCACATTCTAGCTTTGATGCTGTTTTTGAACCGTATAGTACACAATCAAAACGCCACTTTCTTAAAGAAGAAAATATGAACCCTCTTGGAAAGCAATTTGAAAAAGCAGTCAAGCTAGAACGTGTACTTCCAGATAGAATTGCTAAATGTCCTGAATGTGGTAGTGCCGCAGGAGATAAGAACAAAGAAGACACTCCAATCTGTTTTGAATGTGGATACGGTACAGATTAGTTATACAATTCCCTCACTCCCCACAGACTTCTTTTGCAAACTTCTGCATATACTCTTGGTGTTTACTGCTTGGTTTTGGAGACGGCATAGATTTGTCTCCATACAAATCATTTAAATCACCTGTCTCTGCAAATTTTTGAATATTATCTTCAGGCTTTGTATTTACAAACCGTTCAAGTGAATTAAACACACCATCACTCCATGTAACTCGTTTCGACCAGTCTGAACGCAGGTCTTGTTCTGACATACACTTATTAGTACACACTGCGAGACTAAACTAATTTTGATTTTAGAAAAATGATTTCATAAGAAGAATGCCAAAAATGAAATAACTACTGGACCAAGAAAAATAATTTTGTCAATATACTCATTTGGATGTTCAAACCCAATGAAAATACCAGTTAAAATCACACCCATCAAAAATGAGAACAAAAATGTATACAAAATATCAAACATATTAATAGAATCAGTCAAACTCACTAAAAATAGATTACTAAACCCAACAGTACAAAAGATAAGGAAACAAATGAGCGATACTCGATGAGTTAACTCCTTCCACCCCTCTACTGTTTTATATGAATCAATCCGATATAATTCTATTGTGGACTCATTCCGCATAGAAAAACAAACACAAACTACTATGAAAACTGTTTCGATTTTAGATAAACAGTTTCAACTTTCAATGACCCGTAGCTACATGATGCATATGACGAAGTTCATCAACCCGTTCTTCAGACCGAGTTCTTTTTGTTTTTCCACAAGTCCCACAAATCTCTCGCTCAGGAGCGGAATCTACATCAACTTCAGCCCACCAATAGTTGTTCTCACCAGAGACCACAACTTCTTCACCAGACGGTTTTTCAACTGTTTCTTTCTCAGCTGTCTCATCAAGAAACTCCATAAGTTCTTCATATCCACTCACCACTTCATCTGGTGAAACCTCTTCAAGATAATCATCATCTAGTTCCCACAGTTCTTCAACAGAGTCTGGCATATCAGCACGAGCTTTATCGTAAACTTCGAAGTCTGGTTCTTCAGCCATACAACCATCTTATGTGTACAAGAATAAAAAACATTTGGTTCAGTCGTCTTCAATAAACTTAAGCAATCTCAATACACCACATTTCATCTTCAGTCTTCATTTCACTCAACCTAACAGTCCACTCTTTACTACGGATAGTATCTTTAATTTCCGTAATTTGACTTGTATTCAATCCAGATATTTCAATTCGACAAATCCAAGATTCACTTGTTTTAAACCCCTTATCAATAGTTTGAGATTGTATAGAGATAGGTCCAAAATATCTTCCTTTTAAAAACATATACTTAAGCTGTTTTTTAATCTCTCGAAGTACTTCATCACGAGACTTAATAAACGATTTATCCACACTTTTATCACAATCTAAATCCATTTCCTGTCCATCAATCTCCATATAAAAAATACTGATTTGAACTACATAAAACTACCTAAACAAACCAACTAAATCACTGTAGTTCAACTGGATTGAGTTCACTCCGTGCCCACGCAAATCGAACTTCCCATGGTTCATATCCTGCAAGACTGTCAAAGTTATCAGACAACAGGGCATCCATAACTTCATTAAGAACACGTTCAGGGTTCTCAACTACAATTTCAGGAATGTCTCGAAAGTCATCTCCTAGACCCTCTTCAACAAACTCATCATAGTCAAATTCATGGATTGTATTTCCACTCAACACATCAATCTCAACAACCATATCATCGTCCCGAGTTAGTCGTACATACTTTCCAATACTCAAATCATATAGCACACGTCCTAGTTCAATACTATTTCCAAGGTCATCTGTTATCTGACTCATACTACAAACCACGGGCTTTAGGGTAATTAAACCACCGAAATTCGACTCAGAGCTATACTACAGTAACAACATCAACTGGGTTATTGTCAAATACTTCTTGCACCACATCCCGACAAATATATTCAACAGAGAACTGGTAATTGTCAGTCAGATGAGACCCATACACTTCAACAAATTTAGTTGGTTCAGAATCACTTTGAATAACATTGGGCGCAGTCTCTTTAATCCCACCGAATCGAACTGCAATAGATTCATCAATAACAAACACTCGGCTTGGAATCATACTTGTTGCCTCAAACACTGGTATAAACAAATTATCTTCATTTGAATACGCATCTATAGAAACACTCTCTTCAATCAACTCTTCTCCATCTAAAAACTCAACCATATATGGTGCGACTCTACCAGTGCAACCTTCTAAGTTACCTTCTTCTGCAAACAAAAACACTCCATAATCGCTCTTCAAAACAGTATTCGTTGAGTTCTCGTATCCATATAAATCACCAGTGATTGTAGTTTTCTCTACATTCATAGTTACACACATGATTTAATCATACAAAAAACTACCTAAACAAACCAATCAACACAATCTTATCACAGTATATCAATTCGATAATAGTGGTTGATTAATTGAATGTACACACCCGCAATTAGTACAAACAAAAGCATTTCCATCTTTTTGTTCATCACTCACTTCAAAATCAACAGATTCTGTAAACTCCCAAGTGATATTTTTCCGTTCCATTTGGCTAACATCAACACCACATGACTTACATTCAGTTATTTTTTGAATCATACGAAAATGAATACACACAACTTATATATATTTACTGTTGTTTTGTACGACATTTCGACCTGTATTCTAAGCCAAAACAAAATGCTTAAGTTAAACCACCCCCACAATCTAACTGTAATGGAGTCAATCAACGAGATTCCAGACGATTGGGAAACCGAAGAAGAGACCGTTGTAACTGTTAATCCCCACACTGGCGAGGTTGAAGAGAACCTATCTTCAACTGGTGCAGGCCCACAAGTGGAACAAGTCCGAGGACTAATCAAGTCTAAGCCCTGTAGCAATTGTGACAAGAGCATGCAATTCCATCCGCCACAGGCTGCTCTTCTATGTGACAATTGTGGGAATGTTGAAGACCACCGAATCCATAAGAACTGATTAAAAGTTAATCTTTTATAGATTAACTAAAAATTCTAAAAGAAGTATTGGGACTGAAGACTTTTAACACAAACCGAAAGAAATTAATATCTTGTAACATACTTTTGTAGTAATGTCTAGCCACTCTTTTCACAAACTCTCTAAATTTAAAATTGAGGGAGATATTATTTCATATATACAATGCATAAAAGAGGGTCATAATAAACTTTTCAGAGAAATGGCTTCAAATTTCAAAAAAGAGAAACAATTTGAACATCTTTGGGAAGAAATTCAAACAGAACTTTCTGCTGGTCATAGAGAACAATTATTCAAAAAACACTATGTTCATGCAGCATATAATGCTCTTTCACGACGTTTAAAAGGAGAAATATATAATTTTCAACAGAATGAAATCACAATAACAATTATAAAAGATGGATATCTCGGTTTGGGGATTTCAAAAGAGAGCCATAACAGACTTTCGATTGATGAATTTTTCACAATATCAGTTCCATATAAAATAGGAAATATTACACAGTTACAACTCAAAATATCTGACTTAAAAACGACTACGCCAACAATAACACTCCTGTATTGTAAAAATAAAGTTACAGATAGTTCAGGTAAAAATAATTTAGATACACAAAACCAGGTATTATCAAGAATCAAGCGGACGAAAGAAGAGCATGAAGCTAACTGTATTGCTATGGAAGGTGAAAATGCAATACGTGTTGCTACTGGTCTCCAAGCAGCAACATTCATCTCTGACAATTCAAAATTAGAGGATATAGACACCTTTCCAGTCGATACATTTGTAGCAACATATATTGATAATAACAACAATCAAAAAGAAAGCATTTGTTTTTATAATACTAATCTGTCTAATAAACAAGAACTACAAAACTATCTGAGTGCCAACAATGAAAGTGCTGTTTCGGTAAGTAAATTTGGTGATTTCTTTGATTATCCAGAGTATGCAGTGACACGGTTTGAAAAATTATTTGAACAAGGTAGATTAGTCGCAGCATACTATGAAACAGAATATTATTATGCATATTTAAATAGAGAAATTGAGACTGAAACATTAGAAGCAATTAAAATGCTTCCATTCACAGTTAGTATTAATGATTTTGATATTGCAAAAGAGCAAGCCATTAAATACAAAAATACAATTGAAAAGTTTGTAGACAAGTATAATATTGATTATAATACGCCATCTTGTCCAAAACCAGAAGAACTCCCTACAGAGTTTACGAATCTATTCCCAAACTTTGAATATTATACTGTTGGGAACACTCAAACAATCAATATTAATCAGTGAGATGAATGTTTAGTTGCTGTCTTTCATTTCAGCATCAAATTCATCTTCAGATTCAACAATAACATCAGATTCATACATTCCTCCATAAAATTCATCAATGTATGATTGAGCTGATTCAACGTCATCAAACACATCCATAATACGACGACCATCTGAAGTTCGACCTTCTGCGGTCCAATGCGACGGTAAAACATCTTTTTCTGTTTCGATAATATACTGTTTAACCATATGTTAAGTAACTATGTGCTGTTTTAAATATCTGTTGACTGGGGTATCATAAGAACACATAAACCATATATTGCTATACTAATACTCAACAAAATTAGAGTAGACTTTCAGTCAGAAAAACAATCTAATATAAACTATCATTGTTTTAAAAAATACAATAAGGTTTGATATTAGATATAACATATGCCTAATCCAATCCAAAATAGGTGTCCAGACTGTAAAGAAGAGAAAGTATGGGATGCAGATATGAAAAATGGTGAGATGCACTGTCCTGATTGCGATTATTCAAGACCAATTATGAGAGATGATTTGTGAGGAAAGTGTGTTGAGTCAACTCAAAATGATGAAACAAAACTATTATAGCCCTCTGAACTGTAATTAAGACTATGTATATTGACTTTTGGAAAGACGAATACGAGAGTATTAATACAGATGAATTAACTGAGTTGACTGAAAAATACAAAAAACAGGTTGACAGAACCGTTTTTACAGTATTAGAAGAACGGTTAGAAGAATATGGAATTCCTGTGTATGAGTCATTCCCATCAGATGAGTCTATGGAATCATTTATTATGTTAGATGATGAGTATAGAGTCACTGTTCGAGTTTCAAGTGAAGGTGGTCTTGTGAACCTTCATATGAGAACAGAAGTAGATGGTGAAAATGTAACAAAAGATGAAGCTATTGTCAAAGCATTAGTTCAAGTTGCTAAAGAAGAATTGAATGTTTCTAGAATTGAAACAACATATCTTAGAAATAAGTCTGAAGTATCAATTCAAACCCTTTGGCGAGCGTAACTTCCACGAATAAAGGAGTAGGATTTTACTTCAACTTGTGTAATGAAAATAGTGTTAAAATAGCACACACGTCAATTGATTCCACTGTACTCACATAATAAAAAAGTTTAATGCGTATCAAGTCATTATATCAAATATGTATATTGCACTTGGTATAGACAATGGTGTTGGTGTCGGGCTTGTTGAGAACGGAGAGATTATTGCCACTGTGGGTTCTGGACATACTATTGAAGAAGTCACTAATCGAGAAGCATGGGCTACAAATTCTGACCGTATTGGAGATAGAGTAAAGTCTTCTGAACTGGCTCAAGTCTGTTCTACTGGCGACAAATATACAATTTCATTTGTAGAAAGTGGTTATGTGAAACGAGTCAATGGGGACACTTCAGTTGAAGAAATAATCCCAGACTACAATACATTAGCTTAATGAATTATTTATAAATTATAGTTGATTATTGTCTGTTCTGAACCTCCACGAATTTGTTTTATATAAAGTGTATTTGGCTTATCCACATTTGTTATATCTACTGTTACAGTAGTTCCTGGCCCACCGTATTCTTTTGAAAGTAAGTATTGGTTTCCATTTTCTGGGCCTAAAATAGAATCAATAGAGTTGTTATTTATTCCGCCTTTATATATACCACCGTCTACACTTACAAATATAGAGTCTGCTTCAATTTTGTTAATTAATGTCACTTTGATAGTATCCTTGCTGTGTTCTATTTCAATATTTTCTTGAGCTGGCGTTGTTGCAAACTCTGCAATATTCCCTCCAAATACACTTAATGTTATTGTTAATCCAATTGTTAGAACTAATAACGCACCAACTGTAATTGTTCTAACCATTCCTTGATTTGATGGATTTGTATCCATTAATATGTTGATTTATTTAAATTGATTTAAACTTTTGTGTATTAAAATATAAATCTAAAACAAAACTCTTATTTTATTTCCCCCTTAATCGTTTGAATATGGAGAGAACAAAGAAAACAGAATATATGGTTAAATCTCCAAGTAATTCTTCTGTTTTTTCAACAAAACCGTCGAAGAAATATTTGTGGTTTGAAGTTCTTGGTGATGTAGATACGGGAATTCGAGTTAGAATTCCACTCCCATACCCACCGTTTGATGATGAGTATTCTAAAGAGATTAGCAAAATTCTTTGGGAGTTAGAAGAAAGTGATGTAGTATCAGCTGTATTACAAAGGGAAGATAGCTCTGATTTATGGAAACCAGTTGAGTTAGAATATTATAATCAAGTTGACTGAAAGTTATTTAGTGACGGAACAATATTATAGGAATATGAGCTGTTTAGATTATGCAATCGATGGTAAATGCTGTTTAGTTAGCTGTCGTGAGAAAGTAACAGATGAAACGCCTGGCTACCTTAGCGATGCCTTAACAAAAGTTGAAACACGAAGCGGAACACATTATGTTTGCAACTCTTGTTTGAGTGAGTTAGAAGAACAATATGAAAATGGAGAGATTGATGTATTTACAATTGTTGAGTAGTGGTGAATTGTATTAATTGAATATTTTCAACCGCTTAACTTAAATATAGTGAGTGATTTGTATTATATGGAATATGGTCAAAGACATTCACGCAAAACGAGATTCGATTGTTGAAGCTGTCTCTGAAGAAAACTCGGTTAGAGATATTATTTCAAATATTAAGTCCCAATTCCGTGATTGGGAGACTAATTCAGTAATCGCCCCTGGTGATTGGGAATCAGCAAAACAATCTTCTGTAATTCATGTTAGTGATATTGAAGATGGTGTATTTCGGGTTTTATTTGACACGCCTGAAAAATGTCGTTGTTTAGAAATTACAGACTCAAATGTTCTTTTCCGTGAAGCTGATTGGGATACAGATACAGAAGACGCATTAGAATCAACAACGAGAGACTGGTATGAAGATACCAAATCGCCAGACTAAGTTATTAACTCAGTTGGTTCAGGTTGCATCATCAACTGCTTCTGGTCTAAAAGCATTGGGAAAAATCTCACCTAGCGTATACTCTTCGATACTATCTCCATTGTCACTATAGATGACAAAATCATCTGCACAAAATTCAGCAATAAATTGACGGCAAGTTCCGCACGGTGGCGCTCCATTCTGACCTTCTGTACTGATTGCTAATGCATAGAACTCTTGATGCCCGTCAGCGATTGCACTACGCATAGCAGTCCGTTCAGCATGGCTACACATATCAAATGTGATATTTTCAATATTACACCCCGTATATTCTTCTCCACTTTCAGTGATTACAACTGCGCCAACAGAATATTCTGAGTATGGAGAGTATGCATTCTCCTTGGCTTCACGAGCTGCTTCAATCAGTTTCTCTTCATCAACATCTAGTAGCACTTCCATACTATCATAGTCACACGGGATAATAATAAACTTTGCTAAAATATTTTGAGGAAAAACCTTTTGATGACACAAACAATATAAAACGTATGAAAGAAAAAAGTGCATCTGAATTTATGGATGCAACAGAAATTGATGATGAAATTATTGTCGAACCATTTGAAGGACCCCCATGGGAAGGAAAAGCAACAAATTATCACTCTGATTCAAACGGAGAATTATTCATCTTCTCAGATAGGTCTCTGATTCGGTACAATTCTGAAGGAGATAAACTGATGTTAGGCTCTGATGCAAAAACACATATCAAATCAGGTATTGCAGGACATGTTGAATCAGTTAAAAATACAACTAAGAATATTGTCTGGAAGAATTAGAAATCAAAATCTTCTATAGACGAATCTTCAGTTTGAATTACAGTTAATGTAACATTTTCACCAGTACTAGAAAATGATTTCCATGTTTCTATATTAAATGGATGGCCTGTAATAATATTAACAGGATACTTTTGGAACATATTCAAATCTTCAGTACTTGGTTGTAACACACCACTCGGATGCGAATGGAAAGAACCGACAACATTTCCACTGACAGGAACATTGTGACTTTTTAGTGACGCCTGTTTTGGACTTGAAGTTGTACCAGGAATCACATAGTACGAATCAATAACATATGTGTCAGACAATGCTTCATGAGTGAACTCGACTTCTGAACTATGTTTTGCAACTAATAATGCTAAAAACTCATTTGGAAGTTGCTCTTCAGATGCACCAATTAACTCAGATAAAACATCTTCTGAAATATATTCGGGGATGATTGGAGTCGGCAATAACCATCGTAGAAAAGAGTCGAACACAGACATACAATCATATATAAATTCAATTGACAAAAGTGTTATGTAATTTTTGATTAATCCCGCTTGTATTAATTTCTGTTTGAGTTTTCTCTGACAGCTCTTGTGTATTTGATGGAACTACAGCATTCATAAGACCATCTTCAGAACAAATATGAACTTCATCTTCACAACCACCTTCAATTTCACCCACTGTAGCATGTAATATTTCATGAACAGCTACAAGTTCATTATCATCAACAACAACAGAAAACTCTCCATTAATATCACTCCACCCATCATACTCTTCACTCTCATTAGATAAAACTAACAATACACTATGTGTTTCTTCATGACCATCTAATAACTCGTCTTGATACTCATTTTTTAATTTTTGAAAAGATTCTTCTCCTTCAAAAACCTGCTCTTCAGTAATAGAATTAGTATAAAAATGTATATTAATTCCTGACTTTCCAGATGGATTAGAAACATTTAAATTATTAAACACAATTGAAATACCATCTGTATCAACTGAATTATTTCTAGTTGGAGCATATACAATATGAATGTCTTTTCTTATCGGACTAGAATTACGCAATTCACTATCTGAGTCTAAATAACTATCAATCTCTTCTCTATCACTCAATCCATCATTATCTGTATCTGTATTATTTTCATCTGTTCTATATAAACACTCTTGTTTGTTATTTACTCCATCTCTATCATAATCTTTTACTGCAGACGTTTCATCAAAACAATCTGGTTTCTCTGTTGGATTAATTCCAATTCTAACCTCAGTTCTATCAGAAATGTTATCTCCATCACTGTCGTTTTGTAATGGGTTCGTATTATACTTATTTACTTCTATAGAATCATTTAATCCATCATTGTCAGTATCAGACTTTGTTGGATTCGTACCATACTTATTCACTTCTACAGAATCATTTAATCCATCATCATCACTGTCGTTTTGTAATGGGTTCGTATTATGTTTATTTACTTCTACAGAATCGTTCAATCCATCATTGTCAGTATCAGACTTTGTTGGATTTGTACCATATATTTTATTTTCATACATATCAGATAACCCATCGTCATCACTGTTGGATTGATTGGGTGTCGTATTGTATTTATTTACTTGCTTAAAGTTTAATTTACTTGAATTTGATATCGGACTTTCATTATATTCATTTACTTCTTTAGAGTTATTTAGCTCATTACTGTCTTCTTCTAATGAAGTTATCTTGTACTCATTTGCTTCTACAGATTTGTTTAATTTATTATCATCAGAATAGTTAAGCAATATGTTTGTTGCATTGTTTATTTCTTGTTTTGTCTCTATTACATCTACATTATAGGAAAGAGTTAAAAATCCAGATGAAAAGAGCAACAGGAAACAAAATAGAATGATATGCTTTCTGTTCACTACTAATATAAATTGTTATATTTTCTAAATATCTTATTATATACAAAAACCATCTTCCAAGATATAAAACTACTTCTCACTACAACAACTGATTAGTTGAAGAATTCAGCGATTTGCCAATCGAATTTCAACTCAAAAATTCTTGGAGATATTCTTCTGTTTTACTATTTGTCTGAGAGAACCCAGAGAAATCAGCGAGCGGACTATCACTATCAGAACTGTCTTGATTTAGAATAGATTCGATAATTTCTTCAGAAACTTGTGCTTCACCACAACTTCCAAACTCAGAATCTACAGATAGCGCAGATACTCCTGCGGCATGATTTTGATATGTGATGAGTGGGCGTTCTTCAACAGAATCTCCAATAGAGAATCGAAGCCAGATAGCGTCGGAAACTGCGGGTTCTTCAGCATGGTCAACTTCTATACTAGTTTTATACCGCACTAGTTCCCATTCTTCAACAGAACTTAGACTTGGAAGATAATCAAAGTCGTATTGCTCTCGCCCTTCAATATCAACAAGCGAGTTTGTGCTGATACTTTCTTCACCAACACGGTTTGCAGACCGATACACACGCTGGAGTTCAGATGGACATTCTACCGAGGCAAAGTTCTTGAAACTAGTTGCAATACCAAGTTCTTGCTGAGAGAAATCACTCTCAGAAAATTCTTGCAACTTTTCATCCCATTCTCCATTTTGCATAGATTGATACAGTAGACTAATATAATTTATGAGAGTGTCAGAAAATGGAGTTATTTCAGAATCTTCAATCATTTCTTCAACACAGATAGTATTGCCGCCAGAGTGAAGCATCATAGGAAACGGTCGGGCAAACCCTTCAGTTGGGTCGTATGCACCACGTTCTTCTGTTTCTTCTGTTTTGACATAGGTTTTGGCAACAAAGATTGCGCCGTCGTCTTCGATGATTCCGACTCGCTCGTGTCGAAGCGCATCCATAGCAGGAATGTGCATACAAGTATTATATACACACACATACTTGAACCCTTTGATTTCTCTGTTTGAATCAAATCACTTCGGCAGTTTTATATGGCTCCCATTACTACATTAGGATATGTCTGCTAAACCAGACTCGCATGATTCACGGACAATAATTGAGAAGATTAATGATGAAGATGACCTCTTAGAAGCGATGCTGTCTGTGCCAACCCACATAAATGTGAGAATGGTTGAATCACGCCGAAGTCGTTTATTTTCAGTCCTTTGGGAGGAAACAAGTCTTGGAAAGCAAGTTGTCCTCACTAATGTTCAGGACCGAGAAGACGAGTTCATCGAAATGTATGGAAGTGATGAAGAAATCAATCTTCCAACTTGGCTCCTTCGAATGGAAGCTCAAGATACTCTCCTTCAAAAAATGTGTGAAGAAATGGGCGTATACTAACATACACCAAAAACTGTTTTAACTTGGAGAAAGTAATATTATATATGCATTACCGAGTGTTAACTGAAGATGAATTCACAATCACAGGTGAACATTCTGTCCGCTCAATTGAATTCGACCACATAACACAGAACGGTGGACAGATTTCAGTTGTTAGGGGTGAAGACATTAGCGACTGGATTGTTTCTGATTTGAGTGTTGACGATTGGAGTGAGTTAAAAGACTCACTATCTGAAGGTGAATACTCAATTGATGAACTTGAAGAGTATCTCACTAAAAATCAGATTGAATTGTGATTTCACACTATTTAAAATCAATACTCTTTTGAGTGTTACTATACAATAATTTAGTATGGCTAGAGAACGTCCACATACAAGTGTAAATATAAGTCAGAAAAGCGATAATCGTATGGCTGGTGTTCTTGGCGGAGAATATGAGCTTCCATATCCAATGAGGCATATGTTAGAAATTGAAGCATGGGTTGATTATTTTAGGCCAATCGGACTATATGATGAAGTGGAAGATGCAATCAATCCAAGAGATTCTGTTGCAAAAGAAGGTGAGAAGAGAGCTTGTGAGAGTTGTGGTTCAGTCCAAGAATGTGGCTTCAATTATGATAGATATTTCTCTGATGATGAATATCTTCGCATTTTATCGCAGTCTGGAGCGTGTTCGTTAGAATGTGCAGTTGAATATGCCTTCCATGGAAAGTTTGCACCAAGCATATCTGAGTTTAAATCTAACCCAGATGCATATAAAACACTTGGCTTAGTGAACACTACAACAGATGAGATTCGACAAGAATTTTATAGCGATTTAATGTGACTTATTTTTCATCTTATCTTAGTTCAGGATTTTTATAATGACCAATATTATCTAAATACTCCCATTCACCAATGAGACATTCATCTAATATGTTATGATGTTCTTCATCAATCTTGTATTTTTCATCATCTGTCGCTTCTTTAGAAATTTCTGTATTAATCTCCATTAATACATAGAGATATTTTGTCTCTCCTTTTCTTTGAATAAATGCAGATTCAGTATATACCCCTTCATAAACAAGCGTTTCTTCAACTTCATCTATTCTATCATGAAGTTCAGCATACCAGTCTCGTATTTTATCTTCTTTACCAGATTTAATCTCACAACGAGCAAGATTTACTTCTTTCATATATGTTTGTATTGCATTTTGTCAAAATAAAACTTCTTGTATATTCATAATATTTTAGTTAATTTTTCAGCAGTCTTGGCATCTTTTGAGTTGAACAATGGATGTGAAGACCATTCAGAATGGACAGTTTTATGCTATATCAGCCCATTGTGTTCTAGTATGAGTATTGACCCATCGAAGGGATTTGAGCAGTCAATTAAACACGTTCTGGATAATAATCTTTCAACTGATGATTCAGTTGATTTTCGAGTGTTTGTTGATGGTTCTGTTTCAACAGATGGTAAAGTTGGATTAGGTTGGGTTGTATGTGATTCGAGTGGAAAAATTCTGTGTAAAGGGTCACGGAAATTTGTTGTTGATAAAGGTTCGACCCAATTTGCAAATAAAGCAGAATGGTTGGCTATTAAAGCATCTATTAATCAACTTCAGTCGATGGATTGGTTTGGGTCTGAAATTAAGATATATTCAGATAATCAATCTGTTGTTGAAGCGTTTTCTCGGCCAACAAAGCTTTGGAGTGATGAAATGTTTAATTCACTTCGACAGCGAGTTGATTCAGAAAGCGTCGAATGGATTCAGCGTGACTATAATAAGGTTGCAGATGCTGTTGCAAAAAACGCACGGAAAAAGATAACAACTTGAAAAATCAATAAATTTAGCTGTAGTGAAGCATCACATTTTTAATTTCGGCAAGTCTTCACTATTCTTTTTCACATTATATTGGAGAGAGCCATCAGATAACCGTGTAAATACAATGTAGTCAAATAATTTCATATGTGGTTGCACTTTGGGTGTATCTTCAGTAGTATCTTCAATGCAAATTAACGGCGTATCATCTGATTCTAATCGAGACTTTACAATATGGAGAAATCTAAATAATGTTTCTGAATCATGATACATAAGTAGTGTGCTTAAGTTTTCTAATGTAACTAGTCTAGGTTCTTTCGTATCATCTAACCAACTTGTAATTTCTATTCCAATTCCTGTTAAATCTTCTGGAGAAATCTCACTGGAAGCAGTGATTGGTAATAAGTCTGAAGACTCAATAATTCGAGACTGTAATGTTGAAATTGAAAGCACTGATTCAAAATCATTATCCAAATTATTGACTATCTTTCGAAGAAGCGACTCCTTGCTTGTATTTACAGGACCAGAAATTAAAATTGATGGAGACGCCATTTGTGTACACTTTCTTAAACACAGAATTAATATATAAATAGTTTGGTTTGCAAAACATCATTTTAAATAAGAGTACAATATGTCTAATTGTATGTTTTATAATACAATATATGTTATAATTTATCATAATTTATAACATATTTTCTGGTCACTTCCGTAGAATTTATAAATATTGAATTTATAACAATATGTGACTATGGAAATTAAAGACGTTCGGGTTGATGAAACAGTCGATAATAATCTGCTCAAATATGCAGAAGCTATTGAAAAATCAGTACAAAATAATAATTTGCTCAGTGGAACAGTGACAATTCAGACAATTACAAAAGATGAAGAGTTTCCAGATAGTTCTGTTATATTTTCAAAAAGTGGGACAGAAAAAACAGAAAATGGTCTTAAAATAACAGGAACTAACATTTCAAACACAATTATATTCTCAAATAAAATATCTGAAATGACACAAGCATTCTTTGGGGATAAGTTTTCATTACAAACTATCAAAGTAGAAGACAAGTTTGTTTGTATTGCATTTGAGAATCGTTAATATGTGAAGTCACCTATGTTAAAACGGTGGGTTTTCGTCTTCAAGTTGTGTAACTGTCGTTTCTTCTTCACTTGTGGGGTCTGCTTGTGAAATTTCTGGGTCTGCTTCGGTAATTGCACTTCCAAACACATACATTGAAATACAATAAATGAGGAAGTAAACAAATGGTAAGAAAACCAATCCAAGACCAAATGTAAATAAGATTAACATAAATATTAAAATACCTACACCAAATCCAAATGCAAGCAATACAAGATATGCAAGGAAGTACTCTTTAGAAAAGATGATTGCCTTCAGTCGAGACCAATCAGTCAAATCGCCACTCTCACGGAATACCATCGCATAGACAATAGGCAAGACATATCCAACAAACATTGATAACAAATAACCTGCTATAACTAGTGCATACATACCAACAGCAGACTCTATATTAGCTACTTCAAACAGAATCGGTGCATTAATTAATAGTTGAATTGGAATTATAACAATTAAATAAATCACAATGCCTAATAATCCATTTATGAACAAATCACCCCAGTTTGTCCACTCAGGATATTTCTTTAGTGGTCGTGTCTCCGTATCTTTAAGGATTTGAATCATATATCCATACAAGAAAACACCAGGTATAATAAATATTGACAATCCTAAAATCAATCCACCGAGCAATTGTTTTTTCACAGAGTCCTCATCAGCTTTCAAAGCTTCAATTGAATTTGAAAAGTGTTTCATAAATCACATTTGTATGTAATTCATTAAAGAATCTTTGCTTCAACAGTCTTAAAACAATTACAGTTTAAGTGTTTCAGTTATATATGTTTAGTTGAAATGCACTCTAAACGATTTCGTGTGACGCCGACGATGGATGAGATTTTAACAGACGGCGGATTAGACCATGGTATGATAGAATCAATGGTTGAACATACGCTTACTAAAACAAAAGAAATTAATGGAGTGCAACTGTCTATGAGCGGACAAGAAGAACATATAATGAGAACAGGTGCAATTGTAATTGATGATAAAGTCTGTGGCTTCGAAGTCACCAGAGAAGATGAAGACAATTCTGTATTTATTACTGTCAAAGTTGAGACAATCGAATGGGCAGACAAACAAACAGTTTCAATTTAGTCCTCTTCAATCAACCCAACTGCATACTCTTTCCCACGCCCATCAATATCCCACTCAATATCATAGGCAATCTTTCCATTTTTCATTAATGTATGCAGGACAGCAATTACATCATCAGGGTCTCCATCAACAGTATCAATAAGCTCATCTTGGTCAACTGCACCCTCTTCAACTAATAGTTCTTTGATTTGTTGTTTTATCGGTTTCATAGTTACATTGACTTTCGAAGATTCCGTACTTTGTGTTTCAATTCATCAAATTCGTGCTGTTTTCCAGACAGTTCTAACTCTGCGTCATTAACAATTTGAACATCAGACTCATCAATATCCTCTCGATTTTCAACATTCAAATGATGCTCAATCTCTCCATAACTATTCACATCATATTTATCACAAACTCGATTATATTCAGCTTTAGCTGCTTCAAGTTCTTTCGACTTTACCTCCTTTTTATTTTCTAATTCTGCTAACCGCTCTTCAGCATGTGATTCACACAGTGGTTCCTGAAGCAAATCCGCACTCGCTTCAGAATCACACATACTACAAGTCTGATTCATATTGTTATATTACCACTCAAACAATAAAATCTTTTTGAATTTACCATCTCTCCATATACATCTGAGAACACTTCCACCCATACACATCTTCAGCAATATCAGCCACTTTTTCCGTTAAACCACTCCGACCATACTTTTCATACAACTCTCGATGAGTCGATTCAAAATTCGCTCTAAATACAACATACGGCGGAACAGAATTTTCAGAATATGTTTCAACAATAGAAAAATCCTCATCTAATTCTTCTTTCACCGTATCTGCAAACTCTTCATCAATCGTATTAGACCCAACATCTTGGTAAAATCCACTTGGTTCAACATCTTCAAATTCAACAGTGAAATGTAAGCTCATATTTCTATTACTATTTTGATTGTCAAAAAACTTCTCATTAGCTCTGTTCTATTCGGCTAATCGGCCAAAACAACATCTTTCCATCATTCCGTTCAACTTTCACAACGATATCATCCGCAGGATACTCTGGATTGAAATCAGCAACAGTTTTCTCCTCATAAATAACATGACCTCTCTCTTTCCGCTCTTCTTTCACAACATACTCTGATGCAACAGAATCCTCCAAAACCTCAACAACTGTAAATGACCAGGAGTCAGAGTCAAAAACTTCCTCACCTTCTGTTAATGAATCTTTTGAAACCATACATATATCATATACTCTTAACATACAATAAATTTACGAAATAATTGAGGGGACAAAATAGAACCAATAGCTAATCTAGTGATAGAATTACAACTATTCAAAAGATGGTGCTATTGCGTTAATGGTCATTCCCTCTTTTGTGAAACCATCCCAGTTGGTCCGATTCTCACTCCTCTCTGAAGAAACACAATTTAACTCTGAATCTGACACAGAATACACTTCACATTCACAAGAATTATCACCACTATTAATACTAACAATAATTAACCAGTCTATTTCACTTCCAAAATCGGTTTTTGAAATCCCTTTAACAATCTCAAGTTCAATCTCACCGAAGTCAGAAAACTGACTTGTTAATTTAACACCATTGGAGTTAAAATCATATTGACTCAATCCTTGGTCAATCAACGATTGTTTATGTTTTTCAACAACTGATTGAGAGTACACAACCCCAATATTGTACCAAACCATATCTTAAAATTAACCTATACACTCAAAAGTATTATCATTGATTCTCAATCAATTCTCTCAATACACGGCTCTTCAGGCGCACTCGGATAATCAACTTCACACAAAGCTTCAGCTAGAGTCGTGGGAGAAAAGTTATACTTATATCCATCAATTGTTGTCTGTGCTTCAAATCCACTTGGTGTTTGCTTAATACAGTTGATTGTGAATTCTTCACCTACATCAACAACACCAATCAAAGACGAATTCTTTTCAATAACCTTGAACGAGTCTCCAACGCAGACTTCTTCATTACCAACATCAATACACTTCGGAGTAGTCTCACGTGCCATATTACTATTAAGGAATACAAAACACTAAAAGATTACTATCTCTCACTAAATCAAATCTCCAGACACTCTAACTACAACCAAAATCTATACTATTCCAACTTTCAAAATTATATGGAGACAAGTCTATTTTACACAATATGAACCTTGAAAAGTTAACGGGATATGAAATCCCGACTGTTAGCCCTTGACCATGACTACTCCTTTTCCTATTTCACAGACACGCTTAACAGTTCAAAACTGTTAGGGGTACTGTCTCCATAGGCGTTATTTCGGACGATGCCTTTCGCCCTACAATTAACTTTTACTCACAAACACACATAAACTTTACGAAACAATTCACTCACGTTCTTCAGTACTTTGCAATTCCCATTCTTCAATAGCACCCCAATGACAATCAACACAACCTATAATACGGAACATACAACCATCCCCAGTAAACTCTGGCGAAACAGCAGCAATATCTCCTTCACACTCAGGGCATTTATTCACCTCATTTTCATATTCACTCATAACCTATAATTCAACGGTAAATGTATTAAAACCACCGAAAAAGAACTTAAAGTGATTTCAGAAAATTCTTCACTTTATCAAGACTGCTCCGTGGTGAACAAGACGGACAGTAAACTAGTTTTGTACTAACTGTTCGAGAACCATACCCTTCAGCAGATGCACCTCCATCTTGAAATCGTTTTAGCTCAGTTTCACATTCAGGACAGTTTGTCTGTTCATCTTGGTCATATACACCTTCTTGGTTTGTTGCATCAAAACCCATATTCTTCTAATCAACCTTAATACTTTATAATGTTTTGAAAAGATAGTTTCACTCTTGGTCACTCATATTCGTAATGTTTAACTGTATAGCACTCTTCGAATGAAATGCAGACAGGAAGCGAGCGCAGGTGTAGCCAAGTCAGGAAAAGGCGACGGGCTTAAGACCCGTTCCCGTAGGGGTCCACAGGTTCAAATCCTGTCACCTGCATAGTTTTTAATCAACCTATCAGAGATAATCTGGGTGATTGGTTATTATTCCATCAACATTAAACTGAGAGATTTTATCTCCCATAGTAGAGTTATTAATTGTCCAAATATATATTGAAAAATCTCTTAATTTAATCTTTTGCACTTTTTCTTTTGAACAAAAATCATAATGGATGCTTAACCCAGTCAATTGCTCTCTTTCTGCAAATTGTATTGCTTCGTCAATATTAGTTATTGAGTTTTTTGAAATTCCATTAATAGAAAGATGTTCTTCTAATGGAATCAGTAAAAATTTATCAACAGAGTCTGGTATCTCTTTTAGAATCGATGGATTAAATGATTGATATTGTATTGAAACAGTTGAACTGCTACATATTGAATATATTTTTTCAATACAACGTTTTGATTTGAGTTCCACTAATACTGGTTTTGAGGTGGCGTCTAAAACTGAGGAAAGTGTTGGAATTGTTTCTTCAGAGTTCTCAATTTTTGTTTCAATTATATCTTCGTATGTTTGTTCTGAAATGAGACCTGAACTGTTTGTTTTATCATCAATGTAAGCATCATGAAATACAACTGGAACACTATCTTTTGATACTCGAACATCAATCTCAATAATATCACTATATTTTGAAGCAGATTTAATTGATTGAATAGAATTCTCTATATTTTTATCAGCAAAACCTCGATGTGCAATCACTTTCATATATAATCATATGTGTATTTCCATTTTATATTTATCTTTTGAAGAGTTGTGTTTCTCTGTAAGAATGGATAATTATAAAGTGATATTTCATACATGTTAATATAACAACAATATATTACTATATTAAAACTATATATAACAAGCACATAGTAGTGAAATCATTCGGATATGGGCTAAACAACACTTTTATTATTATCTGGTTCGTAGTGTTGTGTATGCGCTTGGACGAAACAAAAGCAACCTCAGCTTTTAAATACACACCAGAAGAATACAAAGAAAATTGTGTGCTACACTGGTGTTTGCCGTTTGGGAACCCAATAAACCGAACATTCACAGCAAACAAGTTCAAAAGTGGAAGTATCCATCTTGTTGAGTTAAAGTATGGAGATTCAAGTCCACCTATTGAACACAGTACTCGTGAGCGTTTGCACTCTATGAATGCAGGCAGAGCAAGTCGAAGAATAAAACAAGGAAAAGCCAAAGAGTGTCCATTCTGTTCAGATGCAACTGAATTTAAATTAGGACAATCCCGACTTGAAGCAAACCACAATTATGATTCTGAAAAACGATGGCAAGCAGAAGTACTAGAAGATTTCAAGCAGACTGTCATTGAATCATGTCGGTCTAAAGAAAATGGAGACTCGACAACCGATATTCAGTTTGCAGAGATGACAACTACAGAGTATGGATATCCAAATTTAGAAATTCTCACGAACACTAGTTCTTTGCTATATGCATATCCAACAACATCAATTCCAAACTGGTATACACTTTCATATGCAATTGCACAAAACCCATGGCTTACAGTTAAAGAAGTTACAGAGTTTGAATCTTCACATGTTCGTATCTTACTTGGAAGCAAAATTCCACAAGAAGATGAGTATGAAACAGATGCCTATCGACTCCTATCACAACGAGATACAGCACCAGAAGAGACTCTGCAGGCTTAAATTCGACTCCTGACACTCTTTATAGAAGCATAATCAAAACATTTTATGTGTTTCACTAAGAATTATTATATATGAGTGACATTGATATTGATATCACTACTAGAGAAAAAACATACCCTGAAGAAAATTTTGAATATGAAGGCACTGTTAATGGAAAACCATGGAGCGCCCATCAAAAACTTGGCTATGCTCCAAGTGTTATGATTTTCACAGATGATGATGTTTCATTAACAAGCAATGAAAGAAAAGAAATTCGAGATAAAATTTGGGACTATTAAGTGATGTAATCGAAAATCCTTTTACAGTAGGGTTGATTAATCCTCATATGGCTGAAGAACCAAATGTAAAAATCACATATGAAGAAAAGATTTTCCCAGAAGAAGATTATAAATTTGAAGGCACTGTTAATGGAAAACCGTGGAATGCAAAACAAACAATGGGTCATGGTGCATCAATCTTCCTTGAAACAGATGATGATGTTTCATTAACTGATGAAGAAGAACAAGCTGTATATGATGCTCTCTGGAATTACTAAACAAAAATCAAACAAATCTTTTGATATTGACAAAATCAAACAAATCTTCGAAGATTAGTTACAGTTCTGAAAACGCATTTGACAAGTGTTTCGATTTTAACGAATACTTATCTGGATTTTTTCGTTCAATAATACCTTCTTGTTCTAACTCTCGTATATATGGATAGTGCGTTGAGCTATCTAATTGAAAGTCTTCGAACAATGTTTGGACTGAGACAAATCTCTCTACGGACTCTTTCTCTCTCCAAAGCAATTCATTCACAAAGAGAGATACAATCACTTGTTCTTTAGGCGAGATTGTATTAAAACTCGATGTTTCAATTATTTGTGGCTGATTGTACTCCGAAATTTCAATCGTACAATATTGACTGATAGAATTAGATATTTTACCAGTCGGCACTTTTGATTTTCGATTGTTTAATATGTCAATAAAAATCTCTTCACACATACCCTATATTTTCTAATGGATATGTATAATTCTTCTGTTTTGTTGTTATGTTATTCAGTCGAAATCGACACATTCAAGTACATATGGCTCTTGTTTCTAAACACAATGGTTGACTACTACTGCCCGTTCTGTGGAATGGAAGCGTACCGTGGACACCGAGACTACAAGTGCGACAATGAAGACTGTGAGAACTTTGAACAGCCTGTCTTCACGCTTGAAGGCAAGCCCCTCAACACTCCGTCTAGTGCAGAAGCCGCCGAAGTGTAAGTACAGACAAAACAATAAATTAAAGTAGGGGGAACCCTACAATACAAACACAAGCGCCTTCGTAGCTCAGGTTGGCCAGAGCAATTCCCTTGTAAGGAATCAGTCGAGGGTTCAAATCCCTCCGAAGGCTTCCTCTTTTCACAAGTTACTTAATAACTCTTCGTTAACCATAGAGTTATTCAACCATCACAACACACAATTGGAAGATGACTTCAAAACCTTTAACTTAGCCCAGACAGTATAACTTAATGCGTCAGAGCGGGTGTGTGCCGAGCTTGGTAAGGCGGCGCACTCAAGATGCGTTGGCGTAGGCCCTCGCAGGTTCAAATCCTGCCACCCGCACTATTCACACTTATAGAATTGAAGACAAAAGACCAATGAGTTTACTTCCGCTTTTCAGAATCAAAATCATCAACAGAATATTCCCAAGAACGTTTTGATTGTTTTGTTTTGGGTGGTTGAATGAATGTCACAAAAAACATTATTCCAAATGTGAGTAACAGCAGACCAATTGCAACAAAAAACTGCCCAATCATACTCCACTTTCAAAGATGTACGCTTCGTATTCTCCAATTTCTCCATCGTATTCTTCATGAAATGCGACATTTCCGTCTCCATAAAATGATTCTGACAATTCCAATAGATTAGACGGATGTTCAGAATGAGTATCAAATGACACTTCAAATTTGACACCATATTCAGCTCGTTCGGGTGGTCCATCTAGCCACCCCATGTTTACTGTATCACCAGGTAATACAGATTCGTCTTGTGTAACAGTTGTGATTGAAACAGAACCATCAGCAGCAACATTCTCTTCAATATGCTTCATAAATTGAACTACATCTTCAGGTGTTCCGTCTTGAATGGTAATATTCTGAACTCCCATACAACACAGTATTACCTTATTTCGTATAAATCCTACGATTAAGGCGTGGAACTCGAAAATATTAAGTACAGTTAAATAATATTATAACGTATGAGTGACTTCATTTATCCAAAATGTCCAGATTGCGGAGAGAAAGCATCTGAAGGTGAGGGAGCATCACTTGGAGATGTGAGTAGTCAGACTTTCTGGTGGACTTGCTCTGAGTGTAAGAAACGACACAACGGCACTTTTGGATTGCTGAGTAAATCTGTTACTTGGATTGAAACGAGGAAGCCAAAACTTCGATATAGAATTCTTATCAAAATAAATAAAAAACTCTCAAACCCAACTATTAATATCCCTGAAGTCCAATAAATAGATATGGAAGAAAAGGAACTTAAGCAGAACATCAGAGAAGAACTTGCGGGTAGAGATGATTTGCTGAAGAATCCTGATGATATATGGCCTCTTCATCACCCACTAGCAGGAAATTGTTATGTAGCTAGTGAGGCATTATATCACCTAACAGGTGGTAAAGAGCGATGGCAAGTCGAACGAATTTTAATTGAAGTTAAAGAACCAGGGCCGATGGATGCAACAACTGAGTACACACATTGGTATCTTCGAGAACGAGAGACAGGTGAAGTAGTTGACTTGACTGAAGAACAGTTTACAGAGTATGAGCATGATGATATTTCCATTCAGTATGAAGATGGAACTCCGACAGGATTCTTAACAGGTGAACCTTCAAAGAGAACGCAGAAACTAATCTCATCTCTTAACACTACTATCGAAAATTAAGTCAATCTTCTGATTCTAGCTCATAGAAATATGTTTTAATACCCTTATCTTTAGCAGTTTTTAATTCAGATTTAGATTGCTTTCCACCTCCAATACAAACTAAGATATCAATCTCGGAAAGAAAAGTTTCACTTTCATCACCCCAATCTTTTCCAACAATCTGTTTTTCATCAACAGGATAAAGTTCATAATCATAGGCTTTTTCACATGCAATTCCAACTGTCTTCCAACAACGTCTGTCTGCTTCTTCATAGGCTAGTTTAGGAATTCCAAGACTAGTCAATCCAGAAATAACACAAATATTTTTAGATGCTTCTTCAGATATCTCATCAAATGCGTCCTTGATTAACTTGTTTGCTTGTTTTTCATTAAAAGATTGCATTGAATATCCAATAACTCCAACATTAAGTGCCATAGATTGAAATTATTTTTCAACTGTAAAAATCTATGGTTAAATATAACAACAATATATTACTATATTGAAACTATATATAACAAACACATAGTAACATAAGTTATTTGTTATTTTTGAGGAGAAGCCCTTTGGTTTCACTCCGAGCGTACTTCACTATTTTGTGAAACGAATGTTAAAATTTCTAGTAAAAATCACATTTTAGACATGGAGTCTTCATTTCGGAATTTTTTGATGTAATCATATGCTATTACTGACAATTCCCGTAATCCATCAATACAATCATCAATGAGAATCCCCCATGGCCCTCTCATATCTCGGTCACAAACTCTGACACGCTCATCACTTACTGATAGTGGCTCACAAGAGTTTTCTAACAGAGAAATGATTGGATAGAAATGACCAGAACCGACAACTAATAGCACAACACCATCAACTTCATTAGACACCCACTGTGCCCGCCTAGCCATTTTTTCCTCTCGATTTTCACACACTAAATGAAACGCTTCTTCTCCATACTTTTCTTTTATTTCGCTTCGAATTTCTGAACAAACATCCACATTAACCCGACCATCGTCTTGTGGTGGAAATCGTTTTTTCAGCCCCTTTAGGTATGAATATGCGCTATACCTCCCGCCAAAGGCTTCAATAATATCATCAACTGATTCATCAAGATAGAATCGAGGAATATTGTTTGCTTCGGCTCTGACCAGTGCGCCACCAACACCACCACCACCATCATCTCTGTATCGAAGAGATGGGTCAGCTTCGACACAGACACCACCGACACTTTCTTCATCTGTAACTTCATTCCATGCTTCAAACACCATTGAACGACTTCCTGACTCACGGTGTCGTTCTCCAATAACGATTACATCATCAACCCTCTTAACAGGTCGAATGAGCTTCGACATATAATCCAATACAACTCAAAGAACCTTAATGCTTCCGAAATTTCACTCTTTCATCTAACTTACAACTGTGGATTCAACCCGAGAGAACACAACAGTATATTCAGAATCACTTGTTGCAATATCTAAGGGTATTTCTGCTCCTGACAAATGAGCTAATAGCATTTCTGCATCAGTTTGGTCAACGACTTTCTCAGCTCGTTCTTCAATATCAAATACCCACTCAGGAACTTCATTCTCTTTAAATTCAGATATGTGTTTTGACCCGTCTGTTGAAGCCACCCCATCGTCACTTACAATAACACAATGTGGCCCATTATGTTCATTATGATTATCAACAACACTTCTAATCTCATACCAATCTTGTTTTACCACATCACAATATTCTGTTGTCTCGTTCACAACAGCTCCACCAGAAAGAGTACTCCCTACAGTAGAATTCTTCATCTTCACATTACAATTTCTTTCAACAACCATTTGCTGTTTTTGTTCATCCCAGAATGTTTTTTCACCCTCTCGGCTAAATGAATGTTCATGGCTCATACAATCTATCTTGACTGTAAAATTATAAAAATATCGGTATTAACTGCCTTACTTATCTTCTCTTAGAAGAACAGAAAATCAGCGTTCAAAAAGTAACTTAATCATCACAACTATTGTTCTGTATATCCACACTTAGGACACTCTGCTAGTGGAGTAAATCCAGAAAATCCACACCTGTAACAATCTTCGATTGGTATATCTTCTCGGCAATTGTGGCAGCAACCTTCGTGTTTTGTTGCTTCAATATCATTCACTGCGCCACATCCATGGGGACAATCAATTAGGTTCATACGTAAAAGTATACAAACAAGATATATAATTATTTGGTTTAAACCCAATATGTATCATTCTAAAATTTCAATGAGATTATCTGGGGTGAGAATATATCGCTGGTCTTCAGCATCGATAGTATATGCATCTCTAAATATTTGGTCATCAGAAGCCTTATTCTGATACGATTCAGGAGCCATATGTTCTGGTAGTGAATCATCAGTATGATGTCCTGTCCTATCAATATCAACTCTGACTAATGTATCTGAATCATCATATGAACCATATGAAAAATGTCTTTGTAATTCTTCTCTTCCAATTACTGTACCCTTAAATACAGTATCAACACCAGTTCGAAAGTAGACTTCAGTTCCATTGTCAAGTTCTGCTGGATTCATATTCAAAGTATTGATTCGTTACGCTAAAGAAGCTATGGTATTAATCGTGAAATGTTGTTTCCTCTTCAACAGATGTAATAATACCATCTGCAACATCAACCTCTATATCCCATTCTGTAATTCCAATTTCTGTAGATGAAACTGATTCAACACCACTTTCACGATGTACTTCTTCAAATCCATCTGAAGAACCAAACACAGCTTTCATTGCTTGATTCGAACTATCCATTGGATATACTGTTGCTCTCGCCCAACCAGTATCCGTTAATTCATATACAACAACATCACCATTCTTCCATTTCCAACCATGTCCTTCAACTTTTACTGTAGAGACTTCTTTATGAAGAGTAAATTCCTTCATTTCAGCTTCGTACCATCGAGATTCAATGGCACTTCCCCCAAGAAGTTTTTCAACTTTCCCGAGAAGTTTTTCAATGAACATACTAATAAATACTACATACAGATACTTCAAACTAGCGAAAAGGATTTAAAATACTTCTAATAAACCAAAACTATTCTTCAACAATAAGGTTAGAATAAATATTCCAAAACTGCTCAAAATCGGACTTGTTAATTCGAAGCCCATATCCAGAACCACTGTGTTTAACTGTAATACGATACTCTGTTCCACCATTATGTGTCCCAAAGTCAACACTACATTCGGGAATGGGAATTGAAGTTCCTCTATTATTAACAACAAGAATAACTCTTGATTTGGTTACGATTAACTTCCGCTCATCATCTATTCCAGTACAAGAGAACTGTGGAGTCTCTTTCCCAAGAACAGATGCAGCATCAAAGTTTGCTTCTGTATCGGTTGGCGGTGATGAGACTTGACGGTTTTGTTCAGAGCCGAGTATGGTTTCAAGCAAACTCATATAGATAAATTAGACTGTTATCTATTAAAACCATCGAAATGGGGCGTTTAATATGTTCTAAAGACTTTTTGTATGAGAGTTCGGATAATCGATGGTTTGTCAGATTCACGGTATAAATTCCATCTGCCACTTTCACTCACAGGTTCTGTTCGTTTACTATCTCTGAGCGAAACAAAGACATTTGACAACTTTAAGTTTGAGACAACATTTTGTGCATCTTGTGTAATGAATTTTCTGAGAGAGTCGTTTTCATCCCAATCACCAATAACAAATGAAAATCGAATCGACCAATCTGAATATTCTTCGTGTTTGGGTTCGACAACAATGCTTGCAGTGTTAGAGTATTCAGAATCTTTAGTTTCTGTAACAACCCACATAGAATTGTACAGACCCACGTCTTTTGCCCATGCTTCCAAAAGACGAGCGTCAACTACTTCACCACATTTATACCGATAATCAAACAAACCTGTTTTTGAACGAGACTGGTGTGAACTATAACTATCTAAATGTCGGTCATCTTCTTCGCACTTTGAAAACTCACCAATATCCTTAATTACAACAGAACCAGAACGAATTTTCACCGATATTTCTGTCTCTGTTAATTTAAATGAACTATGTGGAGATGTGAACTCTCCAAATTGAATGATTTGAGATGGCTTCATTCGAAGTGTCATTCGCTTATGAAGGGAAGGAATACTAATCTGAATATATGTATCAGGAACAGCATCTCGGATTGAAACTGAAGAATCATCACTATCAGCTCGGCGCTCTATTGAATTGAGAAACCCAGTGTGTCGAATCTTCCGTCCAACGGGACCAGAAACATACTCAACTTTTTTTGAGAAATAAATGTTCTTGATTGTTGCTGGAACGAACATATTTTTAGCAACAGATTTCTCCATTGCACTGTCTCCAAATCCGCCTGTAGCGTGCTGACTCATACTCTTACATTGAACGCACATAAACATAAAACTACTGTTTCAATGCACTTTCTATACTTAATGACTGAAGAACTTGCTCAGTCTTCGTCACTATTTTCTTCCTGCTGAAGATAGAACACATCTGCGATTACAACATTAGAAGCAGCATCCATATGATGAGATGGGTTTGCTGAAGCTTCTTCAGGTAGCATCTCAATAATTTTTTCAAGAACAGTATACACAAATGTTTCTAGCAGTTCGCCCCCATCAGAGAGTGATGGACGTTGCGATTCAACACCATAAAAATATGATTCATCTACCCAGAACAACACTTCGAACCCACAACCTTGGTGAAGTCGTTCTAGATACACATACACTTCATCCTCTCGTTTTTCACCAAATTGAAACTCAAAGTGATTGTTCTTCTCTGGTCCAGAATCAATTATATCAGCACCACTCATTTCAGCTGAAACAACCGTTCGGATAGCTTCACCTAGCTCTTGTCCAAAAGAAACAGACTCTGCCGTTTCAACAATAGTCTCACTCATACCATAGACTATACAGCCAACCATAAAAAAGCTCCTGATTTCAGTTAAACAATTTTCAGTGATTTAGTCAATAATATCTTCTAAAACAGATAGGTTGTTTTTCCATAATAAACCTTCTACTTCATCTTCTGTATAACCACGTTGAACTAATGCAGGTCCAAGTTTTCCAACATCACTATCATCTTCTAACCCAACAACACCACTCCAATCTTCATCAATATCATCATATCGATGTGTTAGATAACCCCAGAAATCAAATCCAAAACCAACATGGTCTACTCCCATCACATCAACAGAATAATCAACCATATCAACAATTGTTTCCATATCGGGTCGGTCTGGCCAACTTTCATGGAACAGTGGAATTGCATTTAAGCTCATCACACCACCTGTTTCAGCAATTGCTTTCATCTGTTCATCACTCATATTCCGCTCAATATCACCATATTCTTGTGGAATCGAATGAGAATTTATAATAGGGTCACTAGACGTATCAACAATGTCCCAAAATCCAGGCTCATTAATATGTACTGTATCAACAGCAATACCAAGTTCATTCATACGATTAATTAAATCAAAGCCAAATAATGACAACCCACCTGAATTCACTTTATCATTATCTGCAAAGATAAATGGTCCATCACCAGCTCCATTTCGACGAGAATGAGTCAATCCAACAGACCGTACTCCTAAATTATAAAATGTATCAAGCAAATCTAAGTTATCCATCAACGGCTCAACACCTTCAAGACCAACCAAGAATGACATAGTATCTTCAGCACTATTATCATAAATTGATGACACGCTCTCAACAACTTCTACATCATCAACTAATGAAGCCTCAGCTTTCAAATATGAAATCTGATTTAATCCTCGTCGTAATGCTAGCTCGGGAACATATACATCCTGCAAATACACCGCAGCAATTCGACCCATAATTCTATTCTCACGCATTGATGGGAGAAATTCTTCTTCTAAAACAGTATCTTTTGCATCAAGGTTTTCAATCCCGTCAACTCCTTTTTCATCTTGTACTTCAGCAATCCGAGATGGAATATCCGAATGGCAATCAAAAACTTCTTTCATACAAGAACAAGAATACTCAAAGAGTATAGGGTTTTCTAAAAACAAACTAAAAAATATAACAACAATATATTATAGAATTAAAGGCATAATTCCACACTTTTAATCGTATCGTGGCTCACTTACGCACTTGAATCGGTGTATCATATGTATATATTGACTCAACAGCTTCAGACCCACCATCCATTAATGCAATCACATCTTCAAGGTATTCTTTAGACACATACCCATTCATCCACACATCTTCAGTTTCAAACTCTCCGATAACTCCCAATTCTTTCAAACAACCAGTTTGTGAATTATGCTTCTCCAAGAATACTGCTGCAAGTGACCGTTCAGCATGAGCTACATCCAGCAGCTCTAAAATATCTTCAACGCTCAGAGATAAATCATCTGAAGTGAGACTTACCCACCCAACAAATTCACCAGAACGAACAGTTGATGATTGTCCTACTTCAGATATCCCTCCACTATCATACACTTTACACTCAATTTCAAGTTTAAAATTCTGTTCACTCTCCATATACAAACATCACAACTGTAAAATAATAAAACCACCGAAAATAGTCATAATCTAATCCAAAAATCAAATATTATATTCATCTGAAATAAATTTTGATAACTCTCTAGTCTCAGTTTCTTCAACCAACTCTTCAGGACTAATCCACAAATATTCTTCAATCCCTTCATCTGCAGGATTATTTGAGATATCAACAGCATCGACCGATTCTATGTCACCTTCAAATACAGTCAATACAATTTCATCGCCTTCACTTTCTCCTTCATCAGCGAAATAATGATATACTCCAACAACATCTCCTACATCAATTCGACAAGAGACCTCTTCTTTAACTTCTCGAATCAACGCTCCAACAGGCGTTTCCCCATATTCAACTTTTCCACCTGGCAAAAGTAAGTATGTTCGTTTTTCACCAACAGCTTTTAATACTAAAATTTCTCCTGCTTCATTTTCAATTAATGCTTTAACAGCAGGTCTAACAAGATTTTCTGACATATAACTATAAAAAGTTTGCAACTAGATAAAAATTTCGGTCACATCATCGCCTATACCCTCTTGCAACACCAGTAAACAGATTTGCATTTTCTGCACATTCAATCACATCCCCACGATAATTTAATGGTCTTCCAGGCTCCCAATTACTTCGATTATACATCCGCCAAACTGAATCAACTTCTGTTTCAATTCCCGTCTTCGTCGCCCCATCTATCGAGTTCTCATATGTTTTCCGCTCATAAATATGAACAACATATCCACTGTCTTGAGCAATGACAGTATCATAGTATCGATTTGTTTCAACCACCTCCCATGAATTTCGATATTCAATTTCAGACTTTAGTGACTCCCACGCTGACTGAAACGCTTCTATGAGTCCGAACATAATAACCAATACTACCCGAACATACTTCAAAATATCGGTTCACTCTTCACAATTCTGATTCAGGTGGAATTAGACACAATTCTAACTCAACATCTGCTCCAATCTCTTCTCCTGTGATTGAAGAGTCCCAATCACCTACTAAATACCCTTCTACTCTCTCGGCTTGGTTTTCAACCATATGCTCAGATTCAACCGTATATTCACCAGTTTTACCCGATTCAACATGCGTGTCATATGTCTTCAACCGAAGAATAATAGTTGGAGTATCACCTTCGTCATGTTTTTCTTTCACATATATATTCGGCTGAAGATATTTGAGATGCTCATACAAATCAGACGGTGAAGAAATCTTGATTTCATTTGAATTGCTCATAATTTTGTATACTAACTATATACTTAATTATCTTTTTGTTTTAGATTCAGTCCTAGAAAAACAAACTGTATATTCACTTCGAAAATTCTACTCAGTCTTTGTTTGTATATACAAACAATTATAACAGTCATAATCGTATTTTAATCTATGGAAATAACAGTTCGGAAAATACTCCTTTCATTTGCAAGCATTCTTGGAATTGCATCAATTATAACATTTATTTCAACAGATTTGTTTACTTCTCCACTAACAACAACATCCATCTTACTTTTAGTTGGAGTTGGCTTGTTTGTTGGAACAAAATATAGTACTGATAAACCTGCAGAATTAGCTACTAGTATACTCGGTGGCTTTGCAATTATAGTCGGGTCATTGTATAGTGTTGCAACATTAGCAAGTGGCCCAATTATGATTACGCTATCTCTTGTGATTCTTTCAGTAATATTTGGATTTGCTGCATATATTACTCAAACAGACAAACAACTTGTTACGACAAAGCAAGTAAAAATTCTCTTTCTACTTATTTCAATCATCACAATAAGTTTAATTGTAGTTGACACAACAACAGGGGATTTACAAAACGAAGTTATATTTTATGAAAATATACAAATAGAAAATGATGAGTATGGACAAGAATATATCATTGGAGAAGTTACTGTCTCAACGCAGACACCACTCCCGCAAAGAATCGGATATGATAATGCTGTCAGATATGAAGCATGTGTCACAGGAATAAACACTTCAACAATTGCAAATTCATCTGCAGAAGAAGAAGAAATGAATGCAATGTTATCAAATATACAATTTAGATACAATTCTCCAAATCAAATATTATATAATTCATATACTTCAAAACTTGAATTCCCTAGTTATGCTGTGGATGTTATTCAGATGGCTGATGTTACTATCTCATCTGTTCCTGTTGAAACTTCAGAAACATGTCCAGAAAGTACAGACGAACCAACAATCACAATTTTAACATAACTCAGTTAAACAAAAAACTAAAATGGTTTGATTAATAATCATAATTTGTAATGTACGAATGTGGAAACTGTGGTCACATACCACACGAAGATGCAGCACCGTTAGCAAATATGGACGCCACTACAGAGCCTTGTTCTGAATGTGGAGAAAAAGATTGGGTTGAAGTGTAAAAAGAAAGACTTACCAATCTTTATATTTTATATATGAGTATGTCCGAAGGATGGCGACAAAAACTAGAACAACCAGCTGAAAAAACTGTAAACAAACACTCAATACTTGAAGACAGTACTGTGAAAGAACAAGATGAATCATATCAAATACTGTTTGATACAACAATTCCAATTGAAACTGAAAATGTAATCTTCAAAGTTGGTGAAACAGTATATGATTCAATTAGCTCTGAATTCTCTCACCAACTTCAAGACGGTAAAACAACAAATCTTTCAGTGACACATCAAACAACACAGAACAACCAAACTATTGAATACACTGTGAGTTTTAACTGAAACTCCAACAGTTTATAATTTAATATAACCTAATCATCTGGGCAAGACTCAATATCTTCTAACGCTTGTCTCACGTCAGAAGCAAGTTCTCGCCTATTTTTTCGATGTTCTTTCCCTTTTTCATACATGTGAAATTTTGAAACAAGTTCATCAATAGCTGCTTCTTCAGAAACATTTTGAACTCCAAATTCTTGACCGTCATATGATGCTTTAGCGACATACCAATTGCCAGTTTTGATGACTTCAACATTCTCTTGCACTTTAGAACGAATATTTTCTCGGTCAACCATATTAAAAATACTAGTCTGAAATCAATTATAACTGTCGATTAAGACATACATCTGATTAATAAAGCAAGCTCACACTACAATTGTTGCTTAACTATGATTCAACATAATCTGGGTTCGAACAACAATCAGCTTCACTATTTAGCTCATGTACACCTGAAAGTCCACTTACATCTTTATCGGTTGTTGCTCCACAGTTCTCACATTCGTATGCCATATCAAACATTAAATATTTAAACACTAAAAAATTAATCATCCTCTCTAACAGCAGACAACTCTTTCCAGAAATCACGAAAATCAGATTTGTCTAATCTTAATCCTTTCCCATGACCACCATCTGAAACAATTGTGACTCTAAAAGAATCTGAATGTTTAGCAGATTGCAGAGAACAAGATTCTATCGGAATTGAAATTACTCGCTCTCCAACTTTCACAAAAATGCAATATTCAGTTAAATAAATAGCTCTACGTGATTCTCGTTTCCCAGTAGCTGAAAATAAAACAGTATTGTGAATCAAATCATCTTGTACAGAAAGTGTTTCTTCTTCTTGAGATGCATTCTCATTCTGATTTTTTGGAAATATTTTTTCAAGTAAGCTCATATACAATAATAACATTCTTATTTGATTTAATTCTGACGATTATTGTTGTACTATAAGAGTAGAACAAGATGTGTGTTAATCCTTGGTTGCAGTTGGAATCAATATATTTTTTAGTTAGCAACTTTTACATAGATGTATGACTCCATTAGAGAAAACACCATATCAGAAGTTTGTGGAATATATTGCAAAAGTAGTTAATGGAGCGTACCCTGACCATTATGATGCTTCTCTTCGGAGAGAGATTCGCCTTTCGTTAGGTGTAGCTACAGGCGTTATGTTGGCAATTGCAATCACAACAACTGATAGCATTTTGTTCAAAGGATTTCAATATGTGGATTCAATACAAGATGGATTAATATCGTTATTCTTACTAGTACTATTGGTTCAATTCATTCGAATCACTGCACTACGAAGACATTCTATAGAAATGCATATTCTCAATACACAGTATACAGAAATTATTCAAGAAAAAACACAAAATACTGTTCAAGATACTAATCTCTTATATGATTATATGAAAGTATTTTTCATCTTGACGATTGTATTCTCAACACCTGAATTGATTGAGCTATTCATCTCAACAGAATTAATTCGAGATATTGCAACAGTATTGAAGCCATTACAAATTTATTATCTCTTACTCTTAGTTAATACGGGTCGAATTATAGCTACAAGATGGGTGAAATACTATCAAAATGATACACAACAAACAGAGAATTCGACAAAAAATAAAAGCTAATTTATAAAACCCGTATTTTTCAATCTGTTTAATCAGGAGGGACCTTGACCAGGCTTTTCAACAATATCGCAGACACTATCCAGTGTAATCTTATATGTTCGCTGTTTCTGGACACATTTGACTGTATATGAGACAGGTTGCCTTGAATTAGGTTGCCCACTAACAACAGTATATCCAGTTACAGACCGTGTGCCTTCGTCTCCCCGTTCATAAAATACTGTTGCCCAAGTCCATGCATCGTACTCAGGATTAGTTGCAGTCTCCCAATCAGGATTTGTAATATCTGAATTACCCATACAAACAAATATAATAGAACAAAATATAAAAACACCGATATCCAAATGTGTATAAATGGTTGGGTGTGATTGAGACAGCTGTGACGGGGCTTTCCTCAAATCTTTTGAATAGAAAATCAAAATGCTTAACACGCCCTAACAAGAATAGAATAGTATGGAACAAAGCCTGACTGAAGAAACCACTCAGGACCCAAATGAAGAAATTGAAGTCGATGGTTTTCCAGACTATGATGATGAGTTTCATTCTGTTACAGATATTAATGAACGAATGAGAGACGCACGAGATAACTGGGAACGACCAGACCGACCAACATATTCTCCAAACGAAGATAGTAAGAACGTATATCTCACAGGTATTGTTCGTTCAATCAAAGATTCATCAACAGATGATTCATCACCGTATTCTTCAAAAACTGAAAACGAACGAAAAATTGAATTTGGTTTAGATGTTGGTAAAGACTCTCTTCATTGGGTTTCTATTGAAGATTCAGGCGAGCGGAGTCTTGAAAATGAATACATCCGACTCTGTAACATGTATGGTGTCAATCCAGAAAATGTTGAAGAATTTTACACAAAAACAGTCTATGTTAAAACTAAGTACAACAACCTAGCTCTCCCTCCAAAAGCACCAGGCTTGAACAAAATTTGGTATCTGTATCATCTAAAAAACAAATATAAATTCTACAAATATCAGAAGAAAAGTCACTCAACAGGAATTGTGCCAAATCTCCGACATATACTTACATACAGTGCAATCACTCCCATACTGATTGGACTTGTAACTATCACACCATTTGCTCTTCCACTTGTAATAATATCATCAGTACTGTTAATTTGGGGTATCTTTGTTAAAGCAAAATATGACCTCCTCCCATACATCAATGATATATTTAAATACGGGTGGAAAATTTATAGCCATAAGAAAAGTTAAATCTCATTAAAAATTTGCTGTATGAGCAAATTCTTTTCTAGCACAATTAGGAACAGAAGATACTTCCTTAGCACTATCAGGAATTTCTATTGGAGAAGTCACACTAGTCAAAAGATGACTTTTATCTTCACTCACTTTAACTTGAAGCAATTCACCAGTATGGTTATCTTTCCTAAAATATATTTTACCATCTTTATAAAAAGTATAACTCATAACCAACTATTATTTTTCAAACCACAAAAAACCACAGTATATTTTTCAATCTAAATAATATACATCTGTGAAAACAACACTTGGTGATGCATCAGTATAATACTCGGGCGATGAAGTGACATTAGTATCAATCTCGTCTACCACAAACTCAGAAACAGATTCAACAAATTCCTTCAGCTTTGCACCTCCATCTTGAATGTTTGGTCGCTCACCTTTGTCAACAAAGTATGATTCATCAACCCAGAACATCACTTCAAACCCATTGTTTTCATGCAATCGTTCGACATAAACAAAGACTTCATCTGGCGAATGTTCTCCAAACTCAAACTCAAAATGTGAGTTTTTACCACTCCCAGAATCAATAATTTCTTCATTATTCTGTTCAGCTTCAATCACAGTATTTACAGCCTTTCTAATATCCTCTTCAGCACCATCAAGTTCTTGAACAATGCTCATACATAATATGTATCAAGAACCCACAAATACTTTACGGATAATTTAAAAGCACTCAGATTTCTACAGGTTAAAAACAGCCATTTCAAACCCCGTGTCTAGTTCTGAAGACATAAACCTCCCCTCTAGCGACCAATCGACGCCAAATACTTCCTGATAATATGTTTCACGCTGTTGAGCAGTTCCATCACTAGCTCCATATGGCCAATCTTCATACAAATCAGCGATATAGTACACAACTTCAACAGTCTCATCAGACTCATCAACCGACACTCGGTCAACTCCTTCAACGCCTCGAATCCGTTCAATATCTTCTTCCAAGGACATACAAACACATACAGACTATTCTAACTTATATTCTTCGGAATGAACTCATACAACAGATATGATTTCATCACTCTCAGAAAAGTAAAAATCAATTGCACCCACACGATGGTCCATCCACGGTCTTGAATCACTTGGGATATGTTCTACGCAAAAAATAAATTCAGTATCCTCAATACATCCTTTTCCATGAATTGGATTACCACAAGTTTCAATCACTGAATCAGATTCAGACACTACAGCTTGACATGATTCTTTGGGCTTTAACAAACTAGTAACAGAGTCTAAAACACTCATAAAGAAACATGTTAAATCATCAAATATAAATATATCGAAAATAGTTCACCAACCATCTCTCTGCAAATAGAATGTTGCGCCAGATAGATTAGGGTCTTCAGACCCATCATCTAACACATATGTTGATTTCTTGTACTCAAAATTCAAATCAGACAATAAAGAATATAGTTCATCTGGTTTATCCACAACGCAATTTGCAGACTGATAACTGCTCTGCTCTTCTCTAATGTATATTTTTCCATTAGATTTGACTGATACATCAACAGGTTCATCAAACTCATCAAAAATAGCTCGTTCAATAAGTTCTTCAAACCGAGACTGTTTTTTAGAAGAAAGCAATATCTCACTCATATACAATGTAATTCAACAACTATATTTAAAAAACTTCGGAATCAAATATGAGACGTTTTTCGGTCCATTCCACGATAATTAACATCTTCAACAGTTGTGAAGTTAGAAACTAATTCTAACAACAGTTCTTCAGGTTTTCCAAACTCTCCATAATACAAGCACTGTTTCTCATATTTGCAACCAGGAGACATGAAATAATCATCAGTTGTATACGAATCAAAATACTCACCATCTGAATCTAAAAAGACACCAACCGAGTTTTTATCAGCAGGGGTGA
>Ga0102936_1000040_pt1 | contig 40793 bp, 44 predicted proteins | sample SalPon2_A_H2O_MG_FD_78502 | JGI IMG/M metagenome (GOLD analysis project Ga0102936, IMG submission 78502) | Salt pond water microbial communities from South San Francisco under conditions of wetland restoration - Salt Pond MetaG R2_A_H2O_MG | ecosystem: Environmental > Aquatic > Non-marine Saline...
ATGCCCTACGAAACGGGACTCTCGTACGACGACGTGTTACTCGTTCCACAGCGCTCACCAGTCGATAGTCGCGAGGACGTGGACCTAACGACTGAACTGGCGGCGGGGGTCGAGCTTTCGGTCCCCGTCGTGACGGCGGCGATGGATACCGTCACTGAAGCCGACATGGCTCGCGAGATCGGTGCGGCCGGCGGTCTGGGCGTTGTCCATCGGTTCCTCCCGATCGACGAACAGGCGCGGATGGTACGTGAGGTCACCGAAGCAGGCGTTCCAGCCACAGGCGCGGTCGGAATCGCCGAGGCGTACGAAAAACGGGCTGCGGCGCTCGTCGATGCTGGCGCGTGTCTGTTAGTCCTCGACGTCGCCCACGGCCACATGGAACGGACGATCGAGGCGACAGAGACGCTGTCGGCGCAGTTTCCGGACACGCCGATCTGTGCCGGCAACGTCGCCACCGAGGCGGGTGTCGCCGACCTCGCGGCCGCGGGAGCCGACTGCGTCAAAGTCGGCGTCGGCCCTGGATCACACTGCACGACGCGGGAAGTCACCGGCTTCGGCGTCCCGCAGTTCACCGCCGTCAAGCGGTGTGCGACCGCAGCCGAGGAGCACGACGTGACAACGATCGCCGACGGTGGGATCCGGACATCGGGCGATGCTGTAAAGGCACTCTTTGCGGGAGCCGACGCCGTGATGATGGGCGGATTTTTCGCCGGGACAGCCGAGTCTCCGGGCGAGATCGTCGAGATCGACGGGGATCAGTACAAACGGTCCCGTGGGATGTCGACGGCCGCCGCCGCCGAGGACCGCGAGGACAAGGAAGGTGACGTTGAGGCCGAGGAGGGCGTCGAGGCGGTTACTGAGTACACCGGGCCGGTCAAGCCGCGACTCGAGGAGTTCGCCGCCGGGATCCGATCGGGACTCTCGTACGCTGGGGGACACGACCTCCAGACTGCCCGCGAGAACGCCGAATTCATGCGGGTGAACGAGACCGTAAAGCGTCGCAACGGTCCTCACGGGTTCGCCCGGACAAAATAAGACCAGACCGCTCTCGGACTACAGTCGCTGTTCGATCGCCGAACCGATCGAATCGAGTTCGACCTGTTCCTCACCGACGAACACCGTCGGCGTTCCGCTGACGCCCCAGCGCTCGCCCATCGATCGGTCGGATTCGAGGGTGTCCCGATACGTTTCGCCCTCTGCGGCCGACCGGGCCGTCTCGCCGACGCCGGCGACCTCCGCTGCGACCGTCTCGACGGCGTCGAACGAGTAGTTCGTCTGGTGTTCGTAGATCGCGGTCACGAACCCCCAGAACGCGTCGTGTCCGGCCTCCGAAAAGACAGCCCGGGCAGCGCTTCCGATGGCGTACGACCACGTCTCGTCGACGGGAATCGGAAAGTCAGCGTGGAGATACCGGACGTCGCCGGCCTCGACGTACTGTTGTTCGATCTCCGGCTTCACCTGCGCGTTGAACCGTCGGCAGTGCGGGCAGGCAAAGTCCTCGAACACCGTGACGGTAACCGGGGCGGACTCGGGACCGAGGGCGGGACGGTCACCGTCGTCGATCGCGTCAGGATCGACCGACGAACCGCCCAGGCACCCGGCAAGCGTGACGGAGGCCGCGGCCCCCGCAGCGATAAATCCCCGCCGGGTCATCGTATCGTTCATATCGACACAGTAGGACGGGAACGATTTAAACGCTTCAGATCGAACCGTTTCGGAACGGCCGATCGAATGCCACTACCCAGGAGGAATCCCCGATGAAAGATACGATCCGACGGAACTTCGACGAGAGCCCGACAGCCTACGGCGAGTACGAGGCGCTCACGGGGCGGTTCGCGACACTCGCGGACCGACTCTACGACGCTATGGCCGCCAGAGCGAACTCCCCGTTCCGGCGGGTGCTTGATGCCGGCGCGGGAACCGGGATCAGCAGCCGTCGATTCGCTCGCGATTCGACACCGGTCGCGCTCGATCTCAGTCGGACGATGCTTGAGTCGAACCCCGCCGAGCACCGGGTTCAGGGGGATTTCGATCGACTTCCGTTCGGAACTGATAGCTTCGATGCGGTCGCGTTCACTGCTTCGCTGTTCCTGACGCCCGATCCCGACCGCGCCGCACGTGAAACCCGCAGCGTGCTCAGATCCGGCGGGCCGGTCGGCGCGGTCGCGCCGCTCGGCTGGACGCGGGCAGACGGCGAAGACGTCTTCAGACCCCTATCGCGGACGTCCCGATCGCCGTCCGGTGCCGAGGCGATCGAGGACGCGCTGGAGGGCGTCTTCGAGATCGAGACCGGCATCTGGTCGTTCGAGACGACCGCGGAGGCGCTCCGGACGTTCCACGCTGTCCCGGCGATGGCCGCCCGGCTGTATCCGCGACTCGACACTGAAGATCGAATCGAACGGGCCCGCGAACTGCTCGCCGACGTTGAGGGACCACTCGAACAGCGCTGGCAGTGGTTCCTTGGCGTGTAAGCGTTCTTTGGAGCCCTGTCCTCACCGAACTGTCGCGCCCGTTCGCTGCGTCGTCGTCATCCAGGTGTGACCCTCCCGCTCGCTCCAGACCGATTCGAGCGCTTCCAGCGCCTCACGGTCGCCGACGGCAGTGTAGCTCGGACCGGTCCCTGAAAGCGACGCCGTCGCCGCCGGGAGTGCTTCGACGAGGGGTTCAGTCGGGTAATCGAGCGCGGCACAGAAGGCGAACCCGTTAACGGCCATCGCGGACTCGTACTCGCCGTCAGCCGCGAGTTCGTAGACGATGTCCGCCATCGGTGCGATCCGTTCACAGCGAGAGACATCGGCGTCGGCCGAAAAGGCCCGTTCGTCCGGCGTGTAGACGAGAACGTCCCAGTCGAGTTCGTCCCGGCGGAGCAGTTCGTCTTCCGTGTTGTCGGTGACGGTGACGCCGCCGAGCATCGATGCGGAAGCGTCGTCGAACGCTCCGGTGACGGTGACACCCGCGTCGCGGGCGGCTTCGACGCCGATCCGACAGGCGTCCTCGCGGTCGAGATCGACGCCCAAAGCCTCGAGCGTCGCAAGTACGGTGGCGTTAGCGGCGGCACTGGAACTCTTCAATCCCGACGCCATCGGAACGTCGCTCTCCGTGCAGACGTGTCCACCCTCGCCGTCGCCGAACCGCTCGACGACCGCCTCAACGCAGCGCTCGATCAGGCGCGTGTCGGCGGCTTCGGCTTCGGCGATCTCCCCCGAGACGATCCCAGTATCGTTGAGTTCGACGGCCGCCTCGGTATAAGCGTCGATCGCGAAGGCCGACCCGTAGCCGTTCGCGAGCGCGTTTAGTACGGTGCCTGCCGCCGGTGCGGCCGCGCGAGCGATCATCGTTCACCGATCCTCGCGGCCGCTACAAAGCCGTGGCGGTCGCGGGGTCGTACTCCTGGCGCATTAGCGGTCGTCCTCGGTGGCCACGTCCACACCGATCGGATCGTCTGTGACAGCCCCTACTATCGTCTGTCAGTCGTGTGACTGACGTCTGAAACTGATCTGAGAAAGGATGCTCGCTAGGGGATTTGAACCCCTGTCATCGGCTCGAAAGGCCGATATGATTGGCCGGGCTACACCAAGCGAGCGACGTATCGATGTCCGGTGTGGCGCGGTATAAAACTGTCTGTATCGACCCGTCCGATCGGCCTGCTGGACGCGGATTTCAGTGGGTTGAGACCGCATACCTCACCGGATACGGTCTCCAATCAGACATCGAAGACGACGTAGGCCCGCCATCCCGACGGCGTCTCTTCGAGCGTCATCTCGGAGTAGGTTACTGCCTTAATCTCGCGGGCATCGATCGCGTCGAACGGCACACCGCGAGCAGAGGCCTTGAGGCACCGCCCATCGGCGTCGATCGAAACTCGATGCTCCACCGGAAGAACGCCGCGCACGTCGCGCTGGTAGACGAGGTCGTCGAGATAGTCGAAGAGTAGCGCCTCCGTCGATTCGGCCTCGACGGTCATCGAGAACCGCTTGCCGCTGTCGGGGATTGATCCGCAGTGGGCCGCCGAAAAGCCCTCGGCGGCGTTTTCGAACGTCTCCGAGAGCGTTGCACCGGTCGCCTCGACAGCGACGTCGGCCGTATGATCGCGAAGTTCGAAGCTCATCGATGCTCCCCTTCATCGGTTTCAGCCGTCTCGTCCCGAATGACACCCATCGATCCTTCGGACGGGGCCGGCCGTCGAAAGCCTTGCGGGGCGACCGTTCGAGCGCGCGTCCGGGCGGTGGAATTATATTCGACGCATCCGTATCACGCGGCAGTGAGTGTCACCGTCGACCTCCGGGCAATCAAGACGGGTGACGACACGTTCGTCGAGGACGCCTGGGAGCTAAAAGAGCGGATCCGACGGGAGGAGGGTGTCCTCAAACAGCGGCGCGGCTTTTTCACCGATGCCTACCGCAAGGCGAAGGTGTACGCCCTCGTCGAGCCGAGCTACGACGACGAGTCGCTCGTCGGCTTCGCGGCGGCCCGCAAGGACGGATACATCCTGTTTCTGGCAGTCGATCCGGAATACCGTGGCGAAGGGTTCGGCCGACGGCTCGTCGCCGCGGTCGCCGAGGAACACAGTTCGGTCACCTGTCACGCGAGGGCGACGAACGACAAGGCCCTCGCCTTCTACAAGCATCTCGGCTTCGAGATCGAACGTCGGATCGAGAGCTACTACGAGGACCACGGCGACGCCTACTACCTCCGGCTCGGGGACGGCGGACTGGCCTCGAAGCTCTCCCGGTTCGTCCCCGGAGCGTGACCGCCGGGTGAGACGACAATCCTTTTTCGCTCCTCTCCCGAAGCCGACGCATGAACGACCGCACTCGCGAGTACCTGAAGGGTCGCTTCGGCGACCACTACCGACGGGCGGAGCTGTCCCCGCCGCCGGCAGCGAACGAACGCGAGTGGGGATATATCACCTGGGACGCCCAGACGACGATGGTGCGGCATCACTCGTATCTGGATCTGGCGGGTGGCGGTGATCTCGAGGGGTTCCTCGCCGGCGAACGCCCGCGACACGTCTACTTCTCCGCGGGCCGATACGACGATCCGGGCGCATCGAGCATGGGCCAGAAAGACTGGCGAGGATCTGATCTCGTCTTCGATCTCGACGCGGACCACTTGCCGGGTGTCGATCCCGACGAGACGAGCTACGGCGAGATGCTCGAAGCGTGCAAGGACGCCCTGGGTCGGCTCCTCGACATTCTGGAGTCGGATTTCGGGTTCGAGGACCTCGAAATCGTCTTCTCCGGTGGACGAGGATACCACGTCCACGTCCGCCGGGACGACGTTCTCGGGCTCGATCGCACGGCGCGCCGGGAGGTAGTCGAGTACGTTCTCGGGGAGGGGATCGAGTTCGAGGACATCGTCTCGACAGAGGCCGTCGCGGGCAGTGCGGGCCGCAGTTCGCCGGCACAGAAACGGAGCCTCCCGGACGGCGGGTGGGCCGGTCGGGCGCGCGAGCGGTTGGACGAGTTCCTTGATGAACTGCTCGCCGCCGACGAAACGGAGGCACTCGCCCGACTCGAAGCCTTCGACGGAATCGGGGAGGGGAAGGCGAAGGCGGCGTTGAACGCCGCCGAGAACAATCGCGCGGAACTGACTCGTGGCAACGTCGACGTCCATCCGGCGATGTTTAGCGTGGCCAGACTGCTCTTCGAGGAGGTGATCGAAACACAGCGGGCTCCAATCGATGAACCGGTGACGACGGACATCAACCGACTCATTCGGCTCCCCGGCAGTCTGCACGGCGGGACCGGCCTGGAAGTCCAGCGAATCGAGCGCGACGCGGTGTCGTCGTTCGATCCGCTTTCGGATCCCGTCCCGGAAACCTTCCTCGGAAACGAGATTGCGGTGTTCGCCCCCGAGCGGACGACGATCGAACTCCGGGGGGAAAGATTTAGGCTCCCGGAGGGTGTGTCTTCCGTCCCGGAGTACGCGGGCGTGTTCGCGATGGCCCGCGGCCACGCAAGGAAAGCAGGAGAATGAACCTCGACGAACTCCAATCCGTACAGGCGCGCGAGCGTCAATCCAGCGACCTCCAGCACCTGCGCTCGTCGTTTTACCGGGAGGTCGGTGAGTTCATCGAGGACCTCAATCAACAGCGCGCGCGACTCGTCGAGGAGGCTGACGATCCTTTCTCCGATCCCGAGATCCGACGACTCACGGACGACATCGAAACCGCGGAGGGGACCGTCGAAGCGATCTACGAACGACGGGTCGGGAAAGTCGTCAAGAAGGCCTCCATCGCCGCGGCGGGAATGCCGATCGAGGACGACGGACTGACAAGCGAGGAGGAGGCGCTCTTCGAGGATCTCGTCGAGCGGATCGAATCGAACCGCGAGGCGGTACTGACGCTCCTCGACGGTGATTCACCGTCCGTCTCGTGTTCGATCGACGACGAACCGGCGTCGTCGGACCGAACCGACGCCCCGTCGGAGGCTGGCCGGTCGACGGCCGATCCCGACCCGGCCCCGACGACTGATGAAGGAGTGAACGCCGCCGATCTGATGGGAGACGGTGCCGACCCGACGACGGAAGCGCCGTCCCCGGAAGACGACCTAGCGTCACCGCAGACGGACAGCTCTCCAATGGCAGACCGGCCACCAGACCCAACGCCGCCATCGACATCCGCCGAAGACTCTGCCCCGTCGTCCGGAAACGTCGGCTCCCCTCCGACGGTCTCCGCCGATCCGAGCGAGAACCGCCAATCTCGGCCGGACGAAACGCCCGGGATGAGTGCGTCGGAGCCGACACCGGAACCAGAGACCCAGAGCCGCACATCGGGCACCGAATCGACGGACGGAAGCCTTCCCGGCCTCCCCCGTACGACCGTCCGGATCACGGCCGACGTCGGGGAGATCGTCGGTGCTGACGACCGCGATTACGATCTCGGCGCCGAGGATGTCGTCACGCTTCCCGAGCCCAACGCGGACGTACTCGTAAAAAAGGACGCCGCCGAACGGCTGCAGTGAGCACGGCGGCCGACACCTCGCGACGCGTGCGACCCGAGAATCCTCGGCCATGCCGCACGTAACGGTTCGTGTGCGGCACGCGGGAATGAAATGAACATTTATGTCATGCTCGTCCGTGAACACTCAATAAGAGTATCCGGTTTCCCGTACTGCCGTTACACCCCAAATAGATGGCTGACATTCTCATCGCCGAAGACGCGCCACTCCAGCAAACGATTATTCAGCAGTTCCTCCAGCCGGCGCACTCTATTATCGGCTGCACCACGGAAGAGGACGAGGCCGTCGAACTCACCGCAAAACATGATCCTGATATGGTGATCATGGATCTCGATCTGGTCGACGGGGACGGGATGACCGCCGCCAGGCGGATCAAAGACCGAAGTCCCGACACCAAAATCATCGTGAGTACGGCCCTCGTCGCCGAGGACGTCAAAGAGCGGACCCGCGAAATCCCCGTCGAAGCGTACCTGATGAAGCCGTACTCGGAAAATGATCTACTGGAGGCTATCGAGAGCGCGTTGCCATCGGAGTGACTACCGTAGTGTACGCGATTGCCGGTCGAACAGTTTGCGCGGCTGTATCGTCCTCACTTCCTCGGTAAGCGCGTCTGTACCGACTCAGAGCCCGCGTTTCGGGCTTCGGACTCGAGCAGCCGTCGCTTCGTCGCGACGCCGTCGGCCGCTGAGTATCCCCTGAGCCCGCCGTCGCTGCCGACGATACGGTGACAGGGAACGATTATCGGAACGGGGTTTCGCCCACAGGCCTGACCGACCGCCACAGAAGCCGTCCCGAGAGTTGTCGCGAGATCGCCGTACGTGCGCGTCTCCCCGTACGGAATTTCGGCCATCGCAGCCATCACATCGCCCGTTATGCCGTCGGGATACTGAACCTCCAGATCGAACACGCGGCGCTCGCCCCGTTCGTACTCACACACCTGGGCTCGGATTTCGTCTGCCGGTTCGGTGATCGATGCGTCGTCGATCTCGATCGTGCTGTCCAGGATGGAGCACTCCATGCGATTTGCCCCCGGAATCACTCCGAGTTCCCGACGAACGATCCCACTGCGCTGTCGAACGCGTCGGGCTGTTCGAGCATCGGCATGTGCGCGGCCCCGGCGATCTCCCGATACGTCCCGTCCGGAAGCTCCTCAGCGAGGTATTCGTGAAACTCTGGCGGCGTCAACGGATCGTCTTCGCCACAAAGCGCAAGTGTTGGGACCTCGATCTCGTCGAGTCGATCGCGCACGTCGAAGCGATCACAGGTCTCGAAATCGAGCTGTGTGACCTCCTGACCGGCGGCTCGCATCGCCTCCATCGAGTGATCGACCAGTTCCGTCGTCGGATCAGAAAACAGCGTCCCCGGCGAGTGGAGTATTTCCATCGCCGTCTCGAAATCGTCGGCGAGCGTGTCGAGGAAATCGGGGTCGACAGCGAGTTTCGCGCCGCTGTCTGCGAGGACGATCCGATCGATGGCGAGTTCGCGCTCCAGCGCGATCCGAAGCGCCACAGCCCCGCCCATCGAGTTCCCACAGAGCGCCGTCGCGCTAGTCGCCTCACAGACCGCGACAACGTCGTCGACGTACGCTTCGAGTGTTTCTTCGCCGGGTGCCGTCGAAACGTCGTCGCTGTCGCCGTGACCGGCGAGGTCGGGAGCGACTGCCGGTGGAGTGTCGGGGTTACCGTACTGTTTCGCCCAGATCCGGTGGTTCCCGCCCGCGCCGTGAATGTAGCAGATCGTCGGGCCGCTTCCGGTTGCCGACTGTCGATACGCGGTCGTCCGTCCGTCGTGTGAGACCGTTTCCATAGCGGTCCCCTCGGTCCGGATAGTTATAAAAACGTGGCAACCCCAGCGTCCGTCTTCACGCCGACAAATCGTTGCCGAACGGTGTGAACCGCAATTCGACTGCTCGTTGTGTATCGACCCACGTCTTGCGGTTGTAGACGATAGATTTATATACTTTAGAGACTAACTACGAGTTAGTATGAACGATTACACACAGTCGATCCGTGCTGATGTCGACGGCCCAGTCCGTCACTACGAGTACGAGGACGAAGCTGTCCTCGTAGCGGATTTCGGATCCGCCGAGGGCAGCGTCGACATCGTTGATCGGACGGCGATCATCGTCGTCGACGACGAGCAATACGAACTCTCGGTTCCGGCCGACGTCGACCGGGCTGTTATGAACAACGGGGTCGTTAGTATCGAGATGGAGCGATAACCGATGCGACTCACTGTCAAACCCCTCAAGCAGAAGGACGCCGGCCGCGGGCTCGCGGCCGTCGATCGGAGCGCGATGGACGAACTCGGCGTTGAGAACGGCGATTACGTCCTTATCGACGGCGGCGAATCACGCGCTGTCGCCAGAGTATGGCCCGGTTACCCCGAAGACGAGGGCCGTGGTGTCGTTCGTATCGACGGCCGGCTCCGACAGGAAGCCGACGTCGGGATCGACGACAAGGTGGATATCGAGCCCGCTGACGTCAGCCCCGCGAAACAGATCACGGTCGCGCTTCCGCAGAACCTCCGGATCCGTGGAAACATCGGCCCGCACATCCGCGACAAGCTCAGCGGACAGGCCGTGACGACCGGCCAGAACGTTCCGTTCTCGCTCGGTCTCGGTCCCCTCTCGACGCAGAGCGGACAGCGGATCCCGCTTCGGATCGCCGACACCGACCCGAGCGGAACCGTCGTCGTTACGGATTCGACCGAGATTCAGGTCAGCGAAAAGCCCGCCGAGCAGATCGCCCAATCCGGCGGCGAGGCGGCAGCGGCCGCGGGCAGTGGCACCCCGTCGGTGACCTACGAGGACATCGGCGGACTGGACGAGGAGCTCGAACAGGTCCGGGAGATGATCGAACTCCCGATGCGGCACCCCGAACTGTTCCAACAGCTCGGCATAGAGCCGCCGAAAGGTGTTCTGCTGCACGGCCCGCCCGGGACCGGCAAGACGCTCATGGCGAAAGCCGTCGCGAGCGAGATCGACGCCCACTTTACGAACATCTCCGGCCCGGAGATCATGTCGAAGTATTACGGGGAAAGCGAAGAACAGCTCCGTGAAGTCTTCGAGGAGGCCGAGGAGAACGCGCCGGCGATCGTCTTCATCGACGAGATCGACTCGATCGCCCCGAAGCGCGGCGAGACGAGTGGCGACGTCGAGCGCCGCGTGGTCGCCCAGCTCTTGAGCCTGATGGACGGACTCGACGAGCGTGGCGACGTCATCGTCATCGGCGCGACGAACCGGGTCGATGCGCTCGATCCGGCGCTGCGTCGTGGCGGTCGTTTCGACCGCGAGATCGAGATCGGCGTCCCGGACAAGGAGGGCCGCAAGGAGATCCTGCAGGTCCACACCCGTGGGATGCCGCTGGTCGACGGAATCGATCTCGATCAGTACGCCGAGAGTACGCACGGCTTCGTCGGTGCGGACCTCGAGAGCTTGACGAAGGAGGCCGCGATGAACGCGCTGCGCCGTATCCGTCCCGAGCTCGACCTCGAACAGGACGAGATCGACGCCGACATCCTCGAATCGATGTCTGTCGCCGAGGCCGACTTCAAAGACGCTCTGAAGGGTATCGAGCCGTCGGCACTTCGGGAGGTTTTCGTCGAGGTACCGGACGTCACGTGGGACTCGGTTGGTGGTCTCGAGGACACCAAAGAGCGCCTCAGGGAGACGATCCAGTGGCCGCTCGATTACCCCGACGTGTTCGAGGCGATGGACGTGGATGCCGCAAAGGGCGTGTTGCTGTACGGCCCGCCCGGGACCGGTAAGACGCTCATGGCGAAAGCCGTCGCCAACGAGGCCCAGTCGAACTTCATCTCGATCAAGGGTCCCGAACTACTGAACAAGTACGTCGGCGAATCCGAGAAGGGCGTCCGTGAGGTCTTCGAGAAGGCCCGGTCGAACGCCCCGACCGTGGTCTTCTTCGACGAGATCGACTCGATCGCCGGTGAACGCGGTGCCCGGATGGGCGACAGCGGCGTCGGCGAGCGGGTCGTTTCGCAGCTCCTCACCGAGCTGGACGGCCTCGAAGAGCTCGAAGACGTCGTCGTGGTCGCGACGACCAACCGGCCCGACCTCATCGATTCGGCCCTGTTGCGCCCCGGCCGGCTGGACCGACACGTCCACGTGCCCGTCCCTGACCGGGACGCACGGCGGGCGATCTTCGCGGTCCACACTCGCAGTAAGCCCATGGCCGACGATGTCGATCTCGACCAGCTGGCCGATCGGACCGACGGCTACGTCGGAGCCGACATCGAGGCTGTCTGCCGCGAGGCGTCGATGTCCGCGACCCGTGAGTTCATCAACAGCGTCTCCGCCGAGGACGCGGCGAAAAGCGTCGATAACGTTCGTGTGACTCGCGAGCACTTCGAGGAGGCGCTCGACGAGGTCGGACCGAGCGTCGACGAGGAAACCCGCGAGCAGTACGAAGAGCTCGAAGACGAATTCGGGCCCGGCCAAGAGCCGGACGAGCCCGAGGTTAGCCGGACGTTCCAGTAATATACACGAATTTATAGGTACGACCAGTATTTTTCGTTATATTTCGAATATAGAGCCATCCACCAGACATATACCTGTACAGACCCACATTTCATATAATGACCGTATCGAAACCGAACCCACAACGAGAACCCACTCGGAAGGCATCTCTGTTCTGTCCGGGGTGTAGTCGCTCGGCCCCAGTCGACGAAGGATGGTCGCTGGCCGACCACGACGGTCGAACCGAGGTCAGCTGCCCAGACTGCGAGGCGGTCGTCGTTAGTCAGCCGGACTTCGACTCCGAACACCGAGCGTCGCCGATCGCTGCCGACTAAGGCCCCGCGTCGGTTTCTATTCGATTTTTTCGATGCCGTTTTCGGTTGCGACGTTCGCTATGAGATGCGTCGGCGTCGCGTCGTAGGCGGGATTCGAGACCTCGAACCCCTCGGCCGGTTCGCGTATAACTTCGGCCGACGCCCGGAACTCGTTCTCGAAGACGAACCCGTCCTCGATGTGCTTTTCGCTCGCTCCGACGACCGACACCGGAACCGCGAGTTCGGCGGCCGTCGCGGCGATCGGGAACGTCCCGACCCGGTTGTAGAGCGTATCGTCGACGATCGCGGACATCCCGAAGAGGACACGGTCGCAGTCGTCGAGATGATGCCCCGCCGCGCCGTCGACGACGAGCGTCGCGTCGACGCGATCGATCGCGCCGAGTCGACGGGCCGTCTTCCGGCCGAGATAGCGCGGGCGCGCCTCCGTCACGTAGACGTCGATGTGGTGACCCTGCCCGGCGGCGAGTTCGATCGCCTCGACGACGGTCGAAGAGTAATCGTGTGTTAGTACAGTTACACCGTCGGGAAGGAACTCGACGGCGTTCTCGGCTGCCCCGTGTTTCGCCGTGGTGACGCTTTCGACGGTGTCGTCGATCGCTGCTTCCGTCTCGGCTTTTGCCGCCTCGATCGTCTCGAAGTCGCCATCTTGGACTCGGGTGACGATCTCACGCTGCGTGTTGTACAGCGAGGCGTGAGAGGGCTGGGCGCGTCGGAGGGCGCTGCTGTTCCGTTCGAGGGAGCGAACGTATCCGTCGACAGTTTCGAAGTCCCGGTCGAGAAGGTCCCGGAGCGCATTGGCTGCCTTGACGGCAACGACAGACGACGAGTGTGTCTGCATCTCCCGGATCTCCGCGGCGGTTTCGTCGATCATGCTGAACACGTCGCCGCGATCCGGCATATGTTTTCGGACAGAGCGGGGACGGTCCCGTGACGCGAACGCGGCGCTTAATCGGCTCGCGTACGTACGGTGATGCAATGAGTGAAGCCCACCGAAAAGACGGGATGGACGCCTTCGCTGCCCTCCACGAGGACGTTCGTTCGGCACTTTCCGAGCGTGGGTTCACGGCACCGACGGAACCGCAACGCAAGGCCATCCCGCCGCTCGCGTCGGGCGAACACGGACTCGTCGTCGCCCCGACAGGCTCCGGAAAGACCGAGACGGCAATGTTGCCGGTCCTCTCGGCGATCACTGGACGCGGTCCCCGCCACGGGATCCAGGCCCTCTATATCACGCCGTTGCGCGCGCTGAACCGCGACATGCGGGAGCGGCTCGATTGGTGGGGCGAGACGCTGGGGATCGAGGTGGCGGTCCGTCACGGCGACACGACGGACTACGAACGACAGAAGCAAGCCGAAGATCCGCCGGACGTCCTCGTGACGACGCCGGAGACGCTGCAGGCGACCTTTACTGGCGAAAAGCTCAGACGAGCGATCGCGGACGTCGAACACGTCGTCGTCGATGAGGTGCACGAACTCGCCGCCTCGAAACGGGGTGCCCAACTCACGATCGGCCTGGAACATCTCCGGGAACACGCCGGGCCGTTCCAGCGAATCGGGCTCTCGGCGACGGTCGGCGACCCTGCCGAAGTCGGCCGGTTTCTGACCGGCGACCGCGGCTGTGAAGTGATCGGGATAGAGGCGGGATCGAACATCGACGTCCGGATCCGGACGCCGGAGATCCGGTCAGCGGACGAAACGTCGGCCGGCGAACTCATGACCGACGCCGAGGTCGCGAGCCACGTTCGGGTGATCGACGAGATCATCGACGAAAACGACTCGACGCTCGTCTTCGTCAACACCCGACAGACGGCCGAGGGGCTCGGATCGCGGCTGAAAGCCTACGGAACCGACGTCGGAATCCATCACGGATCGCTCTCGAAATCGGCGCGGATCGAGGTCGAGGATCAGTTCAAGACCGGCGAGATCGATGCACTTCTGTGTACGTCCTCGATGGAACTCGGTATCGACGTCGGGCGGATCGATCACGTGATCCAGTACGCCAGTCCACGGGAAGTGAGGCGGCTACTCCAGCGGGTCGGGCGGGCCGGCCACCGTCGCAACGAGACGTCTTCAGGGACCATCATCACGACTACTCCTGACGACACGTTTGAGGCGCTCGCCATCGTGGATCGGGCTGAACGCGGCGACGTCGAGACGGCCGGGATTCATCACGCCAGTCTCGATACCGTCGCCAACCAGATTCCCGGTCTGCTCATGGGATTCGGGGAGCTATCGGCGGCCCGCGCCTACGATATCGTCACCCGCGCGTACCCGTTCCGGGACCTTCCCGAGTCGGATTTCAAAGCCGTCGTTCGGGAGCTGTCGGGTAATCGTGTGCTTTGGCTCGACGAAGCGGCGGATCGCCTCGAGAAATCCGGCGGTACCTGGCAGTATTTCTATGCGAACCTCTCGATGATCCCCGACGAGGCCAACTACACGGTCGAAGACATGGCCGCCGGCGACACTATCGGCACGCTCGCCGAGCGGTTCGTCGTCACCTTCGCCGCCCCCGGCGAGACGTTCGTCCAGGGCGGGGAGATGTGGCGGATTACCGAGATCGACGACGAGGAGGAGACCGTTCTCGTCTCCCCCATCGAGGATCCGACCGGCGAGGTGCCCTCTTGGGTCGGCCAGGAGATCCCCGTCCCTTACGATGTCGCCCAGCACGTCGGCCGGACACGGGCCAAAGCTCGCCATCGGTTCGACGAGGGCGCGAGCCGGGAACGCATCGCAAAGGGTTTTGCTGACCGGTTTCCTGTCGATGAACACACCGCAAGCGAGGCCCTAGAGCCCGTCGAACGCCACGAGGCTCCGATGCCAGCGGACGATCGGATCGTCCTCGAAGGGTTCGGTCGCGAGGTCGTCATCAACGCCGCCTTCGGGCACACGGTCAACGAGACGCTTGGCCGGCTGCTTTCGGCTCTCATCGGCCAGCAAACCGGCTCCTCGGTCGCCATGGAGGTCGATCCGTACCGTATCGAACTCGAAGTCCCCTCCGGGACGACGATCGGGGATATCGTCGATATACTGGAAACGACCGATCCCGACCACGTCGCGGAACTCATCGAGTTGAGCCTGAAGAACGCCGATACGCTGAAGTTCACGCTGGCACAGGTCGCCGCGAAGTTCGGGGCGCTCAAACGCTGGAAGGGGACAGGATCGAGTCAGAACCAATTCGGGAAGGATCGGCTCCTGGAGGCGCTCGAAGACACGCCGATTTACGACGAGGCCGTCCGGGTCGTCCTCCATGAACAACTCGACGCCGACGGTGCGAGCGAGGCCCTCCGACGGCTCCAGTCGGCCGATCTCGAACTCGAAACGGTCAGCGAGCGGACCGCGCTCGGGCGGGCCGGACGCTCGTCGGGTCGCGAGTTGCTCTCACCGGAGAACGCTGACGCCTCGGTCGTCGAAACGGTCAAAGAACGGATCATGGGCGATCGGGTGTTGCTCGCCTGTCTGCACTGCAAGGAATGGGACCGCAGACAGACCGTCGAGCGCGTCCCCGAACAGCCCGAGTGTCCGTCGTGTGGCTCGACCCGGATCGCGGCGTTGAATCCCTGGGCCGACGAGGTACTCGACGCCGTGCGGGCCAACGAGAAAACCGACGAACAGGACGAAAAGACCCAGCGGGCCTACAGGGCCGCAAGCCTGGTCCAGAGCCACGGCAAGAAGGCGGTCATTGCGCTCGCGGCACGGGGTGTCGGTCCGCGAAACGCGGCCTACGTGATCAACAATCACCGCGAGGACGAAGCGGAGTTCTACCGCGACATCATCGAGCGTGAGCGACAGTACGCCCGGACGAAGTCGTTCTGGTAAGCATGGCTTAATACCGTGGCGGCCGACCTCCCGACGATGGGTGAACTGCCAGCAACACTGTCCGGATTCATCGACGAGGTCGACGTCTCGGAGAAGACACTCCTCCTGTTGAACCGGACCAAGCCGGAGCCGTTCGTGGATCTGCTCTCGAAGGCGTTCGAGGGTCAGTCGGTGGCGGTGACGGAAAAACAGATCCCGGAAGGGGAAAACGACCTCGTTTGTCTCGTCGACGACGGGGACGTCGTGGCGACGACGCCGCTTTCGGAGCTCACGGAGGCGTTCTTGCTGGTCAACGTCGATCGGTATCGGACCGGGACGCGTCAGTCGGAACGTGGATCGTTCCCGGACGTGCTGACCGGCCTGGACGACACCGAGTTCGTCGTCGAGGGGTTCCCGCGCTCGGATCGGGAGAAACTCCTTCTGGTGGTGATCTCGCGGTTTATCGAGCATCGGGGACTCTCGAACGGCAGCGGGGAGCTTCACAGTACCTTTCAGCGGCTTTCGCGGCTCGATGACGAGTACGGGACCAGAACGATGTACGAGCGCCTCGGGAACAGCGATGTCGAGACGCACGTCTATGGGGTCCAGGACGATCCGGACGCCGTGGCCGACCTCGACGTAACGGTTCACAGCGGCGCGAGCGAAGAGTACCGACACTCGTGGGTCGTCGTCTTCACGCCCGAGTCCCGCGACGACCCCGGCCACGTGGCGCTCGTCGCAGTCGAGATCGATCGGAACGTCTGGCGGAGCGTCTGGACCTACGACGTCGATCGGACCGAGCGAATCCGATCGTACATGCGGGAGCGGTTCTGATCGCTACGGGACGGTCGCCGGTTGTCCGGTTCGGTCATCGATGGTACGGCTGCGATCGATCGATTTAGCAGTCCCAGCGCAGGCAGCGCGGCGCGCTGGAACGATCCCGCCGGTGGGTAGCTGACCGTGGGTTCGTGCTGTTTTCGTGATCTTGGTGTCCGAGCTCGCATGGAGACTCTATCAGCGAGTTACGGCTGTCGGGTCTGATCCGAGCGCCGGCGTCACAGCCGCAGTCGGTACGCTGGCTGGACACTCTGACTACGGGGCCGGAAGTACGTCGGCGCTGGGATGGAGGACGCTGGAATCGTCCTCATCGATGGTGATTACCGCCCAGTCGTAGTCGGGTTCGAGGTCGAGCAGTCGGTCGCGAACGTCCGGCGCCCGGTCGGCGCGAGCGACGAAACAGCGAAGCCGGCCATGTGTGTTCGCTTCGGCCGGGTCGGCGGCCGTCACGTAGACGGTCCGCCACTTGCGTTCGGCTCGGAGTTCGTCTCCCTCCTCCGTGACCTCGTAGCCGAGATCGCGGAAGACGGTGCGTGCCTCCTCGATGAGGGATGTGCTAACAGCTCCCATTCGAGAGGTGATTGGACGGGACGGAAAATAAAGATTCGCACGTACCCGATCGGTGACCTGTAGTCGTAGCGGTACGCTCCGATCGCGGCGAAGAAGCGACTATCGGCGCGATATATCGATTACGTTACGCGAAAGCGACTTCACTCGTGGGCAGCGTCCCACTCTTCGGCCTTGTGAAAGTTCGAACACTGGTTACACTGGATCCGTCCCATCGAATCGACAGCGATATCGAAGCTCTGACAGTTCGTACAAAAGAATCCCCAGCGACGCGTCCCCTCGGGATCCGCGTAGACGACCCGGAACGGTCCCTTGTTGCCCTTCTCGACCGACTCGGAGAGATACAGCGTGTCACCGTCCGGACCGGTTCGTTCGTCCATACCGGGAATCGGCTACCCGGCGACAAAACGGTCACGGTCCCGGACGACCCCCGAGAAACGCCACGATACGACACGGTTTTTTCCGCCCCGATCCGAGTTTCATCCGTGCGGTTGATCCACTACTCGGACATCGAGAACGCCCACGACGCCCCCGAGACGATCGGCCGCCTCGCCGGGACGATCGATGCTCTCGACGGCGAGGAGGCGCTCGTCTGTGGGACCGGTGACAACCTCGCCCCCGGCGTGTTACCGCTGGTCTCCCGTGGCGGGATCGCCCTGGAGTTCTTCGAAGCCGTTCGGCCGGCCGTCGAGACGTTCGGCAACCACGATTTCGATTTCGGTCCGGATCGCGCCGCCGAACTTGTCGCCCGCTCGCCACAGCGGTGGCTTTCGGCCAACGTTTCCCGGGCCGGCGAGCCCTTTGCCGGTGTCGATCCCTGGTGCATAGAGCGCGCCGGCGGCGAGCGGGTCGGCTTTTTCGGGCTCACCGATCCGACGACGCCATCGGTCGGCGACTTCGAGCACGAACTCGCGTTCTCCGATCCGATCGACGCCGCCCGACGCGCCGTCGAGGCGCTCCGCGATCGCGGCGTCGATTACGTGGTCGCACTCTCACACCTCGGCCGCACCGACAGTCGACTGGCGGCTGCCTGCGATATCGATGTCGTCCTCGGTGGACACGTCCACACCGAGCGGATCGAACGCATCGAGGGGACGGTGCTTACCCGTCCCGGGACCGGTGGCGAGGTCGTACTTGAAGTCGATCTCGACGCCGCCGAGGTGAACCGCCACGCCGTCGCCGATGGACCACTCGATTCGGTCCTCGCGGGACGCTACCGAGAACGGCTCGCGGCCGCCGGACTCGATACCGTCGTCGATACAGTCGAAGAACCCATCCTCCGGACCGATCAAGAGGCGTTCCACGGCGAAAGCCGCGTCGGAAATTTCGTTGCCGACGCCTATCGGTGGGCCGCCGAACGCGCCGTCGGGACCGACCCCCCCGTCATCGGCCTGCAAAACAGCGGTGGTATCCGAACCGGTCCGCCACTCACCGGCGCGGTCACGACTGGCGACCTCATCGGTCTCGTTCCGTTTGACGAGCCACTCGTGGTAGTCGAACTGACTGGCTCGGCGCTCCGGTCGGTCCTCCGGTCCGGCGGCGATACGCCCGGGTTCGGCGAACCCGACTGGTGGCACGCTCACGTTTCGGGAGCCCGGCTCGCATACGATTACGACGAGGATCGGCTCACGGCGACCACCGTCGCGGGCGATCCCATCGATCCCGACCGGCGCTATCGACTCGCCGTCTCGGAGTTTCTGTTACACACTGACGTTGAATTCCCGACGCTTGCGGAATCGAGCGTCGTTGAGCGGCTCGACACTCAGTATCGGGTTCTCATCGAATACGCTCGGACAGTCGGCATCGACCCCATGGTCGAGGGGCGGATCGTCCGGGACGGTCTTTAGACCGGCGGCGGTCCCGAGAGACAGTCGACCGGAAGGTTCAGGCCCACAGCGCATCTGGCATCGATAATGACGCTCGTCGTCGTCCCCGTTCGGTATCCACTCTCACGGCACTCGCGTGCGACGCTGGATCGGGCGATCGATGTAGCAGCGGAACAGGACGCGGATCTCACGGTGTTACACGTCAACCTCTATCAAAACGACGAGGCCGTCTCCCGGACCGAACTCAAGAACGCGGTCGAGTCGGAGTTCGGTCGGCTCCCCCGCGCCAGATACGTCGTTCGACCGGGGTTCCTCGTCGAGGAGACAATTCTCGATGAGGTCGCTGCGGAGGAGGCCGACTACGTCGTCATCGGCCGCAAGCAGGCCAGCCGGTGGCGACAGATGGTGCGTCGGCTGATCGACGATCCGGATATCGAGGGGTTCCTCCGTCGGGAACTCGACTGTGAAGTGATCACTGCGAGTCCGTAGCGTCGTCCTCGCGGTTTGTTTCCGTCGCCGTTTCCGCGCTTTTCGTTTCCGTCGCTGTTTCGGTGTCTTCCCGCGCCGTCGCACCGCCAGGTCGCGATTCGAGTGGGGTCTCAGACTCCCGCATCGTGACCTGGAGTTCGCCGCTCGTGTCGTCGAACACCATGTGCGAGTGTGGGTACGGGATCTCGATATCGTGTTCCTCGAAGCGGTCCCAGACCTCGGTCATCACCTTCGATCGAAGTGCGGTCTGCTTGTAGGGCTCGTTCGCCCAGTAGCGGAGTCGGAGCAACACACCGCTGTCGGCGAACTCCCGGATGTAGCAGGTCGGTGAGGCTGGGTATCGGGCGCTTCCGACCCGGATATCCGGTCCGCCCCTGATGATCCCCTCGACCGAGCGCGCCGCCGCCTCCATCTGATCGCGGGCAACGCCGATATCGCTCTCGTAAGTCACGCCCGTATCGAGTGTCATCCGGATCCGTGTGTCCTCAGCGGAGTAGTTGATCACGTCCCGTTCCCGCATCGTCCCGTTCGGCAGCACCACGAACGTGTTATCGAGCGTGAATATCTTCGTGTAGACGAGCGTGATCTCCTCGATGTACCCCTTCGTGCCGGTGTCCTCGAATTCGATCATGTCGCCGATCTCGTAGGGCTGCTCGGAGAGGATGAACACGCCGCTGATGAAGTTCCCGATGATCGGCGCGAGGACGATACCGACAACCGCGGAGAAAACCCCGACCGAAAGCGCGATGTTGCCGAACCCGATCCCGAAGAAACTCAGGGCGGTCAAAATCCCAGCGAGAACGATAGTGCCCTGCAGACCCCGCAGGATCGTCTGGGTCACCGAGGGTCGCTTGAACCGCCGCGCGACCCGCCGGCCGAGCACCTGTCGAACGAGTTGTGAGAAATAATACGCGAAGACGATGAGCGCAACGGCAGCGACAACCCGAAACAGAGAGACGGGGACGATATCGGGGAGCCATTCCGGCGGAGAGAGCCCGGGACCGCCGCCGATCGTCGAATCCGGCGCCGATGGCTCCGTCTGCAACGAAGCCGCCAGTCCGTTCATACGGTCTCGTCAGCGGGAGGCGGCAAAAAGTGTTCCCAATAGCGCGCTCTCAATATTGCGGTCGTCCCTGTTCGGCGCACTGTTCGTTTGCCTTCGCCCGTCGGTGGTTTAGCGTTCGGATCACGGCTCTCGATACTGGGGGGCGACGGTCTCTCCAACCGGACTCGCGGTCGGTCAGGGAAAGGGGTGGTACTCTCGGTCGAGCCGCGGTTCGAAGCCGAGCGACTCGGGGACTGTCCTTGCTCGTTCACCGAAGTACGGCTCACCGGTGAAAAGCGGCTGGGCCTCGGGAACGAGCACACGAACGGCCTCAAAGCCCATCGCTTCGACGTCGCGCGGCGTCAGGTGGGCAGCATAGGCATTTAGCCCGGGTTCGGAAACCCGGTCGACGAGCGCTGTCAGTTCGGCTTTCCCTGTCGGAGGGCTTGGCGGGCCGACGGTGCTGGCCGGAACTGTCGTCTCTGGCGCGACGAAGGATCGAGCCGAATCGGGGAACGCGGCGTGGGTACCGATCGCGCCGCCTGCCTCGTCGGATCGTTCAGTGCCCATCCGCCGCAGTTCGAGCCAGTTTTGGATCGCTTCCGCCAGTGCGTCACGGGCGGCGGCTGCCGGATCCAGTCTCGCCGCCGACCCGGCGGCGAACCGCGGCCACTCGCCATCGCGGTGGACGCAGGCAGCGATGACGGGGACGTCGATGTCCTGTGTGAGCAACAGGACCGTCGTCGAGAGCCCCTCGCTTTTCGCGCGGTCGGCGAGCGTCCCGAAGCGCTCGTCGTCGACGGTCAGCCCGATCGGCTCGTACGTCGAGTACCACGCGAGCATCGTGGCGTCGCGCTCTATGACTTCGTAGAGCCCAGATCGGATCGCCTCCGGACCACCGTTTCCGAGCCCCAGCCCGGTCGTGATCGCCGGCCGAACCGTCTGCTCCGGCGGCGGGAAGACGACGAGTTCGGCCGGCACCTCGAGCGACTCCCCGGTCCCGAGATGCTCGGCGGCGTGCCAGTAACTGACCGATCCGTCGTCGTTCCCGTCAGGCTGGACGAACTGCGCTGGATCGACGGGTGACTCCGGCTCCGTGCGAAACGCCCCGGTCCGGTAGACAGCGGCGCTGTATCGTTCGAGTGCCTCCCCGAGTGCTTTCATGAACGCCGGATCCCAGTCGAGCCCGACCCCGGCGGCATGGTCCGGCACGTCACCGTTGGAGAAGGGTGCGTTGGCGAGCGTCGCGAGGTAGTACGGAACGGGGAACGACTCCAGTTCCCCGACGGACTCGATGGGACCGACCCGGTCGTCGAAGGCGGCTTCGGCAAGCGAGATCGACTCCTCAAGCGACCGGGAAACCGCATCCCGTGGCAGCGTGTGTCCGCTTCCGGACCGGTCTGTACACGCACAGTACGGGATCGGAAGCACTCGCCGCTGTGCGTACGGAAGTTCGATCACGCCACCGAGTATCGTCGACTCTTGCCCCGAGACGAGTCCGGCGAGTTCGCGACCCGCGACAGCGCCGGCGAACCGCGCAGTCGGCGCCTCGCAGTGCCCGTCGTCCGTCTCCGGATCGCTCGCTTCGATCCGTCCACGGAGACAGTCAGGACACGCTGTTCCGGGTGCGTACCCCGAAACCGCCGCATCGACACCGTCGACCGGCTGGCCGCCGATACCTCCGAGCTCGACACTGACGAGCGGTGTATCGGTCTCACGGGCACGCTCGGCCGCCCGCTGAAGCGCTGTCGCCTCCACCTCCGTAACGAGGACCGCGATGTCGGATCGACCGACAGCATCGATATCGATGGCTGCTGGTTTCGCTTCGGTGTCCGCAAGCGCTGCGCGGATCGCCTCGACGGCGACGCCGCCGCCGGCCAGACCGACCGTCGTCACGGTCGGTCACCGATGGCTGGAATCCGGGATGTTCGCTCGGTCATACGTGTCTGTCCGTTCGGTGACCGATAAAAGCCGTGGAGCGTCTTCACCCAGCGATTCGATCATGGGTCGAGCATCGACCGGGCAGTGTTAACGAATTCCTCTGTATCGACTCCTTTGAGGCTCTTATCGGCGATTTTGAGTCGGAGTCGGGGACGACCGACGTCGATCGGAACCTTCTCCGTATCGATCAGGCCCGCCTCCTCCAGTCGGGATTTGGTCCGTGAAAAAGTGGCCTTGGAGGCGATCCCGACGTCCTCGCCCCACTTCGAGATGTCGTACAGTAGATCCTCGTTTTTTCCAGCGACGAGAAGCGAGATGGTGACTTCGTCGAGGTTCCTCCCGCCTTCGGTCCCGGTATCGAGCGCCGACAGGACAGCGTCGAAGTCCCCCGCAGTCGATTCACCGAGGTCGGCCTCGAGTGTCTCTCGAACCCGGTCGAGCGACGGCGTGCGCAGGGTGTACGGTTCGGCGCTCTCCCAGGCGGACTCGAATCGATCTCTGGCGTCCTCGATGAACGCTACGTCGTCGGTCGTCAATCCCCCAACGCGCCCGCCGGCGTGGACGACCGCAACAACGGATCGTTCGGTGAGGACGAGTGTGTTCGTCCCCTCGTGACAGCTCCGAACTTCGAGTCGGCCGGCTTCGACGTGACCTGCGGCCCGTCCGGCGACAAGGAAATTCTCCATAACGGTCTTCAACGTCTCGGCGTCGGCGAGCAGACGGACTGACGGCGTATCGGGGTTCAGAACCTCGACGAGGGCTTCGATCGTCGGGGAATCCGGGGCGATGACGAGGGGGGATCCATTCTCGACATCGAGGGCTTCGCCGAGCACCTCCGCTACGGATCGCCCCATAATATTTGATTCCATCAGCCTACATACAACTAAAGCGTTGAATGTATTTAATATTAGTGGAGAAATACCTGCAAAACACTGCTATTCGGGACGTAGATTTGGCCTCTCGACGTCTTACGCCCACAGCGGGGGATTCTCCGGAAACGGGTAACTTCTTGTCCTGGCGTCCCTCACTCCCGGTATATGGAATACGAGCAGGTTCGAGACACCGATCCGGCGGTGGCGGACGCCCTCGTCGGCGAACGAGAGCGTCAGGAGGACACCCTCGCGATGATCGCCTCGGAAAACCACGTCTCCGAGGCCGTTCTGGAGGCCCAAAGTTCCGAGTTGACGAACAAGTATGCCGAGGGCTACCCCGGTGAGCGATACTACGCGGGCTGTGGCTACGCTGACGAGATCGAGGAACTCGCCATCGAGCGTGCCAAAGAACTCTGGGACGCCGAGCACGTCAACGTCCAGCCACACGCAGGGACGCAGGCCAACATGGGCGTCTACCTCGCCATGCTCGACCCGGGCGATAAGATCCTCTCACTCGAGCTCGAGCACGGCGGACACCTCAGTCACGGGCATCCAGCGAATTTCACCGGCAAGACCTACGAGGTCGAGCAATACGAGGTCGACCCCGAAACCGGATACATCGACTACGAGGGGCTCCGTGAGCAGGCCGAGGAATTCGACCCTGATATCGTCGTCTCTGGGTACTCCGCGTACCCGCGGGAGGTCGACTTCGAGCGAGTACAGGCGGCTGCCGACGCGGCTGACGCGTACCACCTCGCCGATATCGCTCACATCACCGGCCTCGTCGCCGCCGGTGTCCACGAGTCGCCGGTCGGCGTCGCGGACTTCGTTACCGGATCGACACACAAGACGATCCGCGCCGGCCGCGGTGGCATCATCATGTGTGACGAGGAGTACGCCGACGCGATCGATGCGGCGGTCTTCCCCGGCGCGCAGGGCGGCCCGCTCATGCACAACGTCGCCGGCAAGGCGGTCGGGTTCGGCGAAGCACTGACGCCCGGCTTCGAGCAGTACGCCCAGCAGGTCGTCGACAACGCCGAAGCGCTCGGCGAACGCCTCGAAGAGCACGGCTTCTCGCTCGTTTCCGGCGGCACCGACACGCATCTCGTCCTCGTCGATCTCCGGGAATCGCACCCGGACACGAGCGGTACTGTCGCCGAGGAAGCCCTCGAGGAAGTCGGGATCGTCCTCAACAAGAACACCGTCCCCGGCGAAACACGGTCGCCCTTCAACCCCTCGGGTATCCGCGCCGGAACGCCGGCCCTGACGACCCGTGGCTTCGACGAGGAGGCCTGCAAACAGGTCGCGGACATCATTTATCGGGTCGTCGACAACCCAAACAGCGAGGACGTCAAGACGGAGGCGGCGGCGACGGTCTCCGAACTCTGCTCGGAGTTCCCGCTGTACGACCGAGAGGACGCTCTCGTCGACTTCGAGTAATCGCTTCGTTTCGATCCGCTCCAGCCTGGCCGGGTCGACACCATCGAGAAACCGAAAATGTATCAACTCCTCTATCGTCTCAAACGGCCGCTCAGGTATGTGATGGCCGTCCTGTACGTGATCGCAGGCGCCATGCACTTTCTCGTCCCCGAGGTGTACGTTCAGATCGTTCCGCCAGTCCTCCCCGGACCGCTCACGCTCGTTTATCTGTCGGGTATCGCCGAGATCGCGCTCGGACTCGGGCTCCTCCATCCCCGAACCCGTCGGCTGGCTGCATGGGGACTCATCGGGCTGTTGATCGCGATCTTTCCTGCGAACGTCTACATGGCCACGAGCGGCGTCGTCATTGAAGGCACACCCGGCGGCGGCGACCCCTCAGAAATCGTACGCTGGGGCCGGCTGCCGCTGCAGGTTATCCTCGTCGCGTGGGCGTGGTGGTATACACGCCCGACACCGGGTGGGTCCGCCGAGTGATCCATGGACGCGTCCCGAGCGTCGACTCCTGAGTGCTGGCACACACGCGACCGTTTTTTATATACCCCGGAGCCCAACGAGCGGCCATGAGTACCTTCGTGGTCGTCGGCGGTGACGCGGCCGGAATGTCGGCAGCGAGCAAAGCGAAACGCGACGATCCGGACCTCGATGTCGTCGTCTTCGAGAAGGGTGAGTGGGTCTCCTACGGCGCCTGCGGGTTACCCTACTACATCAAGGGTGAGATCCAGACGCTCGAGGAACTGGTCTCGGTCACGCCCGAACAGTTCCGCGAGAAACGGGATATCGATCTCCGGACGGGCCACGAGGTGGTCGATATCGATCCTGACGACCGGGTCGTCACTGCACGGAGCGATGACGGCGAACTCCGACAGTCCTACGATCACCTCCTGATCGCGACCGGCGCGAAGGCGATCGTGCCCCCAATCGACGGCGCCGATATCGAGGGCGTCTACACGCTCGGTTCGATGACCGACGGGAAAGAACTGCGAGATTTTGTCGCCCGATCGCGGGAGGAAAGCCCGCTCGAACAGCCCGACAGTGGTCCGGCCTGTCACTTCCTCGAATCGTGTGAGGGAGCAGTCGGGGTCGTCGGCGGCGGCTACATCGGCATCGAGATGGCCGAGGCGCTCGCGGCCAACGATTTCGAGGTCCACCTCTTTCAGCGCGGCTCGCAGGTCCTCAAGACGTTCAGCGGGGCGACGAGCGAGCGCGTCGCCGAGCATCTCCGCGAACAGGACGTCGCGCTGTATCTCGATTCCGAGGTCGAGGCGTTCGACGGAACGGACAGCATCGAAGCGGTGCGAACGGCCGACGAACGCGTCGAAGTCGAAATGGCGCTTCTCGGGACCGGCGTCCGTCCCCGAACAGAACTCGCCGAAGACGCGGGGATCAAACTCGGGCCCACGGGCGCGATCGCGACCGACGAATACCGCGAGACGAACCGGGCGGACGTCTACGCCGCCGGGGACTGCGCCGAAGCCGAACACGTCGTCACGGGCGAGCCGGCTTACGTCCCGCTCGCGCTGACTGCTAACCGACACGGTCGTGCGGTCGGGCAGACCGTCGCCGGAACGCCGGCCATGGGCGGTGGGGTAGCCGGCACGGCAGCGGTCAAGGCCTTCGAAATCGAAGCTGCCCGGACCGGACTGATCGATCACGAGATCGCCCGGAACGCCGGTTTCGACCCGGTCACGGAGACGATCAAAGCGAAATCTAGGGCGGGATACTATCCGGAAGGCGGAACGGTTCGTGTTACCCTTACCGCTGACCGGGATTCGGGTCGGGTGCTTGGCGGTAGCCTCGTCAGCGAGTACGGTGAGGGCGCGGTTCACCGGAGTCACGCCCTCGTCGGCGCGGTAACGGAACGGATCACGGTCAGCGAGCTTTCGAACTACGACCTCGCATACGCGCCGCCGTTCAACACCACGTGGGACCCGATACTGACGGCGGGGAAGGTCCTCGACAGTAAACTCTGAGCTCGTTCAGTCCGTGGCTGTCGAAGAAGGACCCGAACGATTGATACGTCCAGCGCGCCGCCACTCCGGTAATGACGACACGCATCGACGGTAACGCCGTCGCCGCCGACATCCGCGAGTCACTCACCGACAGCATCGACACGCTCGACTCGGAGGGCGTCACGCCGGGACTGGCGACCGTACTGATGAGCGACGATCCCGCGAGCGAGACGTACGTCTCGATGAAACAGCGCGACTGTGCGGAGGTCGGGATCGAGAGCAGCCACGTCGAACTGGAGACCGACGCGCCTGCCGACGAACTCTACGAGACGATCGACGATCTCAACGCCGATCCGGAAATTCACGGCATCCTCGTCCAGATGCCGCTCGTCGACCACGTCGATACGCGCCGGGTTTTGCGCAGCGTCGATCCACTGAAGGACGTCGACGGTTTCCATCCGGAAAACGTCGGACGGCTCGTCGCAGGACACGATCGGTACCGGCCCTGTACGCCCCACGGTATCCAGAAGCTCCTCGAAGCATACGACGTCGAAACCGAGGGCGCAAACGCGGTCATCGTCGGCCGCTCGAACATCGTCGGCAAACCGCTCGCAAACCTCCTCCTTCAGAAGGCCGAGGACGGCAACGCGACGGTGACGGTCTGTCACTCCCGAACGGAAAACCTCGCCGAAAAGACCCGGGACGCCGACATCCTCGTCGCTGCGGCCGGTCGGGCGGGGTTCATCGACGGCGGGATGATCGGTGAGGGCGCGACGGTCATCGACGTCGGCGTCAACCGTGTGGACGCGGACAACGAGAAGGGGTACGAACTCGTCGGCGACGTGGCCTACGAGAGCGCTGCCGAGCGGGCCGAGGCGATCACTCCGGTCCCCGGCGGCGTTGGCCCCATGACGCGGGCAATGTTGCTGTACAACACGGTAAAGGCAGCGAGTCTCCAGACCGATACTGACGTGACGCTACCCTGAATGTCGCTGTCGCCCGACGAACTGGCTGAACGCTACGACGATCCGTTCCGGAAGAGCGACCGAATCGAGGTCTCGGACGAGCGATTCGATCGGGGGATCGAGCGCGGCGACGACGGGGCGTGGGGTGTCGGGGCGCTCGTCATCGAGGGCGGACAGGCGCTCTTCGTTCGCGAGGGTGATATGTGGCTGCTCCCCGGCGGACGACTCGAACCGGACGAATCGCCGGCGGCCGGCGCGAAGCGGGAACTCAGAGAGGAGACCGGGATCAGAATCTCGATCCAGGGGCTCGGTGCGATCGCGGAGCAGACATTTACTCGAGCGGGAACTGACGAATCCTATGAGTTCTACTTCGCGACGTTTCTCGGATCACCACGCGATCCGGACCATCCGAGTGAGGTCCACCCGGCCGATAGCGCGATCGACGAAGTCGCCTGGCGTCGCCGGGTACCGACCAACACCTTCGATCGCGATCTCGTGACGCGGCTCGTCGAGACACATATTTGAGTACCAATACGTGGCCAACGCCCCTGTGTCCTGACCGCTTGCCCGCGTTCCGTCGAGGCGGTTGTGCGACAGCCGGAACGTGACATGAAGTGTCGCCCGCTCGCTATCCCGTTCCCGATCGATTGGGGCGTTTCGAGGTCGACAGCTTCGGTTCAGGGATCCCACCGGGCTGTACCGGGAGCTCTAGCTCAATGCGTCGAGTCGCTTCTCGGCTCGGACGAGTGCACCCTCGTCACCCGCAGAGAGATAGCGGCCGAGCGCCCGCGCTGCGGCGACCAGGCGTTCGGACTCTTCGGTGGCGACGTCCCCCTGAAGCGCACGGATCCGTTTGACGTGGCTCGATAACCGCTCGATGGTATCGTCGACCGCCGGGTTCGGGTGTTCCTTCAGGTAGGTCCGAAGATCCGAACGATATTCTTTCACCGCATTCGCGTACGCGAGTCCACGCAGTGCCCGCATGGAGCGGGGTACCTCGTCGACGGACGGTCGCTCACCCTCGTCGGCCCGAAGCAGCACGGTGAAGTACAACTCCTCCTCGTCGTCGGTGTCCATTCGGCGAGTCAGCTCACCAGCGACGGACCGCAGTTCCATCGCTGCCAGATACGTGTCGTCGAGGTCACGGAGCGTTCCCCCATCGATGAACCCATAGCCACGCGTGAACGCCCGACTGCGGTCGCTCGCCCGCTCGGCGAGACGACGGAGCGGTTCCGATTCTACGCGCGTCCGGACCGGCGTCAGATCGAGGGTCGCCGCTGTCGCGGTGTGTAGTGACCGGTCTTCGTCGGTGCCGACGCTGTTGAGGCGGCCACACGCCGGACACGAGATCGACCCGGTGTCGTAGTACGACCACCGATTGCCGCACGCCTTGCACTCCCGCTGGCCGCGGATCTTCATACGACAATCTGAGGTATGCGGCCTGAAAACACTCCCGGCTGTATACCCGGATGACAAAGCTTCATTTCCCCGCTGGTCCAAGGACAAATATGCGTGACGAAGAGGAAATCCGCGAACAGTACGAGTTTCTGAAGGACGAACTGGACGACGAAGACATGAACCACGAGGGCGTCAGACAGATGTTCACGTATTATAAACGGGCTCTCGGGTGGGTTCTCGAGGAGGAGTATATCTAACGTCGCCAGTCCGTACTGTCGGACCGGACGGACCCTATCAAAAAGCGCCGTGGTCCGGTACATTTATACACCGCTAACCTCTTGTGTCAGGTGACGCTTCGCTTGGAGGGCCGAAGCGTCAGCGGGGACCAATTCAGGGCGGCAAGCGTCCGGCCGGTCCTTTTCATCCGGCCGGTTCGCTTTCCTCTCTCGCTGAACTGATCACCGACAGACAGCCGTCCGCTCGTCCATCGAAGCGATCGGCCTTCCAGCGGATCGGCAACGAGAACCACTCCGGTAGTCGGCCCGAGAGACCGTATACTCGCGGATGGTCGCGCTCCCGATAGATCAAATCTGTTAATTGAGAGGTGTGCTTTCGGGACGGCTACGATCCGGAACAACTCCCGTCCGTATGACACTGTTCCGACGAACTGTCATCGGGTAGATTCGACGAGTCATGGCTTCGAACCGCAGTATCGCGATCACATACGTCGGATCCGATATATTTAAATTAACACGACAGTAATTTATTAGCAGATCTGACCGATGCACGACCTAACAGGTTTCCAGCGCGATCTACTGTACGTCATCACCGGACGCGACGACCCTCACGGACTGGCGATCAAAGAGGAACTAGAGGACTACTACGAAAAGGAGATCCATCACGGTCGGCTGTATCCGAACCTCGATACGCTCGTCGAGAAGGGACTCGTCGAGAAGGGCCAGCGGGACCGGCGGACGAACTTTTACACCCTGACGCGGCGCGGCCGTCGTGAAATCGATGCCCGCCGTGAATGGGAAGACCAGTACGTCGAGATCGAGTAACGCAAACGGCTGTTGCTCGCTTCGGAACGGCCGTTCGCCGATGACGTGTCGGCGCTGTTTTGAACGCGCTGTCGGCGACAGCCGAACAGCTGCTCAACCGAGGCCGAACCTCTTTCGGACAGTGTGCCGATAGGCCGTGTATGGCCGCTGATCTCGACGAAAAGACGGATCGCTACGAGACGCTTCTGGCGGCGGCGCTCGACGCCGCGGAGGTCGCTCCACAGGACGGGACACCGCTGCACGAAGCGGCACTGGAGTGTCGAGAGATGGCCGAATCGTACCTGAAGGACGGACGGCACTTCAGATCGGAGGACGACACCGTCAACGCACTCGCGTCGTTCTCCTACGGCCACGGCTGGATGGACGCGGGCGCACGGCTCGGACTCTTCGAAGTTCCGCCGGACGTCGATCTGTTTACGAACGCTTGAACGTTCCCCGGTCCCGCGATCGGGGAACTCATACCGGCCGCGATCCAACGTGCAGTATGCTCGAGGAGTCGGCGCTCGGCGATGGCTGGACTGTCTGGAACGCCGATGCCGAGCGGGCGATCCTCGCCTATCGGCCGGACGTCTTCGACGGATCTGCGTTCCCTGCCCCGTGTATGCCGACTATTTATCTCGCCCGGGGCCGCCGCAGTCGCCGTCCCGAAGGGAACCGAAACCTCCCGCCGGACGCGCCATGGCTGGTCAGACTTCGCTTGGAGCCCGAAATCGACCGTAAACCCGACGCCTACGACACTCGCTCGGACGCGGTCGCGGCCGCGGTACGGCTGACCGAGCGCTTCGCCGACGGGGGGATCGACTATCGGTCGTTGTATCAGGTCCCCCGCGAGGAGTATCTCGAGAAACTCGACGAACTGACTGGGAGTCCGTAGCTTTATCGACTGCCCTTGCAAAGCCCCTTGTATGTCGTGGGAAACCGTCGACCTCGAGTGGAGCACCGACATCGCAACCGTGACTGTCGATCGCCCCGACGCGCTCAACGCCCTGAACGTCGAGACGCTGGAGGCGCTGGGCGAGGCGGTCGCCGAGGCGGAGGCGGGCGATGCTCGTGTACTCGTACTCCGGGGTGCCGGCGAGCAGGCCTTCATCGCCGGTGCGGATATCAAGTACATGAAAGACCTCTCCACGGAGGAGGCACAGGCGTGGGGCGAACTCGGCCATAGTGTCACCGACGCCCTGGAGCAGTTTCCCGCTCCGACAGTCGCCGTCGTCGACGGCTACGCGTTCGGCGGGGGGTGTGAGATGGCGATGGCCTGCGACCTGCGGATCGCCAGCGAATCGGCGCTCATCGGCAACACGGAGATCGACCTCGGTATCATCCCCGGCTGGGGTGGCACCCAGCGACTTCCGCGACTCGTCGGCGAGGAGACCGCAAAGCGGATGATCTACCTCGGGCAGCGTCTCGACGCCGAGACCGCCGAAGATGAGGGGCTCTTCGGTGAGGTCGTCCCCGACGAGGAAATCGACGACCGGGCGGCCGAACTCGCTGCCGAAATCGCCACGAAACCGGCGTTCGCGCTCCGGGCTGCAAAGCAGGCGATCGCCCAGGGGTATAGCGATCCTGCCGGACTGGATTACGAAAAGCGCACGTTTGCCGGCCTCTTCGGAACCCCGGACCAGCGCGAAGGAATGACAGCGTTCGTCGAAGACCGCGAGGCGGACTTCGAGTAACGGGCGCGATACACCACTGAGCTCCTTTTGGGCGACTGTTAGCTCATCCCTGTCCGACCATCGAGTCTTCGTCCTCCCACTCGCGCTCGCGGAGCTCGTACTTTTGAACCTTGCCGGTCGCGGTCGTCGGCAGTTCTGCGACGAACTCGACACGTCGAACGGTCTTGTAGCTCGCGAGATTATCCCGTGTGAAATCGGTGAGTTCGTCGGCGGAAATCCCGGGCGAATCCGGATCGCCACTCTCCGGAACGACGAACGCCTTGGGCGTTTCGCCCCACTCCTCGCTCGGGGCGGGGATGACTGCCACCTCCGAGACGTCCGGGTGCTCGAAGAGAGTGTCCTCCAGTTCGATCGAGGAGATGTTCTCCCCGCCGGAGACGATGATGTCCTTCTTTCGGTCCTGAATCTGTACCATGCCGTTCTCGTCGACCGTCGCGAGATCACCCATATGGTAGTAGCCCTCGACGCGGTCGTTGAACGCTTCCTCGGTCGCCTCGGGCTTTCCGAGATAGCGGTCCATCACCTGGTTCCCGCGGACGACGATCTCGCCGATCGTCTCGCCGTCTTCCGGGACATCGTTCCCGTTTTCGTCGACGACGCGGACATCGGTCCCGAGATAGCCCATCCCCTGGGTCTTCTTGACGGCGAACCGGTCGTCGTCGTCGTCTTCGAAGTACCGGCGGGCGTCCGACGTCGTGACGAGCGGGCCTGTTTCGGTCGCTCCATAGACGTGTTTGAGGTACCAACCGAACTCGTCTTCGACCGTCCTGATGGTCGCCTCCGGTGGTGCGCTGCCGGCGGTCGCGACGCGGACATCAGCGGCCCCGGTCGTCGATACCTCATGTGTATCGTAGTAGTCGAGCAGCATGTTGAGGACAGTCGGGGCGGCACAGAGATACGAGACGCCTTCGCCGTTGATCGCCGTGAAGATCGATTCGGCGTTGATGCCGCGGGTACAGACGTGCTTGGCCCCCATTCCGGTGATCGCGTAGATGTGGCCCCAGCCGTTGACGTGGAACATCGGCAGCGTCCACAGATAGACGTCGTCGTCGCTGATCTCCTGGTGGACGGCTACCAGATACGCGTGCAGTGTCTCGGTGCGGTGGGTCCGCATCACGCCTTTGGGGTCTCCCGTCGTCCCCGACGTGTAGTTGATCGTGATGACGTCGTCTTCATCCATCTCCGGCCGGTCGTACTCCGGGCCGGATTCGTCGATGACCGTCTCGAAGTCTTCCCACTCCCCGTCGACCTCGCCGGCGTCGTTCGTGATGAACACCTCCGTCGGGACGGAATCGCGGACCGATTCGATCTTTTCGGCGAGTTCGTAGTCGGCGAAGACAGCGGTCACCTCGGCATCGTTCAGGATATACTCGAAGTCCTCCGGCAACAGCCGGTAGTTCAGCGGCGTGTGAACCGCCCCGATCTGCATGATCCCGTAGGCTGCTTCGAGATGATAGTGAGTGTTCGGATCGAGGACGGCGACCGTGTCCCCTTTCTCGATACCGCGGGCCTGTAGTGCGGCGGAGAACCGGTCGGCCCGATCCCCGAACTCGTTGTAGGTGAACCGCTCGCCGGTCGTCGCGACGACTGCTTCCATCTCGCCGTAGTCCCGACGAGCGCGGTCGAGGAACTCCGTTGTCAGTAGTGGTTTTCGCATACTTCGGTCTCTACGCCCCCCAGTAATAATAATTAAGAATTATTTCTATCGGACCCTCCCACTGTGGAACCGGTTCACGCGCTATCACGACACTCCCAACGGAAGAACTATTCACTGTCGCCGGGTACTGCGTGACCATATGCCACAGCCAGTGATCGCAGCAGTCGGGTCCTCGTCCGTCGGACGGACGGATCTTCCCGGCAGAGATCTGTTCTCCATCGCGCTTGAGGAAGCCTTCGATGGATTACCGGATCCTGCAGCGCTCGCCGACGCGCTGTACGTCGGCAACCAGTCAGAACAGTACGAACACCAGATCATGCACGGGACGCTCCTCGCCGAGTGGGCCGGTCTCAGGAACGTCCCCGCAGAGCGCGTCGAGGGATGTGCGGCCGCAGGGGCCCTCGCCCTCCGGCACGCGGTGAAAGACGTTCGGAACGGCGACCACGAGGGTGTATTGGCCTGCGGCGTCGAGAAGATGACCGCTGGCGGTACGGGGGGTGCCACGGACGCGCTCTCGGCCGCGTTCGATCGCGCGATCGAGCAGCGATCCGGGGTGACAGCCCCAAGTCAGTACGCGCTACTCGCACAGCGATATCTCCACGAGACCGACGCGACCGAGACGGACATGGCTGAAATCGCAGTCAAGAATCACTCCAACGCCCTGAAGAACCCGAGGGCCCAGTTCTCCGAGACGATCGATGCCGAGACAGTACTCGATTCGCCGCCGGTCGCGCCCCCACTGAAGCTCTATGACTGTGCCCCGGTCGGCGACGCGGCCGCGGTTACCCTCGTCACGACCGCCGAGGTCGCCGATGATCTCGGCGTCCCCGCGGTTGCGGTCGGCGGCACCGGCGCAGCCGCGAACAACATCGCCGTCGCCGAACGGAACATGACCGAGATCGAGGGTGCAGCCATCGCTGCCGAAACAGCCTACGAGCAGGCTGGCATCGGGCCGGAGGCGGTCGACATCGCCGAGGTCCATGACGCGTTTACCGTTTCGGAAGCGCTGCTGTCCGAGGCCGCCGGATTCGCACCGACCGGACGGGGCTATCAGAGCTATCTCCCGCCCGAGGAGCGCGACGGGGGGTGGACCGACGTCGAACTCAACACGAGCGGTGGGCTGAAAGCCCGCGGCCACCCGATCGGTGCGACCGGGATCCTACAGGCGATCGAGGCGTACGAACAGCTGACCGGCACGGCCGGCGATCGGGCGGTTTCCGGCGCGGAGACGGCACTCCTGATCAACGAGGGCGGCGTCGCGGATGCGGTCACCGTTGCGCACGTTCTCACGACGGAGGTGGCACGATGAACGAACCCAGCGACCGACTCGATGCCGACAGCCCGCTGACGTTGCCGGGATTCTTTTCGGCGCTCGCCGACGGTGAGCTCTTGGGTGGCGTCTGTGCCGACTGTGACGAGGTGTTACTCCCGCCGCGGCCGGCCTGCTACAACTGTGGGGGGCGGAACGTCGGTGTCGAAACTCAGCCCAAGACAGGCGCAATCTACAGCTACACGGCGGTTCACGCGCCGCCGCCGGCGCTGAAGGCGAACGCTCCGTACACGGTCGCGGTCGTCGAACTCGATTCCGGCGGCCGGCTGACCGGACGGGTCGATGCCGACTACGATGCCGTCGAGATCGGCGATTGCGTCGAACTCCGAACCAGATCGTTGACCGAGGACGAACGGTCGATCGCCCTCGAACACGAACTCGAGTGGCCGGTACACGTCTTCGAACTCGACGCCGACAGTCGGTAGCGACTACCCGTCCCTCGATCCGTCCCCTCGACGACGGGCTTAACACACTGCCGAAAAAAAGGACAGTATGTCGAAGGTCACGCTCATCGGTGAGACGCTCGCGGAGGTGGGGACGGAGTTCGTCTACCGCGGCGAATCCTCCGCCTGCGAGGGCTGTCCGTACCGTGAGCAGTGTCTAAACCTGACGGCCGGGCGCCGGTACCGCGTGACCTCGATCCGCGATTCGGGCACGCTTGAGTGTGCCGTCCACGCCGCCGGAGTAACAGCTGTCGAAGTCGAAGCGGCGCCGGTGCTCGCGAACGTTGCCTCGAACGCCGCCTACGCTGGCAGCAAGGCCGAACTCGAGGGGGCGTGTCCGTACACCGAATGTCCGAGCCACGAATTTTGTGAGCCCCAGGGGGCCGACTTCGACGAAGAGTACCAGATCACGGAGGTCGTCGGTGAGCCGCCACACGACCACTGCATGCTGGATCGCGACCTGACACTCGTCGAGTTCGCGCCCGAAAGCGATTAGCCGTTACCGGCTTCCACGGTTGGTCCGCATCGGATCGTCTACACTGGATTGCGACGGTTGCTCGCCGTCGAGCCGGCCGACCAGGCTCCCGGCGTAGCCGAAGACGTTCCGGTAACCGTACGCAGACAGCAGGATCGGGTAGAACGGGTACTCGGCGACCAGCGGTTCGCCGTCGGCCGCAGCGAAGCGTTCTCCTTCCGGGATCCGTTCGAAGTTCTCGGCGAAGACTTCGTACTGTTCGGCCGCCGGTTTCGGGATTCGTTGATCGAGCCGGAACACCGATAGTGGATGGTGGCGGGGGGGCTCCGTGTCACCCGAGAGCACGCCGACTGCGACGAGGAACTCTCTCGAGAGTCGCTCGGCGTGCTCCGCGGCCGCCCTCGAACCCTGATGTCCACACTCGAGCTCGACCACGTTCGGATACGAAATAAGTCGCCCGCCGCTGTAGCCCGCCGTCTCGACGAGTGCCTCGACCGACAGGTACGGGCAGACGGAGCGGGCGTATCCGTCGAGTTCTTCGACCAGTGCAAACGGCTCCGGGTGTGACTGTGTCGAGTGCAGCGAGAGGATCTCACAGCCCCGAATCTCCGAGAGTAGCTCATGAGCTAGCCGTCCCTCGTGAGTGTCGGCCTCGGGCGATCCGGGGAAGGCCCGATTGAGATCCTCGTCTATGTATCTGACGTCCCGATCCAGCGCCCGTTCGTTGGCTACGATGAGCTTGACCGGTCGCTCGACCGAGAGGTCGGACTCCAGAAGTGCCTCGATCGCGATCACCCCGCAGGGTTCGTCACCGTGAATGCCCCCGACGATGGCGACCTCCGGCGTTCCATCACCCAGCGTCTCGACACGCATCTACCGGGAGATAGCGTCTCCGGCGGTATGAACCCCGCGTTTTCGCGACCCTCTGGGCCGTCGAGAAGGGTGCTCGCTTTCGAACTCCTCCGTTTGCTTTGGCCTGATGGGATAGACGGATATTCCTGTCTGGAGGTCGAGCACTCGATCATGCACCAACCGATAGACCGACAACCGCGACCGGTCGGACGGGCAGAGACATGAAGCCGGAAAACGTCGACGCCATTGTCGACCTCACCTATGGAGTGTTGATATTCGTCGCTATCGCCGTCATCTTCGTCGTCGGAACCAACGTCGGTATCGCGTTCGGACTCGGCGTCTTAGTATCGTATGTCATCCACATCGTCTGGAAGATGTCCCGGTACGATCCCGACTGGATGACGAGAGAGGTCGCCGATCAGGTCGAAAAGACGGTCAGTAACACGGTGAGCCGGGAGGTCGAACGGACCGTCGACGAGACGGTTGGGGACACGGTGAGCAAGCAGGTCGAGGCGCAGGTCGAAGAGACCGTCGGCGACACGGTGAGCAGGGAGGTCGACGGCGTGGCCGCGGAGGTCGGCGATACGGTAAGCAAGGAGGTCTCCGGAAGGGTCGAAGAGACGGTCGGTGACAAAGTCGAGGAGACGGTCGGCGAAAAAGTCGAGGAGACGGTCGAGGAGAAGGTCGGCGAAAAAGTCGAAAAGACGGTCGAAGAAGCGGTCGGCGAAAAAGTCGAGGAGACCGTCGAGCAGACCGTTGGCGAAAAAGTCGAGGAGACGGTCAAGGAAACCGTCGGCGATGAGGTGACTGATGCCATCGAAACGGCAGAGTCGGATGCGATCGAGGCGGACGACGACGCGGACCCGGAAGACAACTGATTCGGATTGTCGTCCGATCCACCCGCCACTGTCCCGCCCAACCGATGTCGTAATTAAACGATGGACGGGCTGGACACCGCAGGATGGTGATCCGGTCGATCTATCCTTCGCGAAGCTCGAATTCGATTCGTTCGGTCTCCTCGCCTTTCGAGGTCACCGCAGTGATCTCGATCCGGCCGATCTCGCCCAGCGACTCGACGTGGGTGCCGCCGCAAGGACACATGTCGAAGTCGGCTATTTCGACCACCCGAAGTGGGTCCACGGAGTCCGGGATCAGATCCAGTAGTGCGCGCCCCTCGTCGACGTCCCGTTCGACCAGTTCGCGATCTCGGTTCTCCTTCCGGACCGGGAGGTCGCGATCGATCGCCTCGTTGCTTCGACGCTCGATGAGCGCGACGTCCTCGTCGTCGAACTCGGCGGGCTCGAAGTCGATACGCGAGCGGCCGGGGTAGACCTGATTGCCCGCTGTCGTCGCCCCGTATTCGTCGAGGACAATCCGGGAGACGACGTGTTGGGCGGTGTGCATCCGGGTGAGCTTCTGCCGACGTTCGGCATCGATCTCGCCTTCGACTGTCGCTCCCGGCTCCGGGGGCGTCCCGGAGACGTCTTCGATCTCGTGGCGGACGTCGCCGTGCGACTTCCTGACACCGGTGACAGTCGCGTACCCGTTGTCCCAGTCCAGCCGTCCGTGGTCGGCAGGCTGGCCGCCGCCCTCCGGATAAAAGTACGTCCCGTCCAGAACGATGTAATCCGGTGTCGCCTCCGTAACTGTCGCCTCGAAAGTCGTGACGTCGTCTTCGTCGGGGAGATACAGGAGTTCGGTCACACGCGCTGTAGACCGCACACGAATAAATCGTCTTTCGTCGAGCCCGGACTCCTGGACAGCCCGACGACCGGATCGAAGACGGGCCAAACACCGACACCCGCTGTCGTTCTGGTATCGGTATGTCCGTCTGCCGCCGTGCCCGGTGGGACAGGTTTTTGTACCGTCGGTCTATATTGTGTATTGAGTACAATACATGACAAGATCATGCGACCGGTTCGTTCGACGCGTTGCCGGTGTCGTCGTGTTGATCGGGTTCCTCCTCGGTTGGTTCGTAAACGAGTGGTTCTTCCTGATCGACGCGTTCGCTGGCGTCAACCTGCTGCAGAGCACGTTCACCGGGATCTGTCCGCCCCGGACGCTCTGTCAGAAACTGTGGGGCGACACGGCGACCGCTTCCTGATTCCCCCGATCGGAGCGGTTCCGGATGAGCGAAAACGAGGAGTTACGTCCACGAGTACGGCTCACAGTGGCTCTCACACTCAGAGATGAAGCCAAACAGTGTCGCCGGAACGTTGTCGGCGACCAGCTCCGACAGCGATACTGGTGGGATTAACACGAAGGCGGCTGTACGGTCCCATATGAACGAAGCCTGGATCCCACTCGAGTGCACCGATTGTGAAAACGTGTGGGAAGCGATGCCTGCGGCCCTTCCGACGCCCGACGCAGAGTTCGAGTGTCCGTACTGTGGCGCTCGGGATCCGCTTACGTCGTTCGTCAAGACGCCGGAGGGGCTCCAGATTCTCGAAGCGTTCGAAGAGTAGTGAATGGCGTCCCAGCGGCTTGGGACCACTCGTTGTCATTTGTTGCGTGATCTTTGGACTAATCGGGTCGGAATCGTACCGCCGCGTGCGGCCCATCCATGTTCGTCACCCGAGAGTTCGCGACGATCAAGCGTCTGGAACACTGGCATAGAGTAGAGGCAGTTTTATTTGACGAACCAGAACCGCACAATCTACGTCAATGGGTAAATCTTCCAGTCGTTCGTGAGTAATCCAGTATTAATTGAAAAGCTTTGCTCCTACGCGATAGAGATTTCTGTACTGAAGTCAGTTGGTGGCCTTCGTCGACTTCTGGTAATTTCTGGTATCCTCCTGGAGCGATCATCTGCTCGCAGCGACTGTTCAATACCATAATTAGATTCCAGATACGATCTCCAGTGATGCCCTCCAACGAGACATCCGGACAGCGACAGGAACTTCAGCGCCTCACGGCACACTATCACAGGATCGAGCGCATCGCCACTGGATCTGTTGCGATCGTTGTGTCCGCACTGTTTCTCGGTATTTATGTGACGAGTGAATTGTTTCCAGCCGTCGCCGCCGCGGCTGTCTTGATTATCATCGTCCGAACGCCGGTCTTTCGATCAAGCGGGACCGTTCGTCTTCGGACAGACAAGCCTCCAGAGACGGTTATCGAGCAACTAACCGGGTTGCGACCGCCGATACTCGCATTCCAGTGGTGTGTTGCAGACGAGATAACGACGAAGGCCAACGATGCTGTTTACTCGTTTTCGTATCTATTCCGATTGCGGTCCGCCGCGATGAGAGTCCACACGGAAACCGAAACCACATCCGATGGCTCCAATTTCGTGGAGCTCACAATTGAGATAAATAATGATCCTTGGGGAACGTACACGGCAACTATCGAGGGTAACGACACCGGATCCATCGTTGAGGTCGAGTACAGTTCGGACCGGCGTTTCGGCCTGCGGCGTGTCCCACAGCAACTCCTCGGAAAACGATACCACGATCAAGTGCTGGAGCTACAGGGATTCAGCGTCGTTGAACGAGAAAGGAATGTGGGTGTATAAAACGAGTGAGAGACTCATAGAAGTCTTGTTGCTGATTTTATTTTTATAATCCGACATCCGGATTGGCAATAAGAGCACATATGCGAGAGTAACGAAAATATATACACTGGCATTAGTGGTTGCCGTAACGCACATGCAGCGGCTCTATATCTACCCACCTGGTTGTGATAGTGATTTCCCGAGACGTTTGCTCATATCTTCAGGCTCGGTCCTGCCTATGTACGAAGAGCACAGCCGCCACTCGAGGTCACACCACACATCGAAAACGAAATAATCTGTAGCGGTCAATACGTGATACGCGGGAGATATGCAAGCCGAACGTATCGATTTTTTAATAATCGCGGCTGTCTCTGCCATTGTGGGAGGGGCGTATTCGATATTGGACGTGGAACTCCGCGTGCTCGGGATGTGGGTTTTTCTGGACCTACTGACATCGTTTCTCCTGTACAGTGGGGCCGCCATGATAACGATGCCAGAACGGGACGTCCGTACACGAGAGCGAGTAGTTCCTGCAGGACCGGTCAATCGGATCGACGAGTGGTTCGGTGTTGACTCACAGATCTCTCTCCCGTTTTTGCCGTCGATATACCCCAAGAATCTCAGATTCGTGCTTCCGACCGCTTTTTTATTACTCATTCTCGTCTTCGGGGTTGATGGCGCGCTGACCGTCGGTGGATGGGGGCTCGGACGGCGAGCAGGCGGATCCGTCACGGAGCTTTTTGCGCAGTTCCATGTGCTCCAGCAGCCGCTTGTTGCCACCATCGGCGCACTGGTTGTGCTGGCGCAGGTCGGCCGGTTCTATCGCTGTCACGCCGCGACTGGCCGGTACAAACGCTGGACAACGCACATGATGCTCGAGGTGGGGATACAGTACATACTCTGGTACGCGC
>Ga0102936_1000041_pt1 | contig 40723 bp, 41 predicted proteins | sample SalPon2_A_H2O_MG_FD_78502 | JGI IMG/M metagenome (GOLD analysis project Ga0102936, IMG submission 78502) | Salt pond water microbial communities from South San Francisco under conditions of wetland restoration - Salt Pond MetaG R2_A_H2O_MG | ecosystem: Environmental > Aquatic > Non-marine Saline...
GAGGAACGGGTCGGGGGTACAAACGGCCCCGTAGGCTTCGGCGACCTCCTGGGTCTCGTCGCGGAGATAGGCGGTGATATCGATGTCGCCGCGGTCGACGTACTCGACCATCTTTTCGAAGGAGTCCTCGGGGTATTCCTCGGCATCGTTCGGATTGATCCCGACGACCGCGACGTCGCCGTAGTCGGACGCGATCTCGTTCATCGCATCGAACTTTGCCTTCGCGTACGGACAGTGGTTACACGTGAAAACGACGAGCAGGGCGTCGTGATCGTCGAACGATTCGAGCGTGTACGTCTCGCCGTCCGTTCCCCGGAGTTCGAAGTCGGGGGCACTGTCGCCGTGTTCTAAGACGTCCGATTCGGATTCGAGCGCGACCATGCGTCTCCCTTCGAGTTCCATCAACAAAAACCACCACGACCCGACCGCGGACGTTACCCCTCGAACGTCGTCAAAAAGACCGCAATAACGGCAAGCACGATTCCGACCGCTTTCCGGGCCGTCAGGGCCTCCTCGAGGAAGGCGATACCGACCACCGAACTCCCGACCAGAAACAGACCGAAGATCGGAACGACGACGCTCACCGGTCCGGCCGAAAGCGCACGGTAATATGCGATGATACCGACAGCGAGACAGATCCCCGCGGCGTACATGTAGGGCGCGTCCTCGTGTGTCAGCGCCGAAAGAAATGGTCTGTCGGTCACGAGAATGATTCCGAGCGCCCCAAGCACGAGAATACCGTTCGTCACGACCACGACGACGTCCGCAGGGAGGTCCCGCATCGCGAGTTTCACTAGCGGTGCGACGAGCGTGTACGCCACCAGTGCCACGAGCGCGTACCAGAGATACTGCATACGGATACGCCGTCCGACTACAAAAAGTCCCTACCGATATCGCTTCCGCCCCGTGCCGAAACGATGAAACCCGAACCCGACCAACGTGAAAACGGTAAATGACGCTCACGAAACGCATCATCCCCTGTATCGACGTCGATCTGAACGACGAGGGGGAGGCGGCGGTCTATACAGGGGTCAACTTCGAGGCCCTCGAATACACCGGCGATCCGGTCGAACTCGCGAAAAAATACAACGAGGCGGGCGCCGACGAGTTCGTCTTTCTCGATATCACCGCCTCGGCGGAGGGCAGAGAGACGATGCTCGACACCGTGTCCGCGGTCGCCGACGAGTGTTTTATTCCGCTGACCGTCGGCGGCGGGATCCGGACGAAAGCCGATATCAAAGAGACACTCCGGGCCGGGGCGGACAAGGTCTCGATCAACACGGGCGCAATCGAACGTCCCGAACTGATCGAAGAAGGTGCAGCGGCCTTCGGCAGCCAGTGTATCGTTATTTCAGTCGACGCCCGACGGCGGTTCGACGAGGACGGTGAGTACTACGCCGAAGTCGACGGCGAGTCCTGCTGGTTCGAGTGTACGGTCAAAGGTGGCCGCGAGGGCACTGGCCTGGACGTAGTCGAGTGGGCCCGGGAAGCGGCCGACCGCGGTGCCGGCGAACTGTTCGTGAACTCGATCGACGCCGATGGGACCAAAGACGGCTACGACATCCCGCTAACGAAAGCCGTCTGTGATAACGTCCGGACGCCCGTCATCGCGTCATCGGGCTGTGGATCCCCCGAACACATGGAAGCGGTGTTCACTGAGGCGGGTGCCGACGCGGCACTTGCTGCTTCGATATTCCACTTCGAGGAGTATTCGGTCACCGAAGTCAAACGACGCCTCGACGAGCACGGCATTCCGGTCCGGATATAGCTCGGCTATCGAGCGCGAGCGGAAGGGTTTATTCTCCTCTCGACCCTACAAGATGTTGTGAAGTGGCGGTGTGCGTGGTGCGGTCGCGAGTACGACGCTGAGGACCCACCGTGTGAAACCTGTGGCCACGGGACGTTCGAACCGGTCTCGGCGGCGTCCGACTCGGCGTTCGAGAGCGGAGCGCTCGTGTGGGTCTGTACGGACTGCGGCCGCGAACACGTCAAACACTCGCCGCCGTGCTCACGCTGTGGAAGCCACAGCCTCGAGAAACGTAAGCCAGACACTGATCGTCTCGATGACGTCTCGTCGCCGGGCTATTTGACGGTCGGCAAGCCGTATCTCGCCGGAGTCGTCGTTGTGCTCGGACTTGTGGCCCTCGTCGTCACCGGCGTCGTCCCGTTCCCGGGCCTCGGCGGTCCGCCGACGCCGCCCGAGGCCCCAGGCGATGCCGATCAGTCCGGCGGGTTAGATCTCGCTGTCGTCGAGCGCGAACTCCACGATCGATTCGAAACCGAACGGGAGACGGCTGGGGCCTCGGAACGCGAACTCGGCGGTGACGGGACCGGCGCTTACATCGAGTACCGCACCCGACATCGAGTCGCGGAAACGTACGATTCGGAGTACGATGGGTCGATGCCGGACGCCGGCGCGTTCGATCTCCAGTGCGGGTCCCAGCCAAGACTCGGCGTCGCCACACCGTCGATCGAGACCGGGTCGTTCGACGACGAACCGGCGTTCGCCGACGCGCTCGCCGCGGAGCTTTTGACTACCGCGAGTTTCCAAGACGCGGTACTATCCGAGGCTGAAAGCGAGGGAATTACCGTTCACGTCGGTCCCGATGGGACCGTTTTTGTCGGCTATATGGCTTGCTGACCGGGATTTTTGCTTATGCGGCCGCCTCGAACGCCTCACGGAAGGCATCCGTCTTGTCTTTGACGCCTTCGGCACCGGCTTCGAGGGCGTCAAGAGGGTCGACGCTCCCGTCGGTTTTGACCGTCACGATTGGATCGGTCTGCCCGCCTGATTGCTCTGGGTTCATGTCGTACGTCGCCGCGGCGACGCCGTCGACCTCAAGCAGGGCGCCCTTCAGCACGTTCATGAACGTGTGATCCTCGTCTTGAATCTCGATCGAAAGCTCCGTGTCGAGGTTCTCGATGACGCGTAGGTCCATTACTGGGAAGTAGGCCCATCCGCCGTATGAGCGTTACGGAACGACCGGCCCGGGGCGAATCAGGACACGTTTTTGTCCCCCGGGACCGCCGGTGGGCGTATGGAGATCGATCTATCCGACAAGACGGCGGTCATAACCGGCGGCTCAAGAGGAATCGGACGTGCGATAACGCTCGGCTTCGCCGAAGCGGGCGCGAACGCGGTACCGCTCTCACGGACGGAATCCGACGTCGAAGCAGTCGTCGAGTCGGTTCGCGAACAGGGTGTCGAAAGCCGCGTCGAAACGCTCGACGTCACCGATAGCGAGGCCGTCGAGGCGTGCTTCGGCCGTATCGACGACGATCTGGGTATCGACGTCGTTGTCAACAACGCCGGGGTCAACCCCGATGCCGCCCTCGGGACGCCGGAATCCGTCGATGATGAGGGGTTCGATTTCGTGACCGACGTCAACCTCGGGGGGGCCTTCGCCTGTGCCAGAGCGGCTGAACCGGCACTTTCCGAAAACGGCGGAACGCTCATCAATGTCGCCAGCGTCGGCGGGCTGGTCGGACTCCCGCGACAGCACCCATACGTTGCCTCGAAACACGGGCTCGTCGGGCTGACAAAAAGCCTCGCGCTGGACTGGGCACCCGATGTGCGGGTCAACTGCCTCGCGCCGGGCTACGTCGCGACGGACCTCACCTCCGAGTTACAAGAAAACGAGACGCTCCGTCGATCGATCGAGGAACGGACCCCGCTGGACCGGTTCGCTGATCCGGAGGAGATCGCTGGTCCCGCGGTGTTCCTTGCGAGCGACCTCGCGAGTTACGCGACCGGCGCGACGTTCGCCGTCGACGGCGGCTGGACGGCGCGGTAACCCGACGGCTGTCACCCCCCTTCGCCCCGGCTCGGTATAATAAAGAGTTTTGCGCCCACGGCGCTGAGACGTGGACATGACTACGTTTGAGTACGACGTCGCTATCGTCGGGGCCGGGACAGCCGGCTGTTATGCCGGGGCCACCGTCGCGAACGCGGGCTACGACGTCGTCATCGTCGAGCGAAAGGACGAATCCGAGGCAGGACATATCGCCTGCGGCGACGCACTGAAGGGGGCCAACAAGTTCCCCGAATCGATCCCGAAAGCACAGATCGAGGATTCGTTTACCAACACCGACGTCGACCACGGACAGTTCGAGATCCCGCAGGAGGGCGCCGTTCTCGATATTCCCGTCCCGGGCGAACTCGCAGTTATCGACCGACTCGACTACGGGCGACGCATCATCGAAAGCGCCGAACGCGCCGGCGCGGAGTTCCACTACGACACCGTCGTACAGGATGTTCTACAGGACGACACCGGCCGAGTGTTCGGACTTGAAGCGACGAAAAAAGGCGACCACAGACGCTATGAAGCCGAGGTCGTCCTCGACGGAGCGGGCGCGCTCTCGATCCTGCAGGATAAGATCGATTTCGAGGACACGACTTTCGATACGAACGTCCGGTTCTCGCAGTTCTCATCGGCCTACCGCGAGGTCATCGAGGTCGACGAGCCCGTCGAGTGGTCGGACGCACTGGTGTTCAAACCGACCAAGCGGTCGGCCGGATACCTGTGGTACTTCCCGCGGACGCCGACGGAGATCAACGTCGGGCTCGGGTTTCAAATGAACGAAGACCCAATGCAACTCGTCTCCGATCTCCGGGCGGATATCAGCCAGCGGCCCGAACTCAAAAACGCGACTGTCAAGGACAAACTCGGCGCAGCGCTGCCGACGCGGCGCCCCTACGATTCGGCGATTGCGCCTGGGTACATGGCGATCGGCGACTCCGCCGCCCACGTCAACCCGATCAGTGGCGGCGGGATCGCGGGTGCTGCATACGCCGGCCAGTACGCTGGCGAACAGGTGATCGAAGCGATCGAAGACGGCGACGTCGGCGAGGACGCGCTCTGGCGCTACAACGAGCGTGTCATGGATCACTACGGCGGTCGGTACGCTGCGCTGGATATCTACAATATCTTCTCGACTGCCTACGATCTCGACGATCTGCTTGGGCTCTTGGCTGCCCTCCCCGCCGAAAAGCTCTCCGATGCGCTCTATTCCGGCTCGGCGAACGTCGGACTCGGGCTCAAACTCCGGGTTCTGATCAAGAGCTTCGGCCACTGGGGCACGCTGAAGAACCTCTACGACACGAAATCGCTCGCCGATCGGCTGTTGGAGCACTACGACGACTATCCGTCGACGCCGGATTCGTTCTCCGAATGGCGGCGAGAACGCGACCGGATCATGGACGATATCTACGCCAAAACCGGCGCCGATCCGAAATACTGAGACAGGGCGACCGGTCCGGTCTTGTGTGAGTGTCCGAACTCGGATTCGCTGACCGGATCGCTGTCGGACCGTATTTATTTTTGGACCGCCGGTTTTTCAGTTACAGTTCCCACTCCAGTGAACTCGAATCGGGCCCCTTCGTCTGTTTCGACCGTCGCATCCCAGCCGTGTCCGGTGACGACCCGCTCGATGATCAACAGGCCGAGTCCGAGGCTGGATGGCTCCAGTTCCTCCTCGAACAACGAGTTAGCGATTCCGGGCGGGAGTCCCGGACCGTCGTCGGCAACGACGAAGCCGTCGTCGGTACCTCGAACCGTGACAGTGACGCCCGCTCCGCAGTGTTCGGCGACGTTACGAAACAGGTTTTCGAACAACTGTCGGAGCCGCGACTCGTCAGCGAGGACTGTTCGATCCTGTTGTACGACGAGCGTTGCGTTTGCTGGATCGACAGTGTCCCAGGCTATCCGGGCGACCGTGCCGAGTTCGACGGGTTCACGCTCGCCTACGTCACCGCCCTTACGCGCCAACGCGAGCGTCTCGCCGATGAGTTCCTCCATTCGATCGATCGCTTCAAGTGCCGTCTGCAGATGCGTAGCCTCGGGCTCCGAGACCGACTCGGAGACCAATTCGGTGTAGCCGCGTGCGGAGGTCAACGGATTCCGCAGATCGTGCGCGAGCACGCCGGCAAACTCGTTTAGCCGCTCGTTTTGTCTATCCAATGCCCGGTAGTGTTTTTCGCGCTCTAACTCGTGTGCGATCCAGCGTGTCAGAAGCTGTACGAATCGTTTTTCGTCATCGGTAAACTCAGCGCTTCGGGGCTCCTCCCCGGAGTAACACAGCGTCCCGTACGCCTCGCCGTCGATCAGTATCGGTGCGCCGATATAACACTGGAGGTTCGTCACTTCACGCGCGATGTCATCTTCGTACGCTGATTCGCCCGCATTCGAGATGGCCAACGGCTCCCGATCACCGACGACATGTCGACACCACGTCGTTTCCAGGTCGTGGACCGACCCGGCGACGTACGCGCCGCTCGAAAACGACGAGTCGATGATCTCATACTCGCCGGAACCAGTGTAAGAAAGCACCCCGTACGGAACGTCGAGTCGTTCCCGCCCGATGGTGATCGCCCGATCGATCTTCTCCTCGAGAGACATCGACGGATCCGCACCGAGTTCGTACAGATCGCGGAAATAATTCGCCGTCTCAGACTCCTCCATATATTTCTTTGGGCCGCGTTCCCTAAATGCCTACTCGTCATCCGTCTTAAACCCGGTGCGCTCCATCGCGCCCCACGTATCGACTCCTTTCAGATACTCGACGAGGCCGTTCCAAGCGACCACGGTCTTCCACTGCCGATAGCCGAAATTCTCCAGAACGCCGTACCAGAGCAATCGGAGCACTTGCCAGGGACTGTCGTACCGGTTGAAGCTCCAGACCTCGCTGAAGACCCCGAACCACGACAGAAAGACGCCGAATCCGGTCGTCAACAGGAAGAAAATGAGGAAGAACTGCACGTTTAGAATATCAAAATACAGCGCCAGCGGCAGAACGATGTACCCGATCCCCTCGATGAGCGGTCCGAACATCTCGGCGGCCACGAAGAACGGAAACACGACCGTTCCGACCCGGCCATATTTGCGGTTGAACAGCATCTTACGGTTCGTGATGACTGTTTCGACCATTCCCCGATACCAGCGTCGGCGTTGTCGTCCCAGCATCCGACGAGTCGAGGGAACTTCCGTCCAGGCGACCGGTTCGGGCACGAAGTCGACCGTGTACTCTTTGCCCCTGTCGATGAGGTGCCGGTGCAGACGAACGACGATATCGAAGTCTTCGGTGATCGTATCGTGACGATAGCCCCCGATATCGCGCACGACGTCCGTTCGGAAGAGTCCGAACGCACCCGAAATGAGAATGAGTCCGTTGATTCGGTTGAGACCCAGCCGTCCGGAGTAAAACGCTCTGAGATACTCCATGACCTGGAGCCCTGCAAGTCCGGTCTTCGGAAGCGAAACCGACTGTACGATCCCGTCTTCGATCGTACACGCGTTCGCGACGCGGATGACGCCGCCCGAAGCAACGGCGGTTTCGGGGCGTTCGAGAAACGGCCGAACCAACTGCAACAGCGCGTCCCGATCGATGATCGTGTCCGAATCGACGGCACAGAAAAGCGACATCTCGGTCAGCCAGATCCCCGCGTTGAGTGCGTCGCTCTTGCCGCCGTTTTCTTTATCGACGACGAGGAGCTCTTCGTAGGTCGTCGATCGATAGACGCCGCGAACGTTCTCCGTCGGAACGTCGATCGGAATCTCCGCTTCGATCGCCTCCAGATCGAAGTTCTCGATGAGCCGATCGAGCGTCTCGTCCGTCGATCCGTCGTTAACGACGACGAGTTCCATCTCCGGGTAGTTCAACGAGAGCATCGATTGAACGCTCTCGATGATCGTCGCTGCCTCGTTGTACGCCGGAACGATGATCCCGATACCGGGGTAAAACGGGCTCGAAAACGCCCGGAACGGCGGCTCCCACCGTGATTCCTGGACGTCTTCGCGGAGTTCGAGCAGGGCCAGAAGATGGATACAGATATAGTACGCGTTGATCAGGAAATAAAACCCGATGACGAACACCCCGAACCCGAAGAAGAGCTGTCTGAGAACGTGTAAAACCGAATGCACCTCAATCACTCACCTCCCTGTGCCGTCGACGAGCGAGACGATCGTATTCGGCGTGTTCGCTACTCCAGGCCCACGCGTTTTCGAGCGTTTCCGGAGCGCTGTCCGGGAGCCGATCACGACTGTCGACCAGGGCGTTCGTTCCGGTAAGCCGGGTTCGCGGGTTCGATTCGTGCTGCAGCGCCCCAGTAAGCGTCCGGATCGCCTCGCTGTCTCCCCATCGAGCGAGCATCCTGTAGACCGCCCCGCGAACGCGGGGTGAGGGATCCCTGAGCGCCCGATCGAGAAACGAGTCGTCGCGGATATCGCTGCGCCACCCGACGTTTCCGAGCGCTTGCGCGGCCGCTTCTCGGACCGCATCGGTTTCGTGTTCGAGCGCCGAGACCAGCCACGAGAGGTCCTCGGTCGTCACGTTCGTTCCGAGGTGTTGACAGACCACAAGCACCTGCGTCAGTAGTGGATCCGACCATGCCCGGTACCGACGTTCACCGATCGAAAAGAGCGCGGCTGGGTTCGCTATCGCGATCCGATAGAGCGTGTCCTGCCCGAAGACGGTAAACTGCGAGGTCGTCTCTTCGAGCAGTATCGCGATCCCTTCCGCCGGCGCTTCGAGGTCGTCGTTTTCGTAGCGCAGTCGTGCCACCGCCGCCCGCTCACGAGGTGTTCTGGGGGCGAAATCGGCGGCATCTAACCGGTCCGGCCGCCGTAGAAGGGTCAACCAGGTGAGCGCGTAGAGCCGCTCGTATTCGCCGCCGGTTTCCAACTCCCGTTTCGATCGATCCGGAATACCCAGTTCTGCCCCGAGCTCGTGGAGCTTCTCGACGTTCTGGCCGTCGAGTTCGCGGAGGTATTCGTCCAGTAGCGATTCGAGGACGTGACGCTCATTGCGGGACAGTTCTTTGACCCACCCCCAGTCGGCGTCCGGATCGAAAACACCGTCGAGGAGCCGATCTTGGAGATTATCACGAACCCGCCCTCGGCGGGTCTCTTGGACCGACCGGTAGACGGAGAGCCCGACCGTGAGCCAGAACATTACGGCCAGTCCTATCCCGATCACCAGCGCGAAGACAACGAGAACGGCCGTCAGTGAGACACTGTAACCGAACGCGGTGATTGTCCCCACCATTATCCCACGCCCGTAACAGCTCGATCAATCATTGATGCACTTCCGGACCCGAGCCATCAGCTCCGTGGCTCGAAACGGTTTTGTCACGTAATCGTCCGCACCGCTTTCGAATCCCTCCAAGACGTGTTCTTCCCGCCCCCGTGAAGTGAGCATGATTACCGGTAGATCAGCGTCGACGGGAAACTCGCTGTTCCGGACCATTCGGAGGAGCCGCTTACCGTCCAGTTTGGGCATCATCACGTCGAAGATCGCCAATCGCGGCTCGAACCCGTCCTCGAGGAGGTCAGCCGCCTCTCGGCCGTCTTCACAGACACGCACTTCGTATCCAGCGCTCTCCAGTCGGTGGCTGACCAACATTCGAATCGGCTCGTCATCGTCAACAACGAGGATCTCGCCGGACATCAGTCATATGATCGTTGGGCTCGCTGTGGTAAAAACCGGTCGCTGTTTTGAGCGGTTTTTCCGAAGCGACCGCATACGCTTCGCCACCGGTGTTTGGTTCGACTACAGAAGACACATTAGGCTGAACGCGTAGGAAGAAATGTGGACAGACGTGCGTTTCTTGCGACAGTTGGTTCGGCCGGGGCTATCGGTACGGCGGGCTGTAACGGCCGTTTTTCCTCGGGACCGACGTCACTATCGCCCGAAAATCCGCGGTTTCGGGTCACTGATACCGAGTTTGAGGTCGCTGATGAAACTGGTGAATTCGAGTCGCTTGCGCTCCGTGGGTTCAATCTCGGAATGGCTAAACCCGGACGGTTCCCGGGCGAGGCAGCGATCACGCGCGAAGAGTATGACCGGTGGCTCGCCTCGATGGGCGAACTGAACGCCAACGTCGTTCGTGTCTACACCGTTCACCCGCCATCGTTCTACCGTGCGCTCGCCGAGTACAACCGTACCCACGCCGATCCGATCTATCTCATTCACGGTAATTGGATCGGCGAAGAGGACCTGGTTTCCGCCGGCGACGCGTTCGCTCTCTCCGAGGCGTTCGATCGATCGCTCCGCAGGGTTATCGACGTCGTTCACGGCGCGACGTCGATCGAACCGACCCCGGGCCGCGCAAGCGGAACCTTCGACGCCGACGTGAGTCAGTACGTGCTGGGGTATCTCGCCGGTATCGAGTGGCCACCGTCCGTCGTGATCGAGACGAACGAGGCGAACGAGCCAGGCGGCTACGATGGACAGTACCTCGATTCGACGGTTGATCGGCCTTTCGAGCGGTGGCTCACAGCACGACTCGACGACGCGATCGCCTACGAGATGGACGAGTATGACACGCAACGTCCAACCGCGTTCACGAACTGGCCGACAACAGACCCACTTGAGCATCCCTACGAGCCGTTTCGGTTAGAAGACGCCGTCTCCGTCGATCCCGACGCGATCGTAGCGACAGACGAGTACGACGCCGGAACGTTCGCCGCGTATCACGTCTATCCGTACTATCCGCCGTTTCTCAACGAGACACCGGCGTACAGGGAGTACGAGGACCATCGCGGCGAACCGAACAGCTACGCAGGATACCTAAACGATCTAATCGAAACGACCGAGCATCCACTCGTGGTTGCCGAATTCGGCGTTCCGTCCTCGCGTGGGCTGTCTCAGCGCGATGTCCACGGTCGGGATCAAGGCCGACATACGGAGACTGAACAGGGAGAGATCGTCGCCGCGATGTATGCGGACATCCGCGAAGCGGGGACTGCCGGCGGGATCGTGTTCAGTTGGCAAAACGAGTGGTTCAAGCGCACGTGGAACTTCGCACCGCTCTCGGATCCGAACCGGCGTCCGGAGTGGTCGAACGTACAGACTCCTGAACAGCATTTCGGATTGCTCGCCTTTGATCCGGCCAGTGCTGTCTCGCTCGACGGATCGGCTGACGCGTGGTCGGATGCTGTTGTCGGAACACCGGATGCCCACCCCCGACCGCCCTCCGACGAATTGACCGGCGGTGAGGAACTGACGGCCCTCCGCGCTACGAGCGACGAAGCGTATCTGTCGATCAGACTCGAGTTCGCGGATCTCGCTGCGGATATCGATTGGGAGCGAGTGAACTACCTGCTGACGATCGGGCTCACCGGGCGTGGGGAAACGAGCCTCCCGTACGATGTCGGCGCGCGGTCGCCGTCGGCCGACTTCGTCGTTCGACTCGGCGGCCCGGACGCCTCCCGATTGACAGTAGACGCCCAGTATGACGCCTTTGCGTACCAGTACGGCGAGGAAGCAGGCCTTGACATGTCGCGATATCGCGCCCCGGATGACGGGCGCTTTACACCGGTCCGGACGGTGGTCAACCGCGGATACACCATCCCCGAAAGCGGCGAATCAGTCCCGTTCGAAGCCATCGAGACAGGAACGCTCCGATACGGAAACGGCAATCCGGACGCAGCCTCGTATGATTCACTCGCCGACGTGTACGTCTCGCCGTCGAACGACGCGATCGAACTCCGGATCCCCTGGCTCCTGTTGAACGTCGCCGACCCGAGCCAACGCAAGCGGCTCGGGGATCTCTGGGCGGACGGTCTCGATACGTACGAACCGTTCGACGCGATCGAAATCGCTGCCGCCGCCTACACACCGCGAGACACCGACGGAAATGCGATGCCGATCGATGGCCCGACGAATCTGGTCCACGCGATTCCCGGAATCGACGGCGAACAACTCCAAACGATGGCGTATACGCCTCCGACGTGGCAGGAACCGGACTACACGGAACGGCTCAAACGCTCGGCGTCACACGTTCGTGACGTCTTCGATCGGTATTCGTAGGCGTCGATTCGCTCGGTGTTCGTGACTGTCGAGCAAACTATCTAGTGGCTGAACTTCCCTCCCGTTGGTCGGCTATCGTAGTGTATCCCTGGCCGAACGCGTTCCGCTGGCAGCGTTCGAACGTATCAAAAACGGACTATTGACAGCCAGTCCTCAGTTCCCGACGTCCATCGCGCGTTCGACGACGTCCTCGTCGTACAGTTCGGCGAGGTCCTCGTGTTGATCCGGCCGGTTCTCGTAGACGTCTTGGAACAGCGTGATCGGTGTCTGAAGCGCTTGATAGGTCGCCTCGTCCCACATCCGGTCGCGGCTGACGTCGACCTCGACGCCGTCGATTTCGACGGTCGCGGACTGGGTCATGGCGATCGCGCCACGCCCGGCCTCCTTTGCGGCCTCGAACTCCTCCATGGAGTCGACGATATCGTCGAGACTCGGGACGTAATCCAGCAGATCCAGCAGTTCGTCTTCGAGTTCGCCTTCGCCGACTTCGATTTCGTCGTTTCCGACCGAGAGCACGTAGCCGTCGGCGGCCCCCTCCAGAGAGACGCGATCGCCGTCGTAGACCTCGACGCCGTCGTCGTGTTCGAGTTCGACCGCACGGCCGTCGGCATCGAGGAGCCAGTAGCCTTCCTGTGGCGGAAGCGGAGACTTGTTCGCCTCGACGACCTGTCCGGGCGTCAACGACCAGATCCCGAGCATCCCTTTCGCCTGATTGTCCGTCATCCGCTCGTGGTAGCCCTCGACGTCGCGGATGTCGTCGTATGGGCCGTCGATCGCGATGAGACCGTTAGCCGAGGCCCCCCTGGACGTGTTGTGCCGCAGTTCCGACCACTCGGGTAGGCCGCCGGTCGGCGTGATCGCGCGCATGTCCTTTGTGTAGTCGACCTCGCCGTCGACGAGCAGGAACATCCGCTGGAGGTTGTTGGTCGGCTTGCCCATCTCGTCTCGGAGTTTCCCCATCGCGATTTCGGCGGCGCCGCTTTCGATGATGACCGACATTTTGAGACTCCCCTCTTCGAGCCCGTGCTCGTTTTCTATGATCGTGAAGAACTCGTCGGCTTTCTTCCAGTCGTCGATGTCGCCGACTTCCGGGATCACGAACCCATCGAGGTGCTCAATGGCACCGTTGTCCGGATCGGTGATCTCGAGCATCCGCTGAAAGCCCTGATATCGGGTCGAGGGGCTGTCACGATGCCAGACGACACGGGGATGGATTTCGCCGGGGAAATCGGCACCGTGCTCGGAAAGCACGTCGATGATGTTCTGAGCGCCCTCGTCGCGCATATTCGGTGCGGTCGCGTCCTCGTTGTCCGGCACCCAGACGTCCGGGGCCTGCATACCCCGGAGTCCCGCCGCGCTTTCGAGCATCTTCGCCGAGTCGTCTTCGCCTTCGACCGCGGTCGGTGTTGTAAAGAACGTCCGGACGAATTTCCGTTCGTGTGTCCGTTTGTCTATTGCAGTCATCTCGATCATTCGTGTACTCTCCGGGTGGATTCTTAAACCTGGCCGAACCGGAGCGTCGGACCGGACTGTGCGGCTCCGACGGTGACACGTAACGATGAACGATGCGGGGTTCGAACTGCCCCTAACTGGCACCCCGATTTATGTGAATTGCCGGCCAAAGAACGGTATGGCAACGACGAGTGGGGACGACGAAAGCGACGCATCGCCAGCCCGGATCGGTCGCCTGCTGTTCGGCGCCGGACTCGCACTGCAGGCTTCCGAGGACTTCCGAGATATGGACGACACCATCGAGTACGCCGAGTCTGCGGGCGTACCGATGCCCGACGTCGCGGCACCGTTCGCGTCAGGAATGATGGCTTTCGCCGGTCTCGGGGTCGCTCTGTGGCGGCTCCCACGGCTGGCGACCGGCGCTGCCGTCACTTTCCTGGCGGTAGTGACGATGACGATGCACGACTTCTGGAACGCCGACGAAGACAGCCGCTCCGGCGAACGGCTCGCCTTCTTCGGCAACCTCGCGATGTTCGGGGCGGCGCTTGTGTTCCTCCGGGAGGCGTACAAGTAATCGTCTATCGGCAGGTCTTTTACGTCCCGAAACCGACCGCACAGTATGGTAGCGCTCGGACTGGTGGTCGCTCAATTCAACAAAGAGCGTCCGGTGACCAGCGAGATGGAAACCCGGGCCCGCGAGGCGGCGGCCGACGCCGGTGCCGAGATCGAGGCCACGATCAAGGTGCCGGGGTCGTACGACACGCCGCTGGCGGCCGACCGTCTCGCCAGGCGGGACGACATCGATGCCGTCGTCGCGATCGGTGCCATCGTCACCGGCGATACGGACCACGACCGCGTCATCGCGGACGCGGCAGCCCAGGGGCTCACCGACGTGTCGCTGCGGCGTGATACGCCGGTCGCGCTCGGAATCACCGGGCCGGGAATGAGCCAGGCCGAAGCTGAAGAACGGATCGATTACGGAGCGAGCGCCGTCCGGAGCGCTATATCACTCGCCGGAGAACTCGAAGCACATGACACCTGAACTGGACTTCACCGACCGCGTCGAACGGGTCGAACCGAGCGCGACGCTCGCGATCAGCAACCTCGCAGCAGAACTCGAAGCCGACGGCGTCGACGTCGTCGACCTCTCCGTCGGGGAACCCGATTTCCCGACCCCGGAGAACGTCGTCGAGGCCGGCAAGAACGCGCTCGACGCCGGCCACACGGGGTACACGCCCTCGAACGGTATCCCGGCTCTGAAGGAAGCGATCGTTGACAAACTCGAGGCCGACGGCCTCGCGTACGGCACCGACGAGATCATAGTTACGCCGGGCGGGAAGCAGGCGCTCTATGAGACGTTCCAGGCGCTCATAGACGACGGCGACGAAGTCGTTCTCCTGGACCCGGCTTGGGTCAGCTACGAGGCGATGGCGAAACTGGCGGGCGGGAGCCTCTCCCGCGTCGATCTCTCCGAGTCGAACTTCCAGCTCGAACCGGCGCTCGCCGAGCTCGCCGAGACGGTCTCCGACGACACCGAACTGCTCGTCATCAACTCACCGTCGAACCCGACCGGTGCCGTCTTCACCGACGCGGCGCTGGAGGGTGTCCGGGACATCGCTGTCGATCACGATGTGACGGTCATCGCCGACGAGATATACGACGCGATCACCTATGATACCGAGCAGACCTCAGTGGGGTCGCTCGACGGCATGACCGGCCGAACGGTCACGATCAACGGCTTCTCGAAGGCCTACTCGATGACCGGCTGGCGGCTCGGCTATCTGGCTGCGCCTGAGTCCCTCGTCGAGCAGGCGGGGAAGCTCCACTCGCACTCGGTCTCGTGTGCGGCCAACTTCGTCCAGCACGCCGGTGTCGAGGCGCTCGAAAACACCGACGAGGCCGTCGCCGAGATGCGCGACGCCTTCGAGGAACGCCGTGACATGCTCGTCGATCTCTTCGCCGAACACGGCAAGGACGTACCGATCCCCGACGGCGCGTTTTATATGATGCTCCCGGTCGACGGGGACGACCAAGCGTGGTGTGAGGGTGCGATCGAGGACGCACACGTCGCGACGGTTCCCGGCAGCGCCTTCGGCACACCGGGCTATGCGCGACTGTCGTACGCGGCGAGCGAAGAGCGACTCCGGGAAGGTGTCGACAGACTCGCCGACGCCGGATATCTGTAACGCCGACGATCAGTCTCGAAAGACGCACCCACCCTTGTGCGGGCAGTGTTATTCGGCAAATAACAAAGAGACAGTCGCGTCGCCGTCAGTCTTCGAGCGCGTCGGCGATCCGCTCGACTTCGCGGCGAATGTCGTGCAGCTCGTCGCGGACTTTTCGGACCTCGCGGACGACTTCTTCGTTGTCGCTTCCTTCTTCGCGACCGCCACCCATCTCACCGGGTGGACCGCCGCCCATGCCGCCAGGGCCGCCGCCCATGCCGCCGGGGCCGCCGCCACCGCCCATCATACCGCCCATCATCTGCGCGAAGGGGCTACCGCCCATGCCGCCGGGGCCGCCGCCACCGCCCATCATCTCCTGCATCTTTTCTTCGCGGCTCATTCCTTCTCCGTCTTCGCCCTCGGCATCGCCCTCGCCTTCGGTGCGCTGTTGTCTGATCTCCTCGACGCGCTCGCGGAACGATTTCTCTTCTCCCTCTTCGTCCGCGTCTGAACTCTCTTCGTCCGTCATGCACCCCTCTTTCGGCTCCCGACAAAAAAGTTCACAGGTTCTCCGGTTCGGTGTGTCAGTCAAACGAACCGAGACTGGACTGTAGTTCGCGCGCTTCGGTCCCGTCCCGGAGCTCGTAGCCGACGAGCGAGCGCATATCCACGGCAAAGGCTTCCCCGTCCCGCTCGATGAGTAGCACGCGACCCTTAGTTCCGAGCACGCTTCCGGTGGCGAGCGTCTCGGGGATCGGCGCCGAGTCCAGATCGAGTCCGTATTCGAACTCGAAGGTCCGTTCGACGTTGAAGCCGGACAGCAACCGCTCCCAAGACGCGCTATCGACGTTTCGTCCCATCCCCGAGACCTTCTTCGGCACACGGACCGAGTCGGGGACCGGCGTCGATCGGGCGATTTCCGCTTCGATCTCCCGGGCGATCCGGCCGTTCTCGACGCGTCGAAGAATCGCTCCACGGTCGGCCCCCTGTTCCCGGAGCCGAACGGTCGGATCCGATCGCCCCGTCACGCCGACTTTGAACGTCGCCGGCGCGAAGGCCGCTAGATAGACCGCGTGCTCGTGATGACAATCCATCTCGGCTTTGAGACACGTCCCGGTACACCGGGCACAGATCCACGTCGAGTCGTGAACCTCACAGTAGGGCGCCGTCGAGCGATCACAATGGACGTGCTCGCGACCGTCGAGGACGCCCGCACAGTGCCGCTTTCCGAGCGTGTAGGCGAGTTCACGGCCGACAAAAAGTGGCTCCCGTTCGACAGCGCCGCCTCGCGATATCAAAAGCGCCGCCGCTGTCGTCTCGTCGCTGCCCGTTTCGTACCCGACGACCTGCACACCACTCGATAGTCGGTCAGTCGGCTTAGGGGTTTCCTCGCGGAGCAACGCCCCGAAAGACGCCGATTTACGCGTCAGCCGCAGCACAACGGTTTTGTGCTCGGGCCCGAATAGTTTGTATGCTCGAAACGGCGCTGGAAGTGACTGTCGGCGACGAGGTCGGGTTTTCTTTTTCGGTCGTCAACGCCGGCGATAGGCCTGTCGAACTCACGTTCCGTGACACCTGCCGGGCCGACTTCGCGGTGTACGCCGACGGCCGGGAGGTCTGGCGTTACAGCGACGGCCAGTCGTTCGCGGCGACGGCTTCAACGGCGGACTTCCAGCCCGGTGAAACAGCGGCTTTCGATGCCGTCTGGTCCGATCCCGGGGCCGGAGAGTACACGGCCGAGGCGACGCTTCGGGTCAGCGAACGCTCCGTGGCCGCCCGAACGCCGTTTTCGGTCTGAAGGCGGCGATCGTCGGCCAGTTCGAGGGCGCTTGTATCGGGCGGCGACCGTAACGCCCCTAACTGACGCCGGTGAAGGGAAGGTATGGAACGTGACTCCGAGGTCGTCGTCCTCCGACTCGGCCATCGTCCCGGTCGGGACAACCGGATGACGACCCACGTCGGACTGACGGCGCGTGCCCTCGGTGCTGACCGGGTGATCCTCGCCGGACGTGCGTCGGATTCGAAGGAGACGATCGAGGACATCACATCGCGGTTCGGCGGTCCCTTCGAGGTCGAACGCACCGAGAACCACGGACGATTGCTGCGGGACTGGCCCGGTATCGTGGTCCATCTGACGATGTATGGACTCCCGATCCAGGACGTCGAAGAATCGATCAGAGCCGACCACGAGTCCGACCCGGTGTTGCTCGTCGTCGGCGCCGAGAAGGTCTCGTTCGACGTCTATGAGCGGGCGGATTACAACGTCGGCGTGACGAACCAGCCCCACTCGGAGGTCGCCGGCCTCGCCGTCTTTCTCGACCGGCTCTTCGAGGGCGAGGAACTCGACCGGGAATGGGCCGACGCGACACACCGAGTCGTCCCGAAGGCGACCGGAAAAAAAGTCGAGCCGGTCGACGAGGACTGAGCTTCGACACCCGAATCCAGAATGGAACTGTCTCCAAATCGCGCGACCGATGTGGTCCGGACGTACCACCTCGTGGCGTCCGTCTCGCTGCTTTGGTTTCTCGTCCAGTTCCTCCGGTTCGTTTTCCCACCGCTCTTCGAGACGTTTCAATCGACGTACGGGGTCTCGAACACCTGGACCGGCGTTCTGTTTTCGCTGCTGATGCTCTCGTACGCTGCCGTGCAGTTTCCGGCCGGGCTCCTCGGCGATCGGGTCGGGTTGCCAACGGTGATCTTCGCCGGGAGCGCCGTCTTCACCGGCGCCGCGCTGCTGGCCGCGGTGAGTCCCTCGTTTCTTCTGTTGACCGGCGCAGCGATGCTGATCGGCATCGGAACCGGTCCGCACAAGACAGTCGCGATTCCGTTGCTCTCACAGCGCTACACTGACCACCCGGGACGGGTTCTGGGCGTAATGGACACCGTCGGCCAACTCGGCGGGATGACGGCGCCGCTCGTCGTAGTCGCGTTGACCAGTCTCTTCGTCTGGCAGAGCGTCTTTTTGTTCGGGGCGATCGTTAGCGGCATCCTCGCGGTGCTGTTTTACTGGGCGGTTGGAACCGATTCGACGATCGAGTCGGTCAGTCTCTCGACCGATCGACGGACGGACCAATCCGACGGCGGGACCTCCTATCAGTCCGTATTCGCCGATCGAACGTTCCTCATGTTCGTCTTCGTGACGGTCTGTTTCACCTTCGCCTGGAACGGCGTCGCCTCGTTTCTCCCGCTGTATCTGAGCGCTGAAAAGGGCCTCTCGACCGGTGTGGCCGGGCTCTTGTACAGTCTCCTCTTCGCAATGACGTTCAGCCAGACTGTCACGGGTGAACTCGGCGATAGAGTCGGGAAACTAACCGTTTCGGCCGGGCTTTTCGCGACTATGTCGGTCGGTCTCGGGGGACTGCTCATCGCTGAGTCCCCGATCGCGCTCGGTGTCGTGACCGTCGTCGTCGGCATCGGCTTCCACGGCTTTCGCCCTGTCAGGGACGCGTACCTGATGGAAGTTATCCCCGACGACGTCAGCGGAGGCACACTCGGCGGGGTTCGGACACTCATGACCGGGATGGGGGCGCTCTCCCCGGCGATGATCGGCCTTCTATCGGACACCGTCGGATTCGCGCCTGCCTTCGGTATCATCGGCGGAACGACTGTCGCCGCGGGTGGCGTGACGCTGTTGCTCCGTTGATCTGAGGTAGGGACAACTACGGTCCCCCGTTTTATCCCGGCTGGACACGGGGTGGTCAAGAACAGCGGGGTTCAGTAAAACCCAACCCGCCCGAGCGACAACACTGTTGTAATGCGCGACGAATCGGTCCCGACGCTGGTCGATCCCGAGTGGCTCGAAGCCAGACTCGACGAACCCGATCTCCGTGTGCTCGATTGCACCGTGCACTTGAGTTTCGATTCAGAGACCGGCGCGCGGCGCTCGGTGTCCGGCTACGAGGACTGGAAGCGCTCGCACATCCCGACCAGCGTCTTCGCGGATCTCCTCGAAGACTTTTCGGTTACCGACGACCCGGAGTATCCGTATCAGCTTCCCGACCCGGATGCCTTCGCCGACGCGATTGGCCGGTTGGGCGTCGGTGACGACTCACGTGTCGTACTCTACGACGCCGAGGGCAATGGCTGGGCCGCCCGCTTTTGGTGGATGCTACGGGTGTTCGGATTCGATCACGCCGGTGTGCTCGACGGCGGCTGGGATCGGTGGACCGCGGAAGACCGTCCGGTGTCGACCGAGCGACCGACGTACGAACCCGCGTCGTTCACTCCCGAGTTCCGTCCGGAACTGGTCGCCGACAAGGACGACGTACGCGAAAGCATCGGCGACGAGGATCACTGCCTCATCAACGCGCTACGACCGTCCGATTACGCGGGATCCAAACCGATCAAATACGGGCGACCGGGTCGAATACCGGACAGCGTCAACGTCCCTACGGTCGGCGACGAAGCGATTATCGACGCCGAGACGGCGCAGTTCGATTCGCCCGAAACGCTCCGCCGTCGGTTTGCGGCTGCCGGTGCGACCGACGCGAAACAGGTCACTACCTACTGCGGCGGTGGAATCGCTGCCAGTAGCGCTGCGCTCGCGCTGTCGGTGATCGGTGTCGAAGACGTCGCAGTGTACGACGGGTCGCTTTCCGAGTGGGGTACCGATCCGGAGTTGCCGATGGTGACGGACGAGTAAGAGTGTCGGTTCCGACGGGAACCACGGTTCGGCGAACGACAATCCCAATTCCGACCGGAGTGGTAACGGTTTTTGTGTTTGCACCGATAACGGACGTGTATGAGTGGCGATCCGAACGACGAAAAGCTACAGGAACTCCGTGAGGAGAAACTCGAACAGCTCAAAGAACAGCAGGGCGGCGAGGGCGACCACGAGGCCGCCGAGGCTCAGCGCCAGCAGGCCGAGGCCCAAAAGAAGGCGATGCTCCGGAAGGCGTTGACCGACGGCGCGCGAAAACGGCTCAACACGGTCCAGATGTCGAAACCCGAGTTCGGCGAACAGGTCGAACAGCAGATCGTCGCCCTCGCCCAGAGCGGCCGGATACAGGGCAAAATCGACGAGGAGAAGATGAAAGAACTGCTGCAGGAAATGAAACCCGAATCGAAGAGCTTCGATATCCAGCGCCGGTAATGGAGTGTGGACTGCTGTTCAGCGCCGGGAAAGACTCGTCGCTTTCGGCGCTGTTGCTCGAGGAGTTCTACGACGTCACCCTGGTGACGGCACACTTCGGGTTCACCGAGAACTGGACGCACGCCCGCGACGCCGCCGATGCACTCGGGTTCCCGTTCGTCGAGATCGAACTCGAAAAAGAAATCGCTGACGAGGCAGTCGAGCGGATGCGCGAGGACGGATTCCCCCGCGCCGGCATTCAACAGGTCCACGAAGCCGCCATGGAGGCGGCCGCCGCCGAGTACGACGTGATCGCAGACGGCACACGGCGTGACGACCGGGTTCCGACGATCTCTCGGGCCGTCGCACAGAGCCTCGAAGATCGGCACGGTGTCGACTACGTCGCACCGCTTTCGGGGTTCGGTAGAGGGGCGATCGATCGACTCGTTGAAGCCCGCCTGACCGTCGAATCCGGGCCCAGTGAGACCATACAAAAGGGAGACTACGAGACTGAACTCCGCGAGCGGATCCGAGCGCGGTGGGATGAGTCCGCTGTCGGAGAGATCTTCCCTGATCACGCTCAGACTCGCGTCACCGGCCGAAAGTAATCGCCGTCGGGCCGCGGTCTCGATGTGGCGTGTACCTTTTTGTCATGCCGTCGCGTAGCACAAATCATGAGGTTTGTAATCGTTGGCTACGGTCGTGTCGGGGCTCGCACCGCTACCATCCTCTCGACCGAGGGTCACGAGGTCGTGATCGTCGATCACGACGAGGAACGGGCGGAACGTGCCAGACGAGACGGCCACGAGACGACCGAAGGCAGCGCCGCAGACGAACGCGTACTCGAGCGGGCGGGGATCGGTAACGCCGACGCCCTGGCGGCGTTGACGAGCGATCTGAACGCCAACTTCACCGCCTGCATGATCGCCAATAGCCACGACTGCCGAACGGTGCTCCGGATCGACGAGGACTACCGCGAGGAGATCTACCAGAAGTACGCGGCCGATGTCGACGAGGTCGTTTATCCCGAACGGATGGGCGCGGCGGGCGCGAAAACGGCGTTGCTCGGCGGCGACCTGAACGTCCTGGGCGACCTGACCGAGCACCTGACGGCGACGAGCCTGGAAGTTCCGAATGACTCGCCGGTTATCGGCCGCCGAGTCGTCGAACTCGAACTCCCGGGTGGGGCCAGGGTGTACGCCCACGGACGACGACGCGAACCGATGACGATCCCGCTCCCCCGGACGGAACTCGAAGCGGGTGATCGGCTTGCGCTCGTCGCCGAACAGGCGTCGATCGACGAGGTTCGGTCCGTGCTCCACGGGTGAGAACAAACCACGAAACAGGTGAGAACAAAGCGCCACGAAACGGAGAGTGCGGGCGCGCGAACGTGGGAGGATGAGGAGTCCCGAAACCGGGAGTGCGCGCCCACCGGTGTCAGGTGGAGCCAGTATATAAATCTCCGTCAGACAGCTCGAACGGGAACAGCCCGGGCCGGGCGATCTTGGCGACCACAACTGTTGTAACTAAGATTGGTTACACTATGTCGAAATGGTATTCGGATACAGTAGCTGAAAAGCTATTTCATTCGCCGTCGACAAACACCTCTGTGGCGAGTTTTAGACCGAATCACGGAACGCCTCGGCTCGGCACGGATCTCGGTGAGGTGACGGGAGCGATAGGTGATTCGGTTACGGTGCTGCCGCTCGTCGTCGCGCTCGGACTCCTGACGCCAGCCTCGCTGCCGCACCTGCTCGTCGGCTTCGCGCTGTTTCAGGTCCTGTGGGGGGTCGCCTACGGCGTGCCGCTGTCGGTCGAACCGATGAAGGCCCTCGCGGGACTCGCGATCGCGGGGTCGATCACGTACGGCGAACTCGTCGCTGCCGGACTGTTGGCCGGCGTTCTCCTCCTCGTTGCGGGGCGGTTCGGGGCGCTCTCGTGGATCGAATCGCTGATCGGTGAGCCGATCGTTCGCGGCGTTCAGTTCGCCGTTGCGCTCGTCCTCGCTACGGCGGCGATCGAACTCGTCGTCGGAGCACCGACTGTTGCCGCTGTCGGGATCGTAACCGCCGCCGCCGTGGCCCTCGTCTCTAAACGGGCCGTCGCCCTCGGCTTGCTCGCTCTCGGTGCTGGCTGGGCGGCACTGACGGCCGGGATCCCAGCACCGACGCTCCCGGCTATCAGCGTCTTCCCGACTGGGGGGCCGAGCGCCTCGGTCGGCGCGTTTGAGGGGCTGACGGCTCAACTGGCGATGACCGTCGGCAATGCGGCCGTCGCCACCTCGCTTTTGCTATCGGATCTCTACGATACTGACGTCTCTCCCGATCGGCTCGCCGAAAGCATGGGCGTAATGAACCTCACGGCGGTGCCGTTCGGTGCCCTCCCGATGTGTCACGGCTCGGGTGGATTGGCCGGCAAACACGTCTTCGGCGCGCGGACAGGATCGGCGAATCTCGTCGCCGGCGTTCTCTACGGCGGGCTCGCGTTGATCTCCGGAGTCCTGTTCGCGTTTCCGCTCGCGCTTCTCGGTGTCGTACTCGCGGTCGTTGCGGCGTCGCTGGCTCGTGTCGCGTTCACCGCCACTGACCGACCGTGGCTCGTCGGCGCGATCGGAATCCTCGCCATCGCGACAAACGTCGGAATCGCCTTCGTTGCGGGGATCGTCTGGTGGCGACTCGACGAGGCAGGATTTTTGCCGGATCGGGGACAGATCCCGGTATGACGTGGGCTGACCTCTTCGAACGGGCCGACGGTCGCGGGATAACCATCGATGAGATCCGAAACGCACTCGAGGCGCGACGCGATGACGGTTGACGACCGCGAACCAGCACGTACCCGTCTCGTTGCTGATGCTGACGTGCTCGCCGCGGATCTACTCGTTGGCGACGCCGCCCGAACCGCGCTCGACATGGTTCGTGCCCATTCGTGGCTCGAACTGGTCGCCACCGAACCGTTGCTGGAAGACGCCGAAGCCGTTGTCCGGAGACTCGCCGACGAGGCCCTCGCGGACGAGTGGCGCGAAACGATCGCGGATCTGGCTACGATCGCCGAACAGCCGCCGGGTGATCACCCCGCACTCGCGGCCGCTTACCGGGGTAATGCGATGCACATCATCTCGCTCGATAGCCGCCTCCAGAGCGCGAACGCCGGAGCAAACCTCCGGGCGGCGATGGACGTGAGCATCCGTTCTCCCGAGGCTTTCGTTTCGGTCTTCGATCCCGCGGCGATCTACGAACTGGTCTTCGGCACTGAGTATCCGGGACCGGATCGGGATCCTCGGGCCTGATCACCTGTCGACGAACCACTCGGCGAACTTCGCGAGCGCCCGCCCTCGGTGGGAAACGGCGTTCTTTTCATCGGCACTCATTTCTGCGAAGGTTGTCCCGCTGTGCTCGAAGATCGGATCGTATCCGAACCCGCCCTCGCCGCGCGGTTCGACGATCTGTCCCGGAACCGATCCCACGAAGAGCTTTACCGGGACGTCCCCCGCCGCAACGGTCTCGTCGGTGCTCGCCGAACCCCGATCGTCGGCGGAGAGGTCCTGTCCGCGACGGTCGTCCGTGTCGACCGGTTCGGGGGAGGCCTCAAATGAATCTCCGTCGCAGTAGGCGATCACACATCGAAACTTCGCCCGCGTAGCCGCCTCGCGTCTGGCAAGTGCACCGACCCGCTCGACGCCGAGAGTGTTCTCGACGTATGCGGAGTACGGCCCCGGAAAGCCTTCGAAACCCTCGATGTACAGCCCGGCGTCGTCGACGATCAGCGGTTCGCCAACGTGCTCGTAAGCGTCCCGAGCGCCGTGGGCTGCGACGCGTTCGAGCGAATCGGCCTGGATCTCGGGATAGTCGTAGTCCAGAGCGGCTACCCCGTCGCCGAGATACGCCTCGGCCTCGCGGACCTTGCCTTCGTTCGTCGTCACGTACTGAAGCATGCCCGACTGTTGGCAGGGTAGCAGAAAAGAGCCACCGGTACGTGTCCGTGGAGCCAACTCCGACAGCCCGGTCCGGATTCGACCGGCGTCCGGTTCGTGGCTCTCTCCGCCCCAAAAGAAATATTCCGTCCGGTCATAAACGCGCGCTATGCCAATCGTAAACAAGGACGACGTCGAGTGGACGGAACTGGAGCACGAGGAGACACGATTCAGACGAAAGCAGTTGGGTGAAGCGGCCGAGAGTGAGCAGATCGGCTGCAGTCTCTATGAACTCCCGTCCGGGCATCGATCCTGGCCGTACCACTATCACACCGCCAACGAGGAGGCGATCTACGTTTTGAGGGGGACGGGGACGATCAGACTCGCCGGGGAGACGAGCGAGGTCGAAGCGGGCGATTACGTCTCGCTCCCGGCCGACGAGCCCGGCGGCCACAGAGTGATCAACGACTCCGACGGCACGCTCCGGTATCTCGCGATTTCGACGATGAACGATCCCGACCTAACGGTCTATCCTGATTCGGAGAAGATGGGCGTCTACGTCGGTGCACCGCCCGGCGGGCGCGAAGAGCGTTCTCTGGAAGGGTACTATCGGATCGAAGACGACGTCGACTACTGGACGGGCGAGTAGCCTCCCGAACAACACTCCGCCCCTAATTATATAGAACTATATAGACAAACAGTAACAAGCATATGTGAATTGATCTATCTACAGAGAACATAGTATCCTATTTATGTCGATCTCGGGAACCATCGGGTGATGGCACCAAGCCAGTTCGACGGGTTGACACGGCGCAACGCGATCAAGGCACTTGGCGGTGCGGGGGCGTTCGCCGTCGCCGGCTGTACGGAAACAGAGGGCGGTAACGGCAACGGCGATAACGGGAACGGCGGCTCCGGCCAGCTTTCTGGCGAGATCAACATCGCCGGATCCAGCACCGTCTTTCCGTTGATGTCCGCGATCGCGGAGGAGTTCTCGTCGAACCACGCCGACGTTACCATCGACCTCAGTTCGACCGGCTCCGGCGGCGGGTTCTCGAACTTCTTCTGTGTCGGCGAGACGGACTTCAACAACGCGAGCCGACCGATCCAGCCCGAAGAGCGCGACCTCTGCTCGGAGAACGACGTCGATTTCATCGAACTCGTCGTCGCGACCGACGCCCTCACCGTCGTCGTCCACAACGACAACGATTTCGCAACGGAAATGACGGTGGAAGAACTCGCACACATATGGGAGGAAGATGGCGCCGAAACCTGGAACGAGGTCCGGGACGGATGGCCAAACGAGGAAATCGAGCGCTACGGCGCCGCCGACACCTCCGGGACGTTCGATTACTTCGCCGAGAACGTCTTGGGCGAACGTGGTCACACGGACGAGTACCAGGCGACGGAACAGGACAACCAGATCGCACAGGGCGTTTCAGGAAACGAGTACGCGATCGGCTACTTCGGGTTTGCATACTGGTATCAGAATCAAGATCAGATCACGCCCGTGGCGATCGACGGCGGCGACGGCCCCGTCAAACCGAGCCTCGACACCGCGTCGTCGGGCGAATACCAGCCACTGTCGCGACCGCTTTTCACGTACCCCTCGATGTCGTCGCTGTCCAAGGATCACGTCGCCGAGTTCGCCCGCTACGTCGTCGATCAGACCGACAACGAGGAACTCGTCGCCGAGGACGTCGGCTACGTTCCCGCTACCCAGGAAGTCAAGGAAGAACAGATGCAGAAACTCGAGGACGCGATCGAAGAAGCCCAAGGCTAACGCGAGCGATGAACCGGTCTCATCTCCGATCGGACTCGCGGGGCACTCGACTCACCGGGACCGAATGGCGAACCGGAAACCCCACACGATGGGGTGATCTGCCGTGAGTGACGGGACCGAGACCCCAGACCTGACGCGTCCGAACGGATTCAAACGGATCAAAGAGGCAGGGTACGGCGGCGTCTTCGTCGCCTGTGCAGCCCTCACGATTCTGACGACGATCGCCATCTTCGCGACGCTGCTCTCGGACGCTATCGCCTTTTTTTCCGCCGTCCCGATCACTGAGTTCCTGTTCGGCACCGAATGGAGTCCCAACCCCCAGGGGGGCGGACAAACGTTCGGTATCGTTCCGCTCGTCATCGGAACGCTCACCGTAACCGTTACCGCGGCGTTCATCGCGCTCCCGATCGGCACGCTGACCGCCATCTACCTCAGCGAATACGCCACCGCTCGCGTGCGATCGATCCTCAAGCCAATGCTAGAGATACTGGCCGGCGTACCGACGGTCGTGTACGGCTATTTCGCGCTGGTGTACGTCACGCCGGCGCTGCGGGCGACCCTCTTTCCACAGATCCAGACTTTCAACGCGCTGTCGGCGTCGCTCATGATCGGCATCATGACTATCCCGATGGTCTCATCGATCAGCGAGGACGCGATGAGCGCCGTTCCCGACTCGCTTCGACAGGCCGGGTACGGGCTCGGTGCGACGAAGTACGAGGTCTCGACTGGAATCGTCGTCCCCGCCTCCCTCTCAGGGATCGTTTCCTCGTACATCCTCGCTGTCTCCCGGGCGATCGGCGAGACCATGATCGTCGTCGTCGCGATGGGGGCACAGGCGAACATGCCGACGATCCGGAGAGCGCTGTTCGGAATCCCGTACGTCCACCCCGGTGACGTCCTCTTCGACTCCGGGATGACGATCACTGTCTCGATGGTCCAGATCGCCGGCGGCGACCTCACGGGCGGAACAGTCCCCTACGACGCGATGTTCGCGCTCGGATTGACGCTTTTCGCTATCACGCTCGTAATGAACATCCTGAGTGACCTGATCGCTGAACGGTATCGGGAGGTGTACTGAATGGCAGTCGAACGTGATCGGGACGAATCCGCGTTCGGAGAAGTCAGCCGGGTGAAAGGCATCGCCTTCAGGTATCTCTCGTTCGGCGCGTCCGTCGTCGGCATCGTCGCGCTCGGCGCGCTGTTGGTGTACGTCTCTGTCGACGCCTTCGATCTCGCGAACGCCAGCCCCGAGTGGCTCCTCGTGTATTTCCTGACACTCGTCCTTCCGGTCGTCGGGTTTTCGCTCTACAGCGCCGGCGATCGCGCGTTGGTCCGACGGGCGGCGATCGCGCTCGGCGGCGGTCTCGTCGCGACGCCCCTCCTTTTCGGGGCGATCGAGTCGCTTCTCGTCCCGATACCGCGGCTAACGTGGCCGCTCGCCTACCTCTTCGTGGTCGCCGTTCCCGTCGTCTCGTACGTCCTCTTCGTCGGCGCTCAGGAGCCGATCGGTCGAACGGGGTTCGCCCTCCTCGGCCGCGTCGTCGGGGGCGCGGCCCTCGGTACCGCCGTCGCCGTGCTGTTCATCGTCCTCGACACCCGACTGTGGTTTCTCGTGTTCACGCTCGGTGTCGTCCCGGCCGCGATAACGCGGCTCTACGGCCGTTTCCGTGGTTCGGAGCTCGCAGAGAGGCTGTCCGTCCCGCTCGGTATCGCCGGTATCTTGGTGGCCGTCGCTCTCCGCGGCGTCGTCGCGACGTATCCGACGCCGCCGTTCATATTCGTGTGGACGCTCGGGGTGCCCATCGCGCTGGCCGCCGGCACGCTCGTCGCCGCCCGCGGTTCGAACCGAACCTCGGCCGCAGCGGTCGGTGGGATCTCGATCGTGGCGGCCGGCCTCGGCATCGTTTCCGGCTCGTCGGTCCTCCCGGAGGGGTCGGCGGTCATCGTGTTCGCGGCCGCGACCGCGCCGACCGCGACGTACCTACACCGCGCGTTCGACGCCGATGAAGGGCGGATCGGGCTGGTCTTCCCGCTACTCCTGGGCGGCGGGATCGTTCTCGGTGCCGTGCTCGTGCGAACGTTCGCGATCCCGACCCCGGACCCTTGGCTCGATCCCGGCTACATCACGAGTTCGCCGTCCCGGACCGCCGTCGATGCAGGACTGTATCCGGCGATCGTCGGATCGATCATCATCATCGCGATCGTCGCGGTCGTGTCGTTCGTCCTCGGCGTCGGGGCGGCCGTCTTCCTCGAGGAGTACACCGCCGACAGCGGCGTCGTGGGAGCGATAACCCGAGTCGTTCAGGTCAACATCGCGAACCTGGCCGCCGTGCCGTCGGTCGTCTACGGACTCCTCGGACTCGGACTGTTCGCGAACCTGCTCGGGTTCGGGTTCGGGACGGCCGTGACGATTGCCCTGACGCTTTCGCTCCTCATCCTCCCGATAACAGTCATCTCCGCGCAGGAAGCTATTCGCGCCGTCCCGGACGATCTCAGACAGGGGTCCTACGCGATGGGCGCGACCCGGTGGCAGACGACGAAGAAGGTCGTCCTCCCGGAGGCGATGCCGGGGATCCTGACCGGCACGATCCTCGCGTTGGGTCGGGCGATCGGCGAGACCGCACCGTTGATCATGGTCGGCGCGGCGACGACCGTCTTCAGCCCGCCGGCCGACATCTGGAGCCGATTCAGCGCGATGCCGATGCAGATCTACGCATGGGCGAACTTTCCGCAAGCGGAGTTCCGGTACGGCGTCGTCGCCGCCGGCGTCGTGACGCTTCTGATCGTGCTACTCAGTATGAACGCGACTGCGATCGTGGTCCGGAACAAACTGGAATGAGAATCGTAAACGGTGGGGGTCTCTCTTTGCAGAAGGATAGACGCTCACGGCGGGGTCACTTCGAAACTGCTCTCGACAGGGGCCGGATCTAACGACCGACTTTTCGGTTGATGTCGACTGTTCAAATCGAGTTATATCGCCAGCGTCGCCCGAAGCATGTCCCTGGTTCCGGGCCCGAGTCCGACCGCGAGTATCGCGATCAAGAGGAGATAGGCGTATCGCGGGCTCTCCTCGAAAATCTCGTCGTTGAACACCCACACGACGAAGACTGCGGCCGCGATCTTGATGAACAGGAACGGCCAAGCGGTCCCGATTGATGCCGAGAGCCAGGCGGGCTGGAGGCTCTCGGTGATTCGGACTGTCGCTTCGTTCACGACGTGCTTCGATCCGTATGTCACGCCGACCCCGAACGCGCCGGTCCAATCGAGACTCAGAACGTTGGCGACGCCGTCGACAGTGTGTCCCCACACAATGAGAGCCCCGACGTATCCCGTTCCTTCGTTGATGAATGGTGCGTACCGCTGGCTCGCCCACCAGAACAGTCCGGCGACGAGTGTCGCCACGCCGAGCGTGATCATCGCGATCGCCGGAAAGAACCCAACGATCTCACTCGTCGCAGAAATGTACAGCAGCCAACCGACAGTCCCGAAGAGCGAGACGACACCGACCCCGCCTACGAAGGGCTCGTACGCATCGAGAACGCCGCGTCGGGAGAGCGCGATCGCGACGATCAGTGTGGCCAGTGTGAGGGCAAACATCACGAAGTAGATGAACGGGCTGATAATCAACGCGACTGGGGGGTACGGAAGCAACATCCCGGCGTCGGCCCGCAGGAACGCCACGTTCGTGTCCTCGACGACACGAAGCGCGCCGCCGAGCAGCATGAACGGAACCAACGCGACGTAAAACCGCGGTGTCATTCGGATATCGAGCCGCCGAAGCAACAACAGAACGCCGAGCAGCATGAACACCAACACGACGGCGTAACTGATCGTCGAAACAGTCGTATATCCGGGCGTGACGGCGATCCCATCGGCGGCCGCGCAGGCGGACTGGCTGTAGAGCCGCTCCGTCGTTCCGTCGGATCGAACCACACAACTCGCACCGTGGGCGTCGGCGTCGACCGGCCCCCAAAAGTATCGCCACAGGAAGCCGTCGTACACCTGTCGCGGGAAGGCGATGGCTGCAGCCGAGATGACAGCAACACCGCCGAGAAACGCCGCGAGCCACGCGCGGGTGGGATCGAGTCCATCGGGGAGATCCATATCGGAATCCCCGACCCACGGCGGTTTCACCTTTCCGGTCGAAAGTGTCTGCCGGACACGCCCGATACACACCGGTCAGTCTTCGGCCACGATTTCACGTACGGCATCTAAAACGGCATCGTGGGCCCGGCCGTTCGATGCGACGAGACCTCGACTGTCGTGTCGCCAGGGATTGCCGTTGATGTCGGTGACCGTTCCCCCGGCGGCCCGAACCAGCCCGACCCCGAGCACCGTATCCCACGGATTCGCGCGGACGTTCGTGACGACCGCTTCGACGGCCCCAGCCGCACAGAGTCCGAGTTCGAACTGGGCCGAGCCGAACCGTCGCATGTCACCGAACCGCTCGACGATTTCTCGGCAGACAGCGGTGTACTCGTCGCGACGATCGAATCCCCACCAGATCGTCGGCACGACGAAGAACGATTCGGGATCCGACCGCTCGCTGACCGAGAGTTGCTGTCCGTTTCGGTACGCGCTCCCGGATTCGAGCCGGAACGTATCACCGAGGTCGGGACAGACCGTCGCGCCGCCGACGGGGGTCCCGCCGACCGTCGCCGCCACGCTCGTCGTCCAGACACCCACACCACGGACAAAGTTCGCGGTGCCGTCGATCGGATCGACGATCCAGGCCGGGCCCTCATCCGGGACCGATCCCGGGGTCTCGTCCTCCTCGCCGACGACCGGTTCCCCCTCGAACTCCGCGCCGATCACTTCGATCACTCGCCGCTGGGCGTCGCGGTCGGCCTGTGTCACCACGTCGGTCTTTTCTCCCTTCGTCTCGACGGCGATATCGGTCCGGAACGAACGAGCCGCGGTTTCGGCCCCCGCCTCGGCGGCCTGGATCGCACAGTCCGTGCGTGTCTCCATGTGGCCGCTGGCACGGCGCCGCGGAAAGCGCCACCGATTTGACGAGTCGCCGCGTCTGCCCCGTATGCACACGCTCGCAAAGCGGATTCACAACATCACCCCGCAGGACGTACGGCTCACGTTCGAGGACGACTCGACCGAGGTTCTCGAGATGCGATCGGCGGAGTTCTTCCAGGAATCGTTTCAGGCCGAAGGTGTCGGTTCCGACGGTGTCACCTATCGACTCGTGACTGATGGCGAGAGCGACCCACTCGTCGCCGGACGCGAGACGGACGACGGCTGGGAGAGTGCAGGGAGAGTCGTCGACGTTGAATCAGCGAAGTGAGTGTCCAAGCGGGCGTCGGAACGACCGGGGTTCCGAACTGATGCGGTCCGCTCCGTTCGACAGCAGTGTTTGACCGCGGTACGGCGGACTGACTATCGGCGTAGCATCGAAAGGATTGTTGCGAGGGAAGGCCGCTCCAACGCGGTCTTCTGCACCACGGGGGTGTGCCCCGACGATGCGAGGGGAGGGATTTGAACCCACGGACCTCTACAGGAGCGGATCTTGAGTCCGCCGCCGTTTCCGGGCTTGGCTACCCTCGCACGCGACCTGACGTAGGATCTTCATCGGATTTAAGCCACCGGTTTCAATCGAGACGACGACCGATCAGTCCGGAAGCGGTCGGTAAAAGTAACCGGAAGCCGAACCAATAGCATGGTCGACCATCCGCGACTCGCATACGCCGAATCTGGCGAACCGGCGCTTGCCGCCACGCTTGATCCGTCCACCGAGCACAACTTCGGCGAGCCGACACGGGAGACGTTCACTCTCTCGACCCGTGCAGCCGGCTTGCTTGTCGACGACCTCGAGTACGACGAACGTGAGGAGGTCGCGTCGGTGACGACGCGGGCACTTTTGCTCACCGGCGGGGCGTACGTCCCCGAGGAAAAAACAGATCCTGTCGACCTCGTCAAACGGCTTCGATCGCCCAACGGCGGCAAGCATCCGACTGACCAGGAGATCGAACGCGTCGCGACGTACCTCAAGAACGCCGAGATCGAACAGTGTGCCTGCTGGCTCGCGGAGGAGCTCGTCGAGGACAGCCGGCTGTCGACGGTGATGGATCCGGACGAGGTGCCGACGAAACGCGAGCGGATGAACGACCTCCGTGGGATCGCCAAGGATCTCTAGCGCACCAACCGAACTGTTCGGTGCGTTGTTCGCGTCGTCCACCGATACCGGCTGCTTACAGCAAGCGTGCTTCTGGCCCGGACGGGGTTGTTCAAATGAACGGCAGCAGCGCGACCGCAACGTATCCGAGCCCCAGCGCAAAGGCGAGCGAGCCGACCCACGCGCCGACGGTCATGCCAATCTTCCTCCGATCGATCGCGCTTCGGCCGCCGACAGCCGCCCCGCTGCCGATGATGGCGCTGACGATGATTTCGTTGAACGAGACGGGCACGCCCAACAGGACCGCGAGTTGAGCGATCAGAAACGCGGGCACGAGCGCAGCGATTGACCGACGCGGGCCAAGCGACGAGTAATCCCGGGCCAGTGACTTGATCATCCGAGGGGCGCCCGTCCACGAACCGACGAGGATTCCGAAGCCGCCGCCGATCAGGACTGCTATCAGCGGGATCGCTCGCGCTTCTTCGAGAAGCGGCAACAGGGGTCCGACGGCGAGGCCGACCTGGCTTCCGCCGGCGGAGAACGCCACGAGCGAGCCCAGCGCGAGCAACACGCGCCGGAGCCCGCCCTGCTCGTTTCGACGAATGTCCATCGAAACCGAGCCGGCGATCGACCCCGCAAAGAGCACTGAAAAGATAACCGGAACCGCGAGCCCCTCAGGGTGTACTGACCTCCCGACGAAGCGAGCGAGCGAGCCCGGCGTTTTTCCGACACCGAGGTAGGCGAACTCCACGTTCGCCATCACCGCGCCAACGAGTCCAGCCAGAACCGGAACGCTGTACTCTTCCGGCACGTCGGCTCTGGGAAGAACGCTGGCGATCCCGTACGCGAGTCCGCCACCGACGAACGGCGTCAGCGTCCAGACGGCCGCGATCTGTAGGTACTTCGCCCAGATCGGCGTCCCGCCGAGTGCGAACCCGACGCCGACGACGGATCCGGTCACAGTAAACGCCGTCGCGATCGGATACCCCGTCTTGATACCGATCGCCATGAGCGAGGCTCCGATCAACAAGACGAGGATGACGGCTGTCGCCGGGATGCTCACGCCACCGACGAGCCCCCGACCGACGGTCCGGGAAACGTTGGCACCCTGTACGATCGCGCCGGCGAAGCCGAAGAGTCCCACGACAAACGCTGCACGCATCGTCGAGACGGCGTTTGCGCCGACTGCCGGCGCGAACGGCGTCGCGCCGCTGGATCCCGCACCGATGACCCACGCCATGAACAGACTCGCTAAACTCGCGATCGAAAAGAGAACGATTACTGAGAGTTCCATTGGTAGGTTCGACGGGCCAGGGTGGACAGTATGGGATCGCCCTCGCCGTTTCGTTTGAGCTGCTTTTGTCTATCCGGGTAGCGAAGAAAAGAATTTCGATAAAATTGCGTAAAGTTCACAATATAAAGTCAACCAGAAACGGATTAATATCTGATTTATATAGCAGGAATAAAGTCGTATATCGGTTTTGGATTGAATATATACCTTTATGTAGATACAGACCATCAAAATGGACAGACAGTATTGTTCTATATTTCCATTATAAAACCAAAAGTGAGTCCAAGCGGTACCGAAACAAACGACAAGACAGAGCAACGGGACAAGGCTGAAAACTGCTGTGTATCTACCGAACGGGTGGCGACACGATCCGTCCCAAACCGGGTTCCTTCGCTGGCGGCTCCCGTGGCGTGTCAGTCGGCACTGACCGGCTGTTTCGTTTTTCGGGGGAAGTTATCGATCGTCGCCGCCCGGAACGCTTCCTCGTCGAACTCGACGTCATCGTCGAGGAACTGGACGAGCGTTCGGGTATCGCGCATGGCGTTTTTCAGACAGGTCGACGCGCCGGGCGAGGGCGTCACGTTGAAAATGATTCCATCCCCGGTGATCTTCGCTTCGCCCATATCGAGGGATTTCTCCGCGGTGTCGACGATCTGTGGCCGGACGCCGCCGAAGCCCTTCGCGCGCTCGATGTCGTCGAGACCGACGTTCGGTACGACCTTCTGGACGTGCGGCAGGAACGCCCGCTTGCCGACGACCGGTAGATCGTAGACGAGGTTTTCGAGCACGTAGGGCAACAGCACCTTGTCGGCGAGGATGTTCCCGTAACTCAGGACGGAATCGAGGTTCAACCCGAAGACATCGAAGAAGTCGGCGACCGTCGTCAGCTCGCCGCGTTCCAGCGCCGGAACGACCTTTGCAGTCGGTCCGAATCGGGTCGTCCCACCGTCGTGGACCTCGGCGTCGCCGTGTACGGCGGCGAAGGGAAGCTTCTTCATTTGGAGGGTGTACACTTTGCCGTTCAAGAGCCCCTGGTCCGACAGGAAGAAGCTTCCAGCGACCGGCAAAAGCGACATGTCTTCGCCGTAGCCCATTTCCTTTGCGATTTGAAGGCTGTGCGAGCCAGCAGCAACGACGGTTGCGTCCGCTTTGAACCATCCGTCGGTGGTCTCGATGAGGAACTCGTCGTCAGCGTCGTTGACAGACTCGACGGTCGTTCCGGTGTAGACGTCGACTCCGTCGCGGTCCTCGACCTGTTCGACGAAGGACTTCGCGACTGCTCCGTAGTCGACGGTGTAGCCGTCGGGCGTCTGCAGCGCCAGCATTTCCTCGTCCGGATCCCGACCGTCGACGACGTTCGGCTCTATTTCGGCGATTTCCTCGCGATCGATCGCCTCGAGTTTTGGATACAGATCGCCAAAGCCCTCCTCGTGATACCGCTGTTCGAGTTTATCGACCTCGTCTTCACCGACTCCGATCACCATCTTACTCCGCTTGCTGTGGATGTCTCGGTCGGCGTCGTTCTCTTCGAGGTAGCCCGCGACCATCTCTGCGCCCTCTTTTACTTTCTCCGCCTTCTCGAGCGTGTAGTTGGTCTCGATATCGCCGAAGTGAAGCGTCTGAGAGTTGTTCGTGTGATGGGAGTTGATCGCCGCGACCTCGTCTTCCTTTTCGACGAGCGCGACGCGGTCGATATCAGTGAACTCGGCGACCGCGTACAGAAGCGATGCTCCGCTGATCCCGCCGCCGACGATGACCAGTTCGTATGGTTTCGACATGGGTGGTAATCGAGTGCCGCTAGATGCGCTATACCCCTGGCCGTATTAATTCGCTGCTATTTCCGATCGGGCGCAACTGACAGATTTCGGCGTTTGCTGCCGCGCTCCGGTCGACCGACGGGGGAACCGCTGGCAATCGGCTGTGGGCCCCCAACCCGGAACTCACTCGGCCGCCGATTCGTTCTCGTCGACTTCCTCGATCCGGACCGCGGAGATGCGAGCGCCGTCCACGCGGAGCACTTCGATAGCGTAGCCATCCGCCTCGATTCGATCGCCGCGTTCGGGCGCGCGATCGATCCGCTCTAGGACCATCCCGCCGATCGTCTCGAATTCCTCTGTTTCGAAGTCGGCGTCGAGGCTATCGTTGACCATCGCCAGCGGAACCCCCCCGTCGACCTCATATTTTCCATCCGAACGCCGGATCGACGCTTCGGGTTCGTCCGTATCGAACTCGTCGCGGAGATCGCCGACGATCGCTTCGACGACGTCCTCGATCGTCGCCAACCCCTCGAAGGCACCCCATTCGTCGATCACTGCGGCCATCTGCTGGTGTTCGTCGCGGAACTGCATCAGGAGATCGCTGATCGCGGTCGTCTCCGGGACGATGAGGATTTCACGCGCGAGATCGCCGGCCGTCACGGTGTCGCTTTCGGCCGAGTCCTTCGCCCGTACCACGTCCTTGAGGTCAACGAACCCGACGACATCGTCCTCCTCGTCGGCTTCGACGACCGGATACCGCGTGTGGCCGGCTTCGAGAACGATCGACCTGAGTTCCGCCAGCGTGCAGTCGGCCGGAACGCTCACCACATCCGGCCGGGGGACCATGACCTCCCGGACGATGACATCGTCGAGATCGAACACCCGCTCTATCATCTCCACTTCGGCCATCTCGACGTGTCCCGCTTCCCCGGAGCGAGCGAGTACTCGTCTGATCTCCCGTTCCTCCAGCGTTTCATCCGTCTCGGAGGCCGGCGGGACGCCGATAATTCGCGTGAAGGCGTTGGCGGTCCCGTTGAAAACGACAAGGCCGGGGTAAAACAAGTAATAACAGAACTTCATCGGCGGCGCGACGAAAAGCGAGAGTCGCTCGGCTTCGGCGATCGCGATCGTCTTCGGGGCGAGTTCGCCGAACACGACATGGAGGAAGGTGATGAAACTGAACGCGATCGCAAAGGAGACCAGATGGACGAAGCCCGCCGGGAGGAGCGACCCGAGTGCGGGCTCGATGAGCGAGGCCACGGCAGGTTCGCCGGCCCACCCCAGTCCCAGCGAGGCGAGCGTGATCCCGAGTTGCGTCACCGCGAGGTAGTTATCGAGGTTCTCCATCACGGTCTGCAGCGTCTCCGCGCCCGGTCGGCCTTCCTCGACGAGTTGCTCGACCGACGTCGAGCGAATCCGGACGAGTGCGAACTCCGAGGCGACGAAAAAGCCGTTCAAGGCCACGAGCACCAGTGCGATGAGAAGGCGACCGAGCGAAAAGGCAACGTCTACCATCGTTGCCCTGCTGTCCTGATTCCGCGGAATTGACGGCGATTCATGTCCTTCGGTTCTGGCTCCCGGCTTAAAATATTGGCTAGAGACGGTCTCCGGACGCTGGGGCAAAGAAACGCTCAGCCCGTCGCCGTCTCGTTCCGTACGGGCGCCTGCTCGATGACGTACCGTTGACCGACCATCGGATCGAGGAGGCTATCCACCGGGGCGCGGTCGTCTCTGAGTATTGGGACGTCGTCGGTGGGTTCGTCGCGTCGGTACGACTCGATCTCGCTTTCGAGGTCGATACCGATTTCGCGGTTGCGGTTTCTCGCTCGGAGTTCCGACTCTGTCACGACGTCGGAGTCCTTCGTCGCGACGACCTCGATGTTCTGGACGACGCTCGATCCGGCGGTCGGGAAGCTATAGACCTGCGGGAAGACCTGTTCCATCGTCCGGTATTCGGCCCGGTAGAACTTCGAAGCGGGGCCGCTCGGTGCCGAGATGAGGTTCGCAAACAGCATCCCGTTCGGCGAGAGACGGTCGTTGGCTAGCTGCATGAACTCGACGGTAGTGAGCTGGAACGGCACCTTGTCCTTCTTGTAGGCGTCCATCACGATGAGGTCGTACGTGTGGTCGGTCTCCTGGAGGAATCGGCGACCGTCGGCGTTGTGTACGTTGAGCTGCTCGGATTCCTCGACGGCGAAATACTCCTTTGCGACGTCGATGACCTCGGGATCGATCTCGACGACGTCGACGGTGGCGTCGTACTCCTCAACGAAACGTTTGGGGCCGGAGAACCCGCCGCCGCCGACGAACAGCACCCGGTCGATCTCGTCGGGATCATCGGCGAACAGATACGGCATGTGGAAATAGCGCGTGTAGCCGAACACGTGGCGGGTCGGATCGTCCAGATCCATCGCGCTGTGACGCTGGTCGTCGAGATACAGGGTTCGTGTGTCGCCGAGGTCGGTGACTTCGAGCTCCTGATACGGCGTCTGAGTCTGATAGACGACCTGGCCGCCCGTGGAGACGCCGACCGCGCCGCTCCCGACGGCCGCGATCAACATCAGCGTAACCGCGAGGGTGGCAAAGAACGGCTCGCGCTCTATCGAGGGAAGCGAGATGACGAGGGCGGTTCCGACGAGCAACGCACCGAACAGAAAGCCGATGGCGTCGATCCCGAAAGTCGGAATGAGGAGAAACGTCGTTCCGAAGGCTCCGAGTATGCTGCCGACTGTCCCGACGGCGTACACGCGCCCCGAAGCCTCGCCGACGGCGTCGGTGGTCGAGAGTTCGGCCGCGTACGGACTGATGAAGCCGAGCAGATAGGTCGGCGGGCCGAAAAGTAACGTGACCGCTGGCAGGGACGCGAACCGACTCGGCAACGGGAACGCCGATCCGGCGGCCAAGAGCGGATCGCCCGCGAAAATCAACACGGCGACGTAAGCAGCGGTTCCGAGCAACAGCCACGATAGCCGCTCGATACTCGCTCGCTCTTCGGCTCGCTTGCCGCCGTAGTGATAGCCGAGACTCAGCGCCGCCAGAAACACGCCGATGATGCTCCCCCACGTGTAGATGCTGCTGCCGAACTGCGGGGCGACGATTCGACCGGCGAGGATCTCCAGCCCCATACTCGCCACGCCCGAGACGAACACCGCGATTTCAGGCTCCGTAACCCGGTCGAGCGGTCGGGCCAGAGACGAATCCATGTACTAGTCGGTGTGGGGTTTCGGAAATAAGCTTGCCGACAGAAGCGGCAGTGTCCGCGAGTCCGCCTCCCTGAGGCCCTGTCAGTGATCGTCCCCGAGAGCGAACTCAAGGAGATCAGCCACCGAAAAGTCGTTTTGGCCGGCATTGGGGGCGGGAAGCCGGGGCGTCCACTCGGGCTGGACGGTCAGGAACGAGGAGGGATCGGACTTTATGAGCCCCACGAGCGTCTCGGCGACAATACGGCTTCCGACCGGGCCGAGATGATCTCCTCCGCTCGCGACGCGCGCTTCTGCTAACACGTAATACCACAGGGGTGCTTCGGTGTCCGGATGCTTCCCGTGGTCTCTTAGGATCTCTTCGAACCCGAGCTGCTCGTTCGACAGCGGGTCGATGCCCATCGCGCGTGCGACTGCCTGGCCACTCGGAAGCCCGAGTTGACGCCCCCGGACGAGGTTCCGCGACGCGAGCGATGCCCGCCAGTCGTCGCTTTCCAGGAACGGGAGGTCAAGCAGATCCGGCGAGAGCAACGAATCGATCGCCCTGGCGTTCTGTGGCACGACATCGGGATCGTGCAGATCGAACAAATACCGCCAGTCGACGGCTTCCGCCGCCGAGGGTGCTTCGAACCCCATCCCGAAAGCGTCGTCGCCGCGCCCGAACAGCGCAGCCTCAGTGTCCTCGTTGACGCGGTAGCGCTCCCGAATCTGACTGTGGCCGTAGCGATAGGCGGCCCCCGCAAACTCGACCGGAAGGAACGGCTCGTCGCCTGGCCCGACCGTGTAGTGGTTCCGCTCAGTGCGGACGGCATCGACGACCTTGGGATCACAGACCGTCGGGAGGAACTCCTCCAGGACGATCCACTGGTAGTGCCAGCGTGCCAGTCGGTTGGCGTGCTCGAAGGCGTCCTTACAGTCCTCCCCAAGCCACTCCAAAATAGCGTTGTGGAACTCCAACATCGCGTACTGGAACTGCGAGAGGATGTGATTCTCGTCGTTTCGGTGATCCCCGGTTAACGCGGTCGCTTCCGCGTTCCTGGGCACGTCGGGGCGTCCGTCTCGGGCGACAAGCAGCCGTTCCGGATCACCGCCCTGCATCGGCGATTCATAGAGGTACGGCGCGGTCTCGGGCCCAGTGCCGTACACGGAATCGAGGTCTAACTCCGGCGTCCGGAAGTTCCGGAGCGCGTCCGGATCGTTCCGGCGGGCGAGACTCGAAAGCGGATCGAGCGTGATGTCGTGATCGATGAACTGTCCGAGGAACGCAAACCCTGCCGGGACCGACGATTCCCCGACAGATCGGTCGTGAGTGCTCTCATCTATGGGCCCGCCCGGACGACCCAGTTCTTGCAGGAACTCGGGATCGTGATCCGCGGCCTCCAGGTACGGAAACATGCGACCGAACCGACCGTGGCCGGAATGGAAGGGGTCCCGTGGGACGTTGTCCATGCCACGCTGTCCTGACATTCCGTGGTGCATGTTACACATCGCATCCGCGACATCTTCCATCGATGGATGTGACTCGCGTTCGACTGTGAGGTCGAGGGTCGAATTCGGATCCGCCTCGACCGTTTCCTCGTGGACGGTCGATCCGTTTCGGAACAGATAGAGCTGCACCTCGGGGGGCCCCTCCTGTTGTCCGCCGAGCTCCGATTCAGTCGCCGACAGCTCAAATGACCCGTCCGGTCGGACTGGCATCGCTCCAATCGGATCGTCCGCTCCGCTGTCGACGTCGACTGCCATCACGGTCACCCCCACAGCCGCGACGCCGTCCGGATACGTAACACAGCCGGAAATCGTGACACTATTTGTCATGTTCAATGATAGAATTCAACACAACTAATATTAAAGATTATGGCGGTTGAATAGCAAAAAATAATCAACTGTTACTCCATGTGTAACAAAAATTTTAGCCGTCTCGGTAGTTTAAATACCCGACGGTCGTACAGCCGTACTGTCCTGTGGGGCTGAGTGGCGCGATCGCTCCTCCCCGGGTGAAACGTGCTGGTGATTTCGGATCCACCTGTCAGCCAGCGCGTCCAAGATCCGGTCAACGCCTCCATGGGCGTATTCGCTTCGCGTCCTCAAGACTACCGACATCTACCGTCGCCACACGATCTCGCGATGCTCTCGATTACAAATAACAGCGGCCTCGGCACTCA
>Ga0102936_1000042_pt1 | contig 40703 bp, 45 predicted proteins | sample SalPon2_A_H2O_MG_FD_78502 | JGI IMG/M metagenome (GOLD analysis project Ga0102936, IMG submission 78502) | Salt pond water microbial communities from South San Francisco under conditions of wetland restoration - Salt Pond MetaG R2_A_H2O_MG | ecosystem: Environmental > Aquatic > Non-marine Saline...
ATACAGGACTTCCTCGTAGCTGGTACTGCGGGCGAGATCGTCGATGGAATACCCGCGGTAGATCAACTCGCCGGCGTCGCCGTCGATGTAGCTCAGCGACGACTCCGCCACCAACACTCCCTCCAGTCCCTTTTTGATAGACTCTGTCATAGTACGGCTATTCGACCTGATATAAAAAGGATTGCTGTTGGGAGATTTTCGGACGTTTCCGTCCTTGAAGCGGCGAAATTTCGGGGCTACTGGTCGCCGAAGGCGCCTTGCTCCTCGAGGGCTTCGATCTCGTCTTCGGTGTATCCGATCTCGTCGAAGACGTTCCGGTTGTGCTCGCCGAGTTTCGGTGCGGGGGCCTCGAAACCGCTGTCGGCGTTCTCGTACTGCAGCGGGTGTTCGATGACGGGAACTTCGCCGTGCTCGGGGTGTTCGAGCGTCGTCATCACGTCGCGGGCCTCCGTCTGTTCGTTGTACAGTGCGTCCTCGACGTCGAAGACGGGTCCGGCCGGGACACCGGCGTCCTCGACGATCCGCGACATCCACTCGTCGGTGGTTCGCTCCTGCAGCGTCTCGCTGATGATCGCTTCCAGTTCGTTCATGTTGTCGACGCGATCGGAGTTCGTCGCGAACCGATCGTCGTCCTCCAGGTCCGGCCGATCGATCGCCTCACAGAACGCGCTCCAGAGCTTCTCGTTTAACGCCGCGACGTTGATGTAGCCGTCCGCGGTCGGGAACGTCTGGTAGGGGGCGAGCACGGGGTCTTTCGTCCCCATCCGCGAGGGCGATTCGCCGGCGAACACCTTCCCGGCCTGTTTGGTGAGCCACGGGAGCGCCGCGTCCAGCATCCCGAGGTCGATGTACTCCCCCTCACCAGTCTGCTGGCGACGGTACAGCGCCCCCGAGATACCGAACGCGGCCCACATCGCGGTGATGAGGTCCGTCATCGGCAGGCCGACTTTCACCGGTTGGCCGTCCTCCTCGCCGGTGACGCTCATGATCCCGCTCATGCCCTGTATCATGAGGTCGTATCCGGGGCGCTGGCTCCAGGGGCCGGTCTGGCCGTACGCGGAGATCGCACAGTAAACGATCTCGTCGTTGTGTGCCCGGATCGTCTCGTCGTCGACGCCGATCCGCTCTGCGGTTCCCGGCCGGAAGTTCTGAATGAAGACGTCGGCCTTCTCCACGAGGTCGTAGAGCGCCTCCAGTCCCGCTTCCGTCTTGAGGTCCAACTCGACGCTCTTCTTGCCGTAGTTGATCGTCCAGAAATACGGCGACTCGCCGTCGATAAACGGCGGCCCGGAGTGACGGTTGTCGTCGCCGACGCCCGGTCGTTCGACTTTCACCACGTCGGCGCCCTGATTGGCCAGCATTAGCGAACAGAACCCGCCCGTGACGAACGTCGTCAGATCTAGCACTTTCACGCCCTCGAAGATCTTCTCGTCGTGCATTGTCTATCCCAAATCGGCCCGCACCGATTAAATACGTTCCCTCTCGGAGACGTTCGTTCCGGTCGGGAAAACCGAACTACTTTCATCGGTACGCAGCGATGGGCGGGTATGACTCACGAAATCGCCGTCATCCCCGGCGACGGAATCGGACGGGAGGTCACGCCAGCGGCGGTCGAAGTCCTCCGATCGCTCGGTCTGGATCTGGAATTCGTCGAGGCCGAGGCCGGCGACGCGGTGAAAGAATCGACCGGAACGGCTCTGCCCGAAGCGACCTACGATCTCGCGGCGTCGGCCGACGCGACGCTCTTCGGAGCGGCCGGCGAGAGTGCGGCGGACGTAATCCTTCCGCTGCGGGAGGCTGTCGGCTCGTTCGTCAACGTCCGCCCGGCCAAGGCGTATCCGGGCGTCGACGCGCTGCGTCCCGAGACGGATCTCGTCTTTCTCAGAGAGAACACCGAGGGGGTCTACGGTGGCCACGAGAACCGACTGACGGAGGACGTCTCGACGCTGACGCGTGTCGTCACCGAATCGGCCTCGCGACGGCTCGCCGAATTCGCCTGTGAATACACCGCGGATCGGGAATACGACGGCTTTACGATCGCCCATAAGTCGAACGTCATGCGCGAGACGGACGGGCGCTTTCTGGAAGCCGTCGGCGACGTGGCCGAACAAAACGGCATCGAAACCGACGAAGTGCTGATCGACGCCTTCGCGACCCGGGTCTGTCTCGACCCGACGCAGTTCGGTCTCGTCGTCTGTCCGAACCTCGCCGGCGACCTGCTCTCGGATCTGGCCGCCGGGCTCGTTGGCGGGCTTGGATTGCTCCCGAGCGCGAACATCGGCACCGACAACGCGCTGTTCGAACCCGTCCACGGGACTGCCCCCGACATCGCCGGCGAAGGGATCGCGAACCCGGCGGCGGCGATCATGTCGGGTGCCATGCTGCTCGAATATCTCGACTACGACTCGGCGGCGGCCGACGTGCAGACGGCCGTCGAGGCGACGCTCGAAGACGGGCCGCAGACGGCGGACCTCGGCGGAAAGGCGTCGACAGAGGCAGTGACGGACGCCGTTATCGACCAGTTGTGAACCGGGTTCCGCGATCGGGTCGGCGGAAACGGGGGATCGAAAACGCTACGATGACTCCTCCACCGGTCCGACGGCGGCAGCGGCTCGATCGCCGCGCTCACTGACATGACCCGCTTCTCGACGGATTCGCTTCGTGCCCGCCTCGCTCCCGTGCTTCGGGCCCTCTGGAGCGACGGCAAGGGGCCGATCCTGCTCACCGTCTCCGGCGGGTGGTTCCTCGCGATCGGCGTTCGGATCGTCTATCCGGCCTTGCTCCCCGACATCATGTCCGAGTTCCGGCTCGAATACACCGGTGCCGGATTCCTCCTGTCGGCGATCTGGGTCTCCTACGGCCTCGTCCAGTTCCCCGGCGGATTGCTCGCCGATCGGTTCGGCGAGCGTGCCGTCATGTTCCTCAGCATGCTCTCGACGGTCGGGGCCGTGCTCGCGATGATATTTGCGCCCGCCTTCGCCGTGTTCGTTCTCGCATCGGTGATCCTCGGTCTGGGGACCGGCATCTACGGCACCACCCGGGTGACGATCCTCTCCGATGTCTACCCGAATCACCGGACGACCGCCGTGAGCTTCAGCCAGGCGTCCGGGAACGTCGGTAACGCCGTCCTTCCGGTCGTATCGGGGCTGGTCGCCGTCGCCTTCGGCTGGCGAGCGGGCTTCGGATATCTCCTTCCACTCTTCTTCTTTGTCGTCGCCGGGGTCGTCATTTACGTCCCGGATCGGACTTCGGCCGAACCCGATACCGGAATCGGTCCCGACTACGTGCGCGAGCTAACGGCTGCCGTCACGACCCGGGCGACGTTCGCCGCGGCGCTCGTGCTCTTCTTTCTGATGTTATTTTATCAAGGCGTGACCGGCTTCCTGCCCTCGTATCTCATCGAGGTGAAAGGACTCACACAGTCGGCCGCCTCCGTCCTCTATGGCTCGTTCTTCGTCGCGGCGATCGCGTTTCAGTTCTTTTCCGGGATCGTTGCCGACCGGTTGGGCGAGCCGCGTGCGATAACCGTTTTCAGTCTGCTCGGGCTCTTGAGCGTCGTCTCGCTACCGTTCGTCTACTCCCGGCCGGCGGTGATTCTCCTCGCTCTCGGAAGTTCAGCGGTGCTCGGGGCGATCCCTCCGGCGCACACGCACGCAGTCGCGCTCCTTCCGGAGGCGATCCAGGGAAGCGGTTACGGACTGATCCGGACCGCCTACATCGGGCTGGCTGCGGCCTCGCTCCCGCTCGTCGGAGCCGTCGCCGACGCTGGGTACTTCAATTACGTCTTCTTCCTGTTCGGGGCGATCGTCGTCTGCGCGGCAGCGATCTCGCTCCTGATCTCGGAGTAGCCGCCTCGAATTTATTACACTCTCTTTAGAGTATCATGCTCCTAATTGCTGAGTTACTATTCTATGGACAAATAGCAGCTCGAAAAATCTGAAAGAACCAATAATATATCTGAAATAGCCGAAAATAAATTGATGAAATAAATATAAATCCTCTTGTTCAGCTTAATTTAAATAATTGAAATACTTCGTGGGAAGTCAATAGACAAAGTGAATGTATTGCGTATTTACACTTACTCGAATAGCAGTGGCTCTCAGGTGGGTCGAATACGCCGCGCCATCCCCCCGATCAGTCGGTCTCCGCCTCGGTTCGGGCCCGCCGTTCTGTGGCTCGCCGAACGAACTCCTCGGGGAGTTCCTCTATTTCACCCGCCTGTACGCCCCATAGGTGAGCATAGAGGCCGCCGTTCTCGAGGAGCCCTTCGTGGGTGCCGCGTTCGACGATCCGGCCGTCCTCCAGCACCACGATGGTGTCGGCGTCCTTGATCGTCGAGAGCCGGTGAGCGATCGCAAAGGTCGTTCGATCCTCGGTGAGCCGATCCAGCGAGCGCTGGATCAGCATCTCCGTCTCCGTATCGACGTCCGAGGTCGCCTCGTCGAGGACGAGTATCGCGGGATCTTTCAGTACCGCCCGGGCGATCGAAACCCGCTGCCGCTGCCCGCCGGAGAGTTTGACGCCGCGCTCGCCGACCATCGTGTCGTAGCCGTCCGGCAAGTTGGTGATGAACTCGTGGGCCTCGGCCGCCTTGGCGGCTTCGACGATCGCTTCCTCGTCGGCGTCGAAGGCGCCGTAAGCGATGTTCTCCCCGACGGTTCCGTGAAACAGGAACGTGTCCTGGCCGACGTAGCCGATGGACTGACGGAGCGAACGGAGCGTCACTCCTCTGATGTCCTGGCCATCGATCCGGATCGCTCCCCCGTCGACGTCGTAGAGCCGCAACAGTAGCTTCAAAACGGTCGACTTTCCTGCTCCGGTGGGTCCAACCAACGCGAGCGTCTCCCCGCCTTCGACGGTGAAATCGACCCCTTCGACGATCGGTTCCTCGTCGCCGTCGTACCCGAACGTGACGTCGTCGTATTCGACATCGCCGCCGCGGACTTCGATCGGTTCGGCGTCGGGATCGATCCCCAACCGCTCCGGTTCGTCCATCAGCCCGAAGATCCGCTCGGCCGACGCGTAGGCCCGCTGGTACATATTGATTATCTGACCGAACTGTGCCATCGGCCAGATGAATCGCTGGGTAAAGAGGATGAAGACGACGAAGGTGCCGACGCTTAGTTCCCCCGAAAGCGGCCCGGGCGCGCTGCCAGTAAAGACCCACAGTCCACCGACGAGAAACGTGACGACGAAGCCGAGTCCAGCGAGCAAGCGGAGGCCGGGGAAGAATTTGATACGGGTCCTGATCGCACTCCAGTTGGCGTCGAGATACTCAGTCGAGACGTCTTCGACGCGGTCGGATTCGTAGGCCTCGGTGTTTGAGGATTTGATCACCTGGATCCCACCGAGATTGTTTTCGAGACGGGAGTTGACCGTCCCGACGGCGGAGCGAACACGGGCGTATTTCGGCTGGATGACCTTGATAAAGAGATATGTAAAACCCGCGATGATCGGTACCGGAAGCAGCGCGATGAGCGCGAGCTGCCAGTTGTAGTACAGCAACACGCCGCCGATTCCGACGACCATCACGCCGAGTCTGAACACCGAGTTCAGGCCCTCGTTGAGGAACTGCTCGAGCTGATTGACGTCGTTCGAGAGCACCGACATCAACTCGCCGGTCTGCTTGTCGGCGAAAAACCCCATGTCGAGTCGCTGCATCGTGTCGTATGTGTCGGTCCGAACGCTGTGTTGGATGTTCTGGGCGAACGCGTTGAACCCCCAGTTTCGGATCCAGTGAAACGCCGCTGCGAGCGTGAACGCGCCGGCGATGAGCCCAATCACGATCCAGAACTGCGTCGTTTCGTTGGCCGGGATCCACGCTTCGGGAACGAGCCAGAGCGAAAACCGCTGCTGGCCAAAGACGGCATCGATCGCTACCCCGAGCATGATCGGGGGAACGAGATCGAGCAACCGGGCCGCGATGCTCGCGACGATCCCGACGATCACCGACCCGAGGTTGGGTCGCCCGTACACCGAGAAGAGCCGGCGCATCGGATCCTCGGCGTTGTCGCGCTGTTCTTCGAAGGGGTCCTCCTCGTCCCAGGCGATATCCGCCATCACTACTACTCGCCGTTCGGCGGGGATAACGCTTGGCCAACCGACAGCGGGCGCACAAAATTAATTGCATCCCGTTTCTATGTTTTCGCTGGGGGACTGCCCGTAATCTATGACAATGAAGCCACCCGCGTACGCGGACGGTGATCGCCGTGCCGGCCCGGCCGGCGCTGGGGGGATGTCCGTGGTAACGACTCAAAAGCGACCGTTGTATCAACTGCCAGAGCTATTGAAACGGGGGATCGGTGGGACGAGATGATATTTCTCGCGCTGAAGATCATCCGGTTTCTGTTCCGGCTCGTGTTCAAAATCGTCAAGCTGCCGGTCAAGCTCGCGAAAATGGCGATGGGTGCACAGTCCGACGACGAATACGATCCCTACGACGAAGACCCACTCTCGGAGGACGAATCGGCCTCAGGCACCCTCACCGGGTCCGGGTCGGTCGGGGACGGCAATCTGTTCGATGTCGACGCCGCGACGGCGGCCCGGAACGTCGTGTGGTTTCGGTGGGGCCTGTTCGGTATCGGCGCGCTTCAACTCGCGGTCAGTCTGTTCGTGCTCGTCGAGTTGACGACTGTCGCCCCCGGAGGCTCTCAGATCGTTCTCGCGCTCGGAACAGTGGCCGTTGCGGCGTCACTGCCGATCCTCGCCGCCGTATTACTCACTCGGAAGCCGACCGCGGGGTGGTATCTGGGGATGGGAATCGTCGGCCTCCAGATGATCGGATCGGTGTTTTCACTCCCGCAGGGGCTTTTGTGGCTGCTCGTCGGCGCTCCCCTCGCGTATCTCGGTTACACGGGACGCCCTGCCCTCGACGTCGTCTTCGGCGACAAATCGGCCGGAACGTCGACCGACGCCGCGACTGACTCAACCGCCGAGGCGACGGCCCCGACCGAATCGGTCGCGACGACCGAGCAAGCGGGCGAAGACGACCTCGAAACAGCCGACCGGACGGCGCCGACCGAATCGACAGCGGACCCGTACGCCGCCTCGATCGACGACGAAACGGTCGCGGCCGACAGCGAGCGCGGGTCCGAAGCGGACGTCGCAGCCTTGACCGAAGCGAACGCCGCTTCGGAGTCCGATGCCGACTCCGAGTTCGTGTTCGACGCTGAAGCCGAACCCGACGACGCCGAGCCGGAGTCGTCCCCTTCGACGACTGAGGACCCGGACGACGTTGTCGAAACCTACCGCGACGGACTGACGGCTGGGGACCCCGCGGTTCGTGTGGACGCGGTCCGTGATCTCGCCGCGGCCGTCGAATCGAAGCCAGCGCCCGACCAGGCTGCGGTCGACGCCATCGCAGAGCGTCTCGATGACGACGACGCGGACGTCCGATCCGCCGCCTGCGAGGCGCTCGGCACCCTCGGAGCGAGCCGGGCCGAATCGCGCCTTCGTGACTGTCGGATCGATCCCGACCCCGAAGTGAGTCGTGCAGCGAGCCGTGCGCTCAGAAATCTCGAGTGATTTATGATCCGGATGCACTTCCGCGTGTTCGATTCCGAGTACAGTTTCCAAACCGACGCTCAGTCAGTGCGAACGCCACGGGGGTGGTTGGCGTGCGCGTGAGCAGCGCCGTGTACGAGGCTGACGAGCCCGTCGACAGCGATCGGGCACGGTCGCTGGCGATAAACGAGGTGCTCCGTGAACCGCTCTCCGAGCATCTCGAAACCCAACGGAAGCGACTCCGCTATGCGATCGTCGCCGGCGTCATCGGCGTCGTCGCCGGCATCGCCGCTCTCGTCGGCGGTCTCGGCGCAGCAGCCGGCGGCGGTCTCATCGCCCTCGGTCTCGTGATCGGCGGCGGTGGGTACGCCTACGTCACGTCGCGATCGCCGGACGTAACGGTGAACGCGATCGAGGAGGGGTACTGGACGAGCCGCTCGTTGCCGGTCCGGGAAGGCGCCGTCGTTTACGACGTGAGCGCGTCGCTCCCGGAGACCGACTTCGAACTCGAGCGGCTCTCGAGCAAGGACGCGATCTCCGAGGCCGACGACCTCCTCGACGAAATCGGCGACCTCCCGGTCGTGATGCCGAAAGAACAAAACCTCGAGGCCGAACTGACCGAGACACTTGAGGGCGTCAAACAGGAAATCGACGCCGCCGAACAGCACACCGTCGAGGCTCCTGTCGTAGGGGCTGACTCGCCGGAAGTCGAGGCAGTCTCGACGCTTGCGACGCTCGCGGACAGGGACGATCACGTCGATGTCGACCCCGAAATCCCGCCCGAGGAAGCTCGCACCGACGTCGAGAACCTCGACGATCTCGAACGGATGGCGTCGGTGACCGACGAGGACGCCGAACTCGAGGACCTCTCGAATTCGGCGCGGTCGGTCGTCAACGATCTCTCGGGCATCCAGGAGACGGCTATCGATCTATTAAACGAACACGTCGCCACCGCGGCTGACGCCTTCGGGATGGTTAGCTACAACTTCTACTGCCCGGATTGTCAGACGGACGAGATCGACTCATTGGTCGGGCTATCGGACCCACACGACGGAATTTGGCACTGTGAAACCTGCCGCAGCCACCACGAGACCGAGGCTGTCCTCCCCCGGCACAAAATCAAAGACGACATCGTCAACCCGGTCTGGGACCAACTCTGGATCGAGAAGGACGACGAACGGCGCTCGGTCTACGAGAACATCGAAGATCAAAAGACCGAACTCCAAGAACGGGAGTTCGAGCAGCGCCGCGAGGAGATCCGGACGGCGACCGACCGGATCCGGGACCTCCGCGGGAAGATCCGAGATCTCAAAACACAGGCCAAAGCGGCCGAAGGGACGGTTTCGGAGATCGGCGATCTCATGGTAAAATACGAACGGCTCGCCGAGCAGCGGAAACGGGAGTTCGAACGCGAAGTCGATGCGGCGTTCGCCGAGATCGACGAGGAGACCGAGCGGATCCTCGAACAGACCCGAAACGAGGAGCAAAAACGCATCGAGGCGGCCGAGCAGGACGCCAAAGAGAAAGCCGAACTCATGCGTGAAGACGAACGCCGCCGCGAGATCGAGAAGTTCGCCGCCCAACAGCAGATGGCCGACGAACGGGCCAAAGCGCAGATGCAACAGCAGGCTGCACTCCACGAAGAAGAGCTCGATGTCGAAAAGAAACACCACCGCGAGAACTACATGCTCGAAACCAGAGGCCGTACCTCCTTCTCGGATCGGATCGATCGTTTCAAAATCTGGAAGGACCGCGTCGGTACTGGGCAGACTGCCTACGAAGGGGGTGAGAACTGATGGCGAACGAAGACCTCCACAAACCGCTCAAATCGATTAACAAGACTGCCGCGAAGATTCGCGAGCAGATCGCTGCGGTCAAAGGGGAACTCGAGAAGATCACGGATCTGATCCGGAAGTCGACGGATCGAATCACCGACGCCATCGAGGACAACATCCAGGCCCAGGCGGAACTGAAGCTGATGGAACACGTCATGGACGTCCGGTCGGTCAAACCCCAGATCGAAGCCGAACACGAGCAGATCCAGACCGAACGCGAGGAGCTTCAAGAGCGGCTCGAAAGCATCGACGAGCGATACCAGCGCAAACACGGGGAACTCGACGAAACCGCCCGCAAACGCATCCGGAACGTGGGCGAACACATCTTCGAGATCGACGAAGAGCAGTTCGAGGCCGGTATCGAGGAGCCCTTTACTACCCAGGTCACGACCACCTGGCAGACACTTCAGGCACACAACGTCGACGTCCGCGAGGAACGAACGAACGCGATCCGCGAGACCAGCGGCGACGTCATCCAGACCATCTACGATTACATCGACCGACAGGAGCGACTCGTCGAGGAGATCGACGAGCATCGGCTCGACGAGGAGAACGCGCCCCTACCGACCGACAGCGAAACGCGACTGCAGGTGCCGTACTACGTCGTCGAGTACGAGATCGACGGCGTCACCGAACGGGAGGTCGTCGCTCCCTCCCGGCTCACGAACGATGGCAACGAGTGGTGCCCGGTCTCCCTCGCGCCGATCGAGGGGAGCGAGTCACTCCTCTCCGGTGTCGGCGTCTCGACGGACGCGACGAAGCGGGGCACGATCGGCGCCGCCGACCTCGAGGCCGACCTCGAATCACACGTCGAATCGTCGTTCGGGCTCTCGTACACTGACGCTCTCGACGACGCGGTTCCCGACGACGGCGTCTCCGTCGCCGTCGAGGGGGGTGACCGATAATGGCCCACATCGAACGGACCCGCGCGGTCGTGGAAGCCGACGAGCGTTACGACGGCCGAATCTTCCCGACCGAACGGGCCGAGATCGACCGTCCGGTCCGGATCAACCGTGGCTCGACCGTCGAGGGAAGCGTCTACGGCAACGCAGTCGAGCTATCGGAGAACGCGGTCGTCGAGGGGTCGATCATGGCCGCCGAATCTGTCGAACTCGAGGGCGGACGCGTCGACGGCGAAGTCGGGACGCCCGGCCGCGTGCTCGCCAGCGACAGCCGCGTCAGTGGCACTGTCACCGGTCAACGCGTCCGGCTGACCGATTGTGTCGTCCGCGGCAACGTCGTCGGCGACGACGTCGTCCTCGAAAACTGCGTCGTCCTCGGCATCGCGACCGCCGACCGGAGCCTCGCGGTGGAGGACTCCCTCTGTTATACGTTCCGGGGCCGCGGCGAGACGACGGTCGACGGTGGCACGATCGTGCTACCGCAGGCGATCGCCGACGGTGGGATCAATTTCGAGACGCCCCTTTCGGTCGCCGGACTCGGCGAACTGGACCTCTCGACGGGGGATCGCGCTGAAGACGGGTCGCTCCCGTCGATGGACGCCGAGGACGTCTATGAACGCGACGGAACGACCTACGTGACGATGGCTCCGAGGGTACTCAACCTCGAGAAAGTCACCGCGCGGCTGGACGAACTGGAGCGTGGCATCATGGACGTGGTGGACGACACCAGCGATTCCGACGGCGAGAAGATGGACGTCGACGACGTGTTGGATCTCCTCGGTGTGGATTCGCCCGGCCTCTGATCGGTCCCCGCCGAATCGTTTTGGGTAACTCGGTCGGCGGCAGCGCCGTATTTCCTTCCCGAGACTGGATCTCGTGTGTTGTTCCCCTGTCGTAGTCGATTTCTCTCCTCGAAGTGATCGAGTAGAACCCCATTTCAGTTCACCGAATTTTATTTTTTGTGAATCATTGTAGCCTCCTTTTAACCAACAGAAATTCTTTGAAAAACTTATTTATAACTTATCAGAGGAAAATTTATTATCAATCCGTCCCTCGCTTGTGATTGAGGTGGTACAGATGTCCGGACGACAGTCGCGACGTGATATCTCCGGAACCGTCCGTCCCGCGAACCCGAACGAACCCGAACCGACCGATCAGTCAAAGCCCTCCAGATACGACATCCTCCTCGCGTCGATCCCGATCGTCATGCTGGGTGCCGCGACCGTCGGTCACCTCGCTCCGGTCCCGCTTTGGGCGTCCCTCTCGCTCGGCGCGCTCGCTTCCGTGCCGATGGTCGTCGACGGCGTGGCGTTGAACCCGCCCACGTGACGCCGATCAGACGGCTTTTGTCTTCGCGTCACGTACCCCGTTCATGGCGAGTGACCCCTGTGACGTCTGCGGTGAGGCCGTCCCGATCGGCGGCGGTATCGCCGGGATCTGGTCGTCCGATCCCGAGGGCACCGGCGGCATGACCCTCGAGTTCACTGACGGGAGCGAGCACTTTCTTTGCTTTTCGTGTATCGGTGCCCTTCCGGAGGAGCCGACCGCCGCCGACGTCGCCGAACTGGACGACCGCTAATCCGATCGAATTCGCGAAACAGGGCCGTTTCAGCGTTGTAGACGGTTTCTAACTACATTTCAGTCCGTTTCGCAGTTCGCTGGACACTCGAAAACCCTTTAGACGAGCACGGGCCAAACGGAGCGTAATGAGCGACCTCGAAGCGGAATATCAACTCGAGTACTTCCACGAGGAGGGCTTCGAACGAAAGGAGTGTCCCTCCTGTGGGGCACACTTCTGGACGCGCGATCCGGACCGGGAACTGTGCGGTGAGCCGCCGTGTGCCGACTACGAGTTCATCGACAATCCGGGCTTCGAGGAGGAATTCAGTCTCGAGGAGATGCGCGAGGCGTTTCTCTCTTTTTTCGAGGAGCACGCCCACGAGCGCATCGATCCCTACCCCGTCGCGGCGAACCGCTGGCGGGACGACGTCCTCCTGACGCAGGCGTCGATCTACGACTTCCAGCCGCTCGTCACCTCGGGCGAAACACCCCCACCGGCGAATCCGCTGGCGGTCTCACAGCCCTGTATCCGGATGCAGGACATCGACAACGTCGGCAAGACGGGTCGACACACGATGGCCTTCGAGATGATGGCCCACCACGCCTTTAACGCCCGTGAGGACCTCAACGACCCCGATCAGTACGCCTACGAGGGCGAGGTGTACTGGAAGAACGAAACCGTCGAGTACTGCGACGAGTTGCTCGATTCGCTGGGTGCGGACATCGACGATGTGACGTACATCGAGGACCCGTGGGTCGGCGGCGGCAACGCCGGCCCCGCGATCGAGGTGATCTATCGGGGGCTCGAACTCGCCACCCTCGTTTTCATGTGCATGGAACAGGACCCCGACGGCGAGTACGAACTCAAGGACGGGAACACCTACTCGTATATGGACACCTACATCGTCGATACGGGCTACGGGCTCGAACGATGGACCTGGATGTCCCAGGGGACCGCGACGGTGTACGAGGCGATCTACCCCGAGATGATCTCCTTTTTGAAAGAGAACGCGGGCCTCGAATACACCGACGAGGAAGCCGAACTCGTCAACCGGGCCGCGCGGCTCTCGGGACAGCTCGACATCGACGACGTCGACGACGTGGAGGCAGCCAGAGACGACATCGCCGAGGCTCTCGAGGTGTCGACCGATCGACTCAGAGAGCTCGTCGAGCCCCTCGAGACCGTCTACGCCATCGCGGATCACTGTCGGACGCTGGCGTACATGCTCGGCGACGGGATCGTCCCCTCGAACGTCTCGACGGGCTATCTCGCCCGCATGGTCCTCCGGCGGACGAAGCGGCTGGTCGACACCGTGGGCGTCGACGCGCCGCTCGACGAACTGGTCGACATGCAGGCCGAACGGCTCGACTACCAGAACCGGGACACGATCCGCGACATCGTCAGAACCGAGGTCGAGAAGTACCGCGAAACGCTCGAACGCGGGACCCGACAGGTCGAACGACTCGCTGACGAGTACGCCGACCGCGGCGAGCCGATCCCGCTCGACGAGGTGCTCGAACTCTACGATAGCCGCGGGATCCAGCCGGACATGGTCGAAGAGATAGCCGCGGAATACGGGGCCGACGTCGAGATCCCGGACGACTTCTACTCGCTCGTTGCCGAACGCCACAGCGGCGAAGACGAGGACGACACCGAGACGGTGGCGGCGCCCGACGAGGACGCCATCGCGGAACTCCCCGAGACTGAGAAGCTCTATTACGACGAACCCGGGCGAACCGACTTCGAGGCGGTCGTGCTCGAAGTGCTCGAACGTGACGCCGACGAAGGGGACGATACTGTGTTCGATGTCGTTCTCGATCAGACCATGTTCTATCCCGAGGGAGGTGGCCAGCCGGCCGATACCGGCTCGCTGTCCGGTGACGACGTGACTGTGGAAGTCACCGACGTTCAGGAAGTCGACGGCACTGTCTTGCACCGCACTGACGGCGATCCGGGGAAGGGTGACTTCGTCCGTGGGCAGGTCGATGGCGCGCGCCGCCGTCGACTGATGCGACACCACACCGCGACACACATCATCGGCCACGCTGCGCGTGAGGTCCTCGGTGATCATATCCGCCAGGCGGGCGCACAGAAAGGAACCGAATCGTCCCGGCTCGACGTCCGTCACTACGAGCGGATCTCCCGCGAGGAGGTCGAACGGATCGAGCGGGTCGCAAACGAGATGATCACCGACAACCTCGCGGTCAAACAGGAATGGCCCGACCGCCGCGAGGCCGAAGACGAGTACGGCTTCGACCTCTATCAGGGTGGGATCCCCCCCGGAGAGAACCTGCGGCTGATCCACGTCGGCGACGACGTCCAGGCCTGTGCCGGGACGCACGTCTCCCGGACCGGCGATATCGGCGTGATCAAAGTGCTCTCAACAGAGCGGATCCAGGACGGGGTCGAACGGCTCGTCTTCGCCGCGGGTGACGCCGCGGTCGAGGCGACCCAGCGCACCGAGGACGCGCTGTACGCCGCCGCGGAGACGCTCGACGTCGCTCCCCAGGAGGTCCCCGAAACCGTCGAGCGGTTCTTCGAGGAGTGGAAACAGCGGGGCAAACGGATCGAGGAACTCAAAGAACAGCTCGCCGCGATCCGCGCGCAGGGTGACAGCGGCGGCGAAGAGATCGATGTCGGCGAGGCGACCGCGGTCGTCCAGCGCGTCGACGCCGACATGGACGAACTCCGGGCGACGGCGAACGCCCTCGTCGAGGAAGGCAACGTCGCAGTGCTCGGTAGCGGTCTCGACGGCGCGACGTTCGTCGTTGCGGTCCCCGAAGCCGTCGACATCAACGCTGGGGCGGCCGTGAGCGAACTTGCCGATCGTGTCGGTGGCGGTGGCGGTGGCCCGCCGGACTTCGCACAGGGTGGCGGCCCGGATGCCGAGGCGCTCGATGACGCGCTCGAGGCGGCCCCAGACGTGCTCAAGCGACTCTCGGAGGCGTAGTCGCCCGACCGGGCGAACCGGACGGCCGCCAACTGTTTAGCATCGCTCCGCGTAGGGCGCGCACATGGTTGTTCCGTTCATCGGTTCGATAGTCGCTTTCCTCGTCGCGTTACTCGTCGGTGGCCTGGCGATCTACAGTAGTGCCAGCCTCGTCGCCGACGTCCGGGACTACCGTCACGCCGTCGTGACGGCCCTTCTCGGCGCGATCGGGTGGGCACTTTTTTCGTGGATCCCGCTCATCGGGACGCTTCTGGCTCTCGTCGTCTGGGTCGGGGTCGTCAACTGGCGCTATCCCGGCGGGTGGAAAACGGCCGCGCTCATCGGCGTGGGGGCGTGGCTGTCGGCGCTCGTGATCCTCGCGATCGTGAACTCGGTGTTCAGGCTTGGCATCGGCGCGTTCGGCGTTCCCGGTGTCTGACTGCCCCACCGGAGCCCGTCGCCGTTAAAAAGAGACCGGATCGGGACTGTTCTCGCCGATCGACGGCGCGTCCCGGTCCGAGTAGTTCTGTCGACCGATGGCTCCCTTCGAGACGGCGGAATACGCCGCGAGACGGGCGTCCTCGGCGTTCTCGAAAGTCGTCTCGCCGAGTCGGCCGAGCGCGTCGCCGAACGTCTCTTCGCCGTTCGGGAGTTCGAGTTCGACGTGGCCGTACTCGGTGATGAGTTCCTCGGCGGTCGCCGGGAAACTGTGGGCATCGATCCGGTCGTCGGCGGCTGCGAATGCTCGCATACATTTACGGACCCGCGAATCCTTCATGAATGTTTGGTATAAATTCCTTGCTGATGGGTAAACAGACCTAGTGTCATTATATTCCGTGATGGTTCCGTTCGGACGCCGCGGTTTTGTTCCCGCGGACCGAGGCTCCGGTATGGTCGTCGCCGATCTCCACGTTCACACGACGAACTCTGACGGACGCCTGACTCTCGAGCAACTGCCAGCCGCCGCCGACGCCGCGGACGTTTCTGCCGTCGCCGTCACGGACCACGACCGCCTCCATCCGGAACTGCCGACGCCGGTCTCGACGATCGACGGCGTCACCGTGGTTCACGGGATCGAGCTACGGGTGGAATCGGGCGACCGCCGGGTCGATCTTCTCGGCTACGGCGTCCGGCGAACGCCGGCGCTGGAGTCGCTGGTCGAACGGCTTCAGACCGACCGTAGAGAGCGTGGGCGGACGATCATCGAACGCGTCGAAGACCGCCTCGGGACCGAGATTCCGGTCGACCCGCGCCCGGGACTCGGCCGCCCGCACATCGCCGAAGCGATCGCGTCGGCCTCGGAGTACAGCTACGCCGGGGCCTTCGAGGAACTGATCGGCGACGGCTGCCCCTGCTACGTGCCCCGCAATATTCCGGCGTTCGATGACGGACTCGACGTCCTCCGGGAAGCCTGTGGCCTCGTTTCGCTCGCTCACCCCCACCGGTACGACGATCCGGCGGCGGCGCTGGAACTCTGTTCGGCGCTCGACGCAGTCGAGCGGTTCTATCCGTACGGCCGAGAGACCGACTCCGAACTGATCGAACGCGCGATCGAACGCTACGATCTACTCGTCACGGGTGGCAGCGACGCCCACGACGAGACGGTCGGTAAAGCGGGGCTCGACCGAAGCGAGTATCGGGGCTTCAGAGCGGCGTTGTAAGAACGATCGGGCCGCGTTTTCGGATACGCCGCCAGTCTCCGTCCGTCGTCCGTCCGACATGGAGATGACGGGAGCGCTGGGTTCAAATCCTTTGGCCCCATAGACATTTCTATGCAGTGTCACTACTGTGACGAGGAGGCCGCAGTCGCAGTCGAGAAAGATCACATCAAGGTCGGCCTCTGTAAGCCGCATCTCCGCGAGCGGATGGAGGAACTCTCCGATACCGAGTGGCTCGAGGAGTTCCAATCGCAGATCGACGACGCGCTTGAGTGATTCTCTTGGCGAGCCCGAATCACGGTCAGCAACCCTTTTGCCGCTTCCATCGACAGAATGTGTATGCTCGAAGACCAGACCTGTCTCGTCACAGGGGCGTCCCGCGGTATCGGCCGCGCCATCGCGACCGAACTCGGGCGATGCGGGGCGAACGTCGCCGTCAACTACCGTTCTTCCGCAGCCGAGGCCACGACGGTCGCCGAGACGATCGATGAGTCGGGTGGTAACGCGCTACCGGTACAGGCCGACGTGGCCGACTACGAGCAGGTCGAATCGATGGTGGAAACGATTCACGATCAGTTCGGCAGTCTCGACGTCTTGGTCAACAACGCCGGGATTACGGCGGACAAGAAGTTCGAAAACATGACGCGCGAGGACTGGGACCGCGTCATCGACGTCAACCTCGGCGGGACGTTCAACTGCACGCATTGCTTTTTCGACGACATCATGGCGGCCGAGCACGGTCGATTGATCAACATTTCGAGCGTCGTCGGCCAGCAGGGTAACTACGGTCAGGCCAACTACGCCACGACGAAATCCGGACTGTTCGGGTTCACCCGAACGCTCGCCCTGGAGTTGGCCTCGGAGGGCTCGACGGCCAACTGTATTGCGCCCGGCTTCGTCGACACCGGCATGCTCGAGATCGTTCCCGGCCGGGTCAAAGAGAAGATCCTCCGTCGGATTCCCCTGGATCGCTTCGCGAGACCCGAAGACGTCGCGGGGCTCGTGCGGTTCGTCGCCAGCCGTGATTCGAGCTACATGACCGGTCAGGTTCTCGGCGTCAACGGTGGCATGGAGTGGTAGGGCCAGCGGCGACCTGCCCCCCGTCACTCACAGAACCGGACGCCGGTAACTTCGAAGCGCGCACCGCCGGACTCGGCGTTCGTGGCCTCGATCTCCCAGCCGTGGGCCTCGATCACCGTCCGGACGATCGCGAGCCCGAGTCCGGTTCCGTTCCCACCGGTGTATCCTTCTTCGAAGAGCCGCCCTTGGTCCTCGGGATCGAACCCACACCCGTTGTCGGCCAGTGCGAACCCGCCCTCGATCGGCTCCAGCCGGACCGTCAGGTCCTTTCCAACGTGGTCGTCGGCGTCGTCAGCCTCCGAGTGACTGTCCGTAGAACCGTGTTCCACGCTGTTCTGACGAGCCTGCGAGTCGGAGTCGGTGAAGCCATGTTCGACAGCGTTCCGGAGAAGGTTCTCGAAGCCCTGCTGGAGGCGCCCCGGATCGGCCTCGACAGTGCCGACACGCTCCGTTTCGAGATGCATCCGTCCAGTCTCGACCGCTCGTTCGGCGCGTTCCACCACGTCGGCGACGGCGATCGGTTCGAGTTCGCCGAGGTCCTCCGCTTCGCGGGTGAGCGTCCGTAGATCGTCGAGGATGTCCTCCATGCGGTCGGCTGCCGACGCGATCCGATCGACGTGTTCTAACTCCCCGGACTCCCGGGCGAGGTCCGAATACCCGCTGATCACGTTGAGCGGGTTCTTGAGGTCGTGGCTGATGACCGACGCGAACCGCTCGAGACGCTCGTTTTGCCGATTGATCTCCCGACGACGTCGGTTCCGACGAAGCGTCTGCCCGATCAGCTCCCCCGCCGTTTCCAGCCGGGAGGCCGCCGTTTCGGAGAGCGCCGCGGGGGACGCTCCATCGACGACGAGCATGCGGCGAAGCGTCCACTCGACGACGATCGGCACCGCAATGAAAACACCCTCCGAGTCGTAGCCGAGCTCCGAGAGAGCGCCCTCGACCCATCCCGACGAACCGGACTCTCTCCGGTCTCTTCGAAACGGCTCGAACTGCGAAACCGACTCCTCGAAACCGGGAAACGAATCGGCGCGAACCGACTCGTGCTCGAGTGCGTCCAGTTCGGGATCGTGCCACTCGTGTGTCGGGACGAGTTTCTCGTCATCGTACTCGTAGACAACACCGCGATCAGCCCCGATCGCCCCGGCAATCGATCTGAGCCCCCACTCGATGCGTGTATCGACTTCGTCCGGCGCCGCGCTCATCAGGACCCCGGTCGTTCCCAGGATGGTATCGCCGAGGTCGGCGGCAGCCGCCTCGTCCGTGTCCGGCTCTTCGTTCCCCTGATCCGTATCCCCGTCGTCGCCTTCCTCGACGTGGTCCGCCCGGGCCGCTTCGTAACACGCGACATCGACCCGATCCGAAAGGCGCTCCAACGCCGCTGTCGATCCGGCATCCGATCCGGTCGCTTCCTCACCGTACACGATGTCGTACCCGTCGCACCTGGCGACAGTCTGTGCCAGCGCCGGATCGGCGGTCTCGCTAAACACGACCGTCGGGACGGACGGCAAGGAGGCCGTCTTGTCGGCGTTGATCGCTCGAAACGCCGCCGCATCAAGCACTAGGCAGTCGGTCTCGGACCCGATCGAAACGGTCGTATCAGCCGATAGCTGTCTCGCTTCGACCCGGTAGCGATCTCCGAGTGAAGCGGCTATCGATCGGTCATCGCCGGCCGATATACATAGAACCCGGCACGACGTCCCACCGGTCGATCTGGCGTCCCCGTCTTGCTGGGGCTGCATTGCTGTACCGTTCGTCGTGAGCGCTTATATACACCCGACCGGATTCAGTCGGTGAGTTCACGACGGTAATTACGCCCCGAAATACCCGGAACCAGAACTCTCAATCGACAGTATCAGACCGCTTCCTGGATGATTTCGAGAGCTTCCTCGCGGTCGTCCCATTCGAGGAACACTGCGATTGAAGTCGCGCTCGTGATCAGATCGAGGATATTGATGTGTTCGTCCGCCAGCGGAACGATGACGTCTTCGAGTACGCCCGATTGGCCCGATATCTGGCCCCCGGTGATACGAATGACCGCGACGTCGGAATCGACGGTGACACTCGAAACCGAATCGAGATCGATGACTGCCTGATGAAGCACGTTCTCGGCGCGCTCTGCGACCGCGGCGTCGACGTAATACGACACCGAGTCCATGCCGCTCGAAACGGCGTCGACGTTGATCTCGGCGTCGGCGAGGACGGCGGAGAGATCCGAGAGAACCCCCGGCGTGTTCCGGATCGCCCGTCCGGCCGCGGTCAGACAGGCCAACGGTTCCTCACGCATGTCGATGAGGTTCTCGAACTGCCCTTCGATCGTGGTACCGCCATCCAGTAGGTCGCCGTGCTGGTAGTGGGCGACCCGAACCGTCATTTCAGCCGTTTTGTACGACAACGCCGAAGGGGCGACGACCTCCGCGCCCCGAAACGAGAGGTTCCGGAGTTCGTCGACCGTGATCTCGCCGACGTTCCGGGCTCCTTCGACGACCCGGGGGTCCCCCGTCATGACGCCTTCGACGTCGGTGATGATGACGACCTCCTCGGCGTTCATGTAGTTGCCGAGCATGACGGCGGTGGTGTCGGAGCCACCGCGGCCGAGCGTCGTCACGTTGCCGGCGTGATCCTGGGCGAGAAAGCCGGTGATGACCGGGACGTACCCCTTCGAGGCCATATCGGCGGCGAGCTGTTTCGCCCGTCGTTTGGTCTCCTCGACGTCGACCTGGCCGTGCTCGTCCGTGATGACGGGCCAGCCGTCGGCGCCGGGTTCGAGGAACTTCGCGTCGATCCCACGGGCTCCGAGGGCGGCTTTCAACATCCGGACCGAGGTTCGCTCGCCCATCGAGACGATCTCGGCCTCGTCGGCCTCGTCGGCGTCGAAGGTGATCGCGTCGAGCAGGAAATCAGTCGTCGACCCCATCGCGCTCGCGACGACGGCGACTTCGTGGCCCTCGTTGACCGCGTCGGCGATCGAGTCCGCCGCCCGGTTGACCCGGTCACCGTTGCCAAGGCTCGTCCCGCCGAACTTGGCGACTACGCGCATCGTCTCACCTGCGTTCCCGTGTGGTAGCTCATACCTCCCGGTTGCTGGTCATGGGAGATAACGGTGTTCATCTCTCTCCTCGGTCCCCCGATATCCATACTCCCGGATGCGTTGTTGACCTCCGGCTTTCAGCGCCGCCTCCGCCAAACGTTAATGCCGCGCAGTGCGTTACAAGATAACATGAACGTACGGGACGCCGTCGAGGCCGACGCCGGGCGGCTGGCAGCGCTGACCGGCGCGCCGACCGACGTGATGCGGAACCTCGTCCACGACCGGACGGTCCGGGTCGCCGAAACCGAGACCGACGAAACCGTCGAGGGGTTCGTCAGCTACGATGCAAAGAACTCGACGGTCCACGTGACCCAACTGGAAGGGGACGCAGAACTCTGTGAACGGTTGCTGGCGGAGCCGAGACGGTTCGCCGACCGAGAGGGAATGGAGGTCGAGTTGCTCGCTATGGAAACGGACGACGCTGCGAAAACTGCCGCCGAACGGGCCGCCTTCCGACGGTGCGGTTCCGGGCCACGCTTCGACGGCGACCGGACAGTCCGGTACCGCTGGGAGCCGACTGCCTGACCGCATCTCTTTGCGTCTCTCCTCTCTGTGACCGGGGGAGTTCTCCGCGCGTCCGAACGGTACTTTGAGGTTTCCGCTGTGTGACCCCCCGTATGAGCCACCCTTCATGACACAGCTCCCCATGGACCAGTTCGACCCGATCGAGACGACCGTCGGCGAGATTCACGAAGCCATACAGGACGGGCGTGTGACCGCCGAAGCGCTCGTCGACGTCTATCTGTCGCGGATCGACACGTACGACGACGAATTGAACGCGATCCTGACGCTGAACGACGACGCCAAGACGCGTGCCCGTCGACTCGATTCCCGTTTCGAGACTGAGGGGTTCGTCGGACCGCTGCACGGGGTCCCGGTCGTTCTCAAAGACAATCACGACACGCACGATATGCCGACCACGGCGGGGTCGACGACGCTCGCCGAATCAATGCCGTCGCGGGATGCCTTCGTCGTCGAACAGCTCCGGGATGCCGGTGCCGTCATCGTCGCGAAGGCGAACCTACAGGAACTCTCGTTCGGCGTCGACACCATCAGTTCGCTCGGTGGCGCGACCCGGAACGCGTACGATCTCGATCGGCGGCCCTCGGGGTCGAGCGGCGGTACCGCCGCCGCCGTCGCAGCGAATCTGGGAGCGATCGGCACCGGCAGCGACACCTGCTCGTCGGTCCGATCGCCGCCCGCGTTCAACGCACTCGTCGGCGTCCGTCCGACCAGGGGGCTGGTGAGTCGGCGAGGAATCGTTCCGCTGAGCGAGACCCAAGACACCGCGGGGCCAATCGCCAGGACCGTCACCGACGCTGCCAGGACACTGGAGGTGACGGCCGGGTATGATCCCGAAGACCCGGTGACGGCCAGAGGCGACGGCGAAATCCCGGCCGAGGGGTACGTCTCCGGGATCGACGAAGCGACCCTCGACGGAGCGCGTATCGGCATCGCTCGACAGCTCTTCGGTCTCCAGGGCGGCGACGATGCCACCGAAGCCGATGCCGAACGGGTAACGACCGTCGTCGAGGACGCGATCGAGACGATGGCGGCCGCCGGTGCAACGATCATCGATTCCGTCGAGATCGCCGATGCCGATCACCTCAAGAGCGCACGGACGATCAGATACGAGTTCGCCCGCGATTTCGATCGGTACCTCGCGGAGTTGGGCGATAAGGCACCGTGCGGTTCTCTCGCCGAACTCGTCGAAACCGGCGAGATCGCCCCTGCGATCGAATCCCGGATCGAGGCAGCCGGCATCCTCGATGTCGACGCCGGTTCGTTGGACGAAAACGTCGGCTATCTGCGTCGACTCCGCCGACGGGACGAACTCAGAGACGACACGCTCTCACGGCTGGCGGCGGACGACCTCGACGCTTTGCTGTACCCGCCCTCGACGGTGCCGCCCGTCGAAATTCCCGAACACCAGCCGTTCGAGGAAATGAACTGTGAACTGGCCGCCCATACGGGGCTGCCGGCCGTCGTCGTGCCGGCCGGATTTACTGACAATGATCTCCCGGTCGGCGTCGAACTGCTCGGCCGGGCGTTCGACGAGCGGCGGCTGTTCGAGTTGGCGTACGCCTTCGAGCAGACAGCCGACAGCCGTCGCCCCCCGGAGCGATTCGGACGTCTCGATTGATCCGTCACGCCGTCCAGACCGACGTCGCTCCCTCTCGGAAACGCGGCTGCGATCGGAACGGCGGCGCTAGTGCTATGCGCGGCGATCGATGACGGCTTTTGCCTCCGTCGCCGCCTGCTTCCAGCCGTATCCCTGCTCGTAGACGTGCTTTTTCGAATCGACGAGTTCGCCAGGTGAGGACTCCTCGAAGCCGCCCCGATCCCACGTCCCCGATTCTTCGAGCCACTCGACCGTGTTCTCGCGGGTCTCTTCCCAGGAGAGCCCGACCATCTCGTAGAAGGCTATCATCGCAAACACCGAGTGGTCGTGCGCGCCGGGGACGCTGCCCTTCTCGTAGATAGTCTGTAGCGGCTCGAACGTCGGCCGCGAGACGCGATCCCGGTAGGCTTCCGGTTCGAGCAACCGGAGTGCCCCGTCCTCCTCGACGATCCGTCGGTCTCCCCTGAGACGCCCGAGAACGGCCGTATGGAGTCCGCTCCAGCGATCCGGTATCGCCTCGCGCAGCGTGTCCTCGTCCGGGTACGTCCGAATCGAAAGCGCGCTGACGATGTCGATGTAGGCTTTCTCGATGTGGCGGCGGTCGGTTCCCTCGAACTCACAGCCGGGGTCATGGAGGTTGCTCGTCGTCCGACAGCCGGGACAGCGATACCTGAGACGCACGCCTGATCGTGAGGTTGCCGGCCCTCAAAGGCGTATCGCTCGCCGCCGTCCTGATCCCACGGGTCGGTGCGTTTATCGGCCCCGACGCGATACCGGTGGGTATGGAGCGGCTCCACGCCCGGTATCCGTTTCTGGACGCCTCACGGGCCGCCGTCGAGGCTGCCGACGTCGACCTCGCTGCGCTCGTCGCGGAGAACGGGCCAGCGGTCGAACGCGGTCACGAACGGGTCCGACGGGCGCTACTTGAGGGCACGACGGCCCCCGAGGAACCGCGGCTCTGGAGTGCGCGCGCCGAACTGCTTTCGTATCCCGTTGCCCGGGTGCTCGTTTCCCTGCTCGACTTGCCGGGTGCGACCGAAAAGTACGCCGCCGCGGAGGCGGCAACCGCACGCGAACGTTTCGTCGAGGACTTCGAAGCCGATCTCGAGTTGAAAAGCACGGGTGACGATCGCCTCACGCTCGAACGGCTCCTCGCCGACTTCGAGCTCTCCGGTGGCGTCGAGCCGATCGGCGACGGCCGCTTTGCCCTCGACGTGACGGCCTATCTCGAACTCGCGGCCGGACTCGACACCCCCGAGTGGCGGCTCACCCGACGCCCCCTCGACAGCGGGACGGTACCGATCTCGCGGCCGGAACTGTACACCCTGTTGCGGGAGGCCGTCGCGGACAAAGTCGCCGAAGGATTGCCGCTTTCGGTCCCCGAGAGCATTGCCGACTCACTCTCGGCGGAGCTTTCGTCGATCCGACGGTCGATCGCCGATCTCGATCCGCCGATGTCGTTCGAGGCGGTCGCTCCGGGGCTGTTCCCGCCCTGTATGCGCGCACTTCTAACGCGAATCAGAGAGGGGGAGACGCTGCCCGACCACTCCCGCTTTTCGCTCGTCTCGTTCCTGCTCGCGACGGGGCTCGACGCCGATGGCGTGATCGAACTGTGTTCGCTGCCTGACGGCGCCGCCGAGGCGGTCCGGACACAGATCGACCGCCTCCGCGACGATGAGACGACTGTGGCCGCACCGCCCTCCTGTACCGTGATGGACGACTACGGGGACTGTGTGGACAAAGACGACACTTGCGAGACGATCCGTCACCCGCTGTCGTACTACGAAAAGCGTCTCCGACAGACCCCGGACGATCGGATCACCGAGTGGCGTCAGTAGCGCCGCGAAAGCCCCAGCCCGACCGTGGACATGAAGACGATGAAGAAGGCGATCGCGCCGACGAGCGCGATCCCGCCGGTCTCGGTCAGCGTCCCGTCGCTATATGCCGTGCCGATCCAGAGGACGATGACAGCGAGCGTCCCGGCACCGAGGAGTGCGACCGCGGCTTCGACGACGGCGTCCCGATCCATACCCACGAGTCCGGCGGTATGGGAGAAAAACGCTTCGAAGGCGTTGCGAGGCACGAACGATAGTGAGCGCCTCGCAAGAACGCGATCGGAGGATGCGACCCGCGAAAACGGTCACTCGCCTCCGATCGCCGGTCAGGCTTCGACGATCGGCAGTTCCACGATGAAAATCGACCCCTCGGGATCGTTGTCCTCGACGTGAACCGCACCGCCATACCGGTTGACGAGCGTCTCGACGAGATAGAGGCCGAGTCCTGTTCCCGGACTGTCGATGCCTTTCTCACCCTTCCCGAAGATCGTCTCTTTTTGTTCGTCCGGAATCCCGGGACCGTTGTCCGCGACCGATACGGTAACCATTTCCTCGTCCTCCGTGGTCGAAATCCGGACGCGTGGTGCCGTCTTGTCGTTGTGGACGATCGCGTTCTGGACGAGGTTCCGAAACACCGCCTCCAGCAGATCGTTCCCCCAAACGCGTACATCGGGTGGTTTGTCCTCGAGCGTGATGACCGCGCTTTCGAACGCCGATCGGGCGTTTTCGACCGGCGTTACGAGATGATGTTTGAGCGAGACCGGTTCGACGTCCTCCTCGGTGCTGAGCATGGTCTCGGAGAGATCCCGGGCCGTTTTCGTCAACTCGATCGCGTTTTCGGTCGCTTCCTGAACCGACCTGAGGTCATCTAGTCCGTCCTCCTCGACGTGCGCTTCGAGCAGGTTCGCCCGCCCGTGAATAACGGTCATATCGTTACGGATATCGTGACGGACGACCTGATTGAGGATCTCGAGGTTGTCCCGCTGCTCTTCGAGCCGCTTTTCGTACTCCTTGCGCTGTGTGATGTCCCGAGCGAGGGAAAGATACCGATCCTCGTCGTGGATCTCGATCCGGGTAAGCCAGACCTCTGCGGGATACGTCGAGCCGTCCTTGCGTTCGTGATTCGTTTCTAGTTCGATCTTGTTGCCGGTCTCTATCCCCGTCCAGAGCTCTCTGAGTTCCTCGGTCGTATGCTCCGTTTCGAACTCTGCGACGTTCATCAAGAGGAGCTCCTCGCGGGAGTATCCGAGATACTCGGTCGCGTTTTTGTTCACATCCAAGATCTCACCGTCGGCATCGTGGATCGTGATCGCGTCCGGTGACTCGTCGAACAGCACTCGGAGCCGCTCCCGGGCGTTTTCGAGCGCCGCCTCGCGTTCCTTGTGCGCGGTGATGTCCTGGATCGTCCCGCGGACGCGGACGATTTCGCCGTCCTCGTAGATGGGTTCGCCCAGCGTCCGGACCCATCTAGTCGTCCCGTTCTCGGCTACGATCCGGACTTCGAGGTCGTACGGTTCGCCGTCTTCGACGGCCATCCGATAAGCCTCACGGATGGTATCGCGATCCGCCGGATGGTAGTATCCGATCCCCTCCCCTGGATCCGGTTCGTAGCCCTGCGGCAAACCGTAGATCTGGTTTACCTGCTCGGTCCACCACCCTTCGTTCGCCTGGAGGTCCGTTTCCCAGGCCCCGAGGTCGGCGATCTCCTGGGCCTGCTCGAAGAGGTCGTTCTTCCGTTCGAGTTCCCGCTCGCGCTGTCTGAGTTCGGTGATCTCCCGCCCCGATCCGACGATCTGTTCGACGGTTCCGTCGACGACGATCGGGGTGAGTTTGGTCTGCCAGACGGTCGTTTCCCCGCCGACCGGGAGTTCTTCCTCGTAGACGATCGCCTCCTTGCGGTCGATGCACTCGCGGTAGTTGGCTTCTATCTCCGATCCGAGTTCGTCGCCGAAGGCCTCGATCGGCGTCTTGCCGCGGACGTCCTCGGTTGCTTTCCCGGTAAATTCCTCCTCGTGTTCGTTGAACCGCTGAAACCGGATCGTGCCTTCGTCGTCGACATCGAGCAGATAAAGCGCGTCTTGGACGTTCTCGAACACCGTCTCGAACTCCCGGCGGAGTTCCGCCAACTCCCGTTCGCGTTCTTTTCGCTCGGTGATGTCGCGAACGACACTGACCCAACTCCCGTCGTCGAGTCGTGTCACCGATAGCTCCTGTGGGAACGTCGTTCCGTCGGCCCGGAGCCCCGTTGCCTCTCCGCGCCACTCACCAGTCTCCTCTATGTCCGGCAGTATCTCTTCTTCGAACCACTCGATCTCGTCGTCCTCGTACAGCATCCGCCACGTGTTTCCGATCACCGCTTCGGGGTCGTCGTATCCATAGATATCGGCGTGAGCCTGGTTCGCGTAAACGAACCCGTCGTTTTCGTCCAGGATCGACATTCCGTCCATCGACGCCTCCATCGCCTTCGCCTGCTCGAGGACGGATTGGGCGCGTTTGCGGTCGGTGATATCGACGTACAGCGCGTGCGTCCCGACGACGTCACCCTCGTCGTTTCGACGTGGCGACGCCTGGAGGAGTGCGACTAGCTGTTCGCCGTCGGCAGTGACGAACTCACGCTCTTCGACTGTGAATTCACCGTCAAGCCCCCGCCGGTACCCACCTTTTTTTAGCAACCGTTCGGCCGATTCCTCGGTGTACAGATCCGCGAGCGGCCGTTCTGTTATCTCTTCGCGTGGGTAGCCAAGCTTGTCGGCGAACTGTTGATTACAGGCCTCGATGACGGGTTCACCGTCCTCATCACGGGTGAAGGCCATCATCACGGGCGCGTTCTCGAACAGTTCCTGATACTGAGATTCGTACTGCTCTTTGATATCGACCCGGTAGTACGCGTGAGCGATCGCTTGGCTGAGGTCTCCCAGCAGCGTCCGTTCGTCGGCATCGAAGGCTCCCGGATAGTCCGCATAAACGTTCAATACGCCGTAAAGCGTCCCTTCGTACTCGATCGGGATCGCAGCGCTCGAGCGGTAACCTCGTTCGAGGGCCGCCTCCCGCCACGGCTCGTAGGCGGGATTCGATTCGACGTCCGCGATCACCTGTGTGGTTCGGGTTTCGATCGCCTTCCTGGTCGGTCCTCGTTCGCTCGCCTCACCGTCGACGGGGATCTCGATCGCATCGAGATAGCCGTCCTCGCGCCCGGCGGTTGCCCGCCGTTCCACGTGGTCACGCGTGGTATCGACGGTGCCGATCCAGGCAAACACGTACGGTTCGACGTCGACGAGCTGTTCACAAACCCCCGTTTCGATCTCCGCTCTCGTCCTCGCTTTGACGAGGTCGGCCTGGATCTCCCTGACGAGATCGGCGACGCGTGCGTACTCGCTCGCCCGGCGGTGTTCGGTGGCGGCGATGATTCGCTGTGCGAGACGCTCGTAGTCCCCACCCGCGGTTGCTTTCCGGACGTAGTCCGTGACGCCTTTCGAGATCGCCTTACTGGCGACTTCTTCGGACCCTTTGGCTGTATAGAGAATAAACGGGAGATCGGGCCACCGGTCGCGAACGTCGGCGAGCAACCCGAGTCCGTCGGCCTCGGACAGCCGGTAGTCCGCGAGCACGCAATCGACAGACTCCTCGTTGAGGAGCTCGAGCGCCTCTTCCGGTGTCGATACCGCGGTCACGTCGATCCGATCGTCCACCTGGCCCAGCCGTTCGGCCGTCACGGCTCTGACGTCTGGGTCATCGTCGACGTGAACTACCCGGATCCGATCGACCATTGTACCATAATTTATTGAAATATAAATGAATGTTCCGCAGTCGAGTCCGATAGCTGAGCGGCGCGTTCCCACGCGAAACGCCGGAACCAACGCTGCTTTCGTCCGTTTTACCCGTACGGTCGCTCAATCCGCCTGTCGCTGCTCGAACGCATCGATGACGACCTCGATCCGGTTTGCGAACACCTCCATCGAATCACCGGCGTGGTGATTCTTGCTAACGACGTCGATGACGCCGGCCTCGAAGGCTTCGGTCGCGACGGCTTCGAGATCACCGCTGGTAAACAGAAGCGTCGGCACCGCCGAGAGATCGGGATCGCTCCGGACGGATCGGACAAAGTTGATCCCGTTTTCGTCCGGAAGTTGCGTGTTGACTACCAGACAGTCGATATCGTCCTCCCGGAGCCGTTTTCGCGCCTCCTCGGCTGTTTCGACCGTCCGGACCGTCATCTCTCGAATCGACTCGAGTGTCCCAGCCGTGTGGGTCGCCATGAACCCGCTGTCTTCGACGAGAAGGACCGCTGGATCGCTCATAACTCGACATTCGTTTCGCGGCGGCTTGATCTGTCGTCGTGACTCAACGCTCGAAACGACGGGCTCGATACCACCGCTTTCGTCCCCAAACCCGACAACTCGACTGAATCGATATCGACCGTCGAACGGCTCATAAACCTCGAACACGTACATCTGATACTTATGACGCACCCCGAATACACACCCGCGTCATCGGACACTCCACTCCGACCCCTGGCGCCCGATACCCGGCGACTCGAGGACCGGGCCGCGCGTGCCTGGACGGAGCCGATGTCGGTCACGGCTCTCGACGGTGCCCGGTACGCCGTCACGAGTCACTCCGGCGCGACGTATCTCGTCGACCTCCCGGAGAGCGACTGTACTTGCCCTGATCACGAGATCCGTGGCGAGCGCTGTAAGCATCTGCGTCGCGTTGCAATCGAGGTAACTGAACGGCGCGTCTCGCCGCCGGGAAAGCGACGCGGGACGTGTACTGTCTGCGGTCGGCCGTCGTTCGTTCCCGAGACCGCCCCTGCCGTCTGCGGGGACTGTCGACTCGAACGCGGCGACCTCGCGACGGATCGTGAGACCGGTGAGGCGGTCGTCGTTTATCGGTGGACCGAGGAGACGGCCGCCGAACGGTATATCGAGGCCGCCGACTGTACGGTCGCCGAGTACCCGGCAAACGACGACTATCCGCCGACGGATCCGGTCGTCGAAGTCGTCTATCCGTTCAGCGGCGACCGGGACGCCGACCTCGACGATCGGCCGCAGTATGCCTTCCCACGGTCACGGCTCGATCAGCGCGAGGAGATGCTCCTCGAGTGATCCCACACGTCGGAGGCCCATCTCGGCCGCCATCGATTTATCATCGCCCGGCGTACGACCGATATGACTGATTGGCAGGCGGTCCTTGTCGGCTTTCTCGTCGGTGTCGTCGCGAGTATCTTCGCGTTCGCCCTCCCGGGAGTCGGCCACGTTGCGGCCGGCCTCGTCGGCGGCTTTGCGGCCGGCTATCTCGCCGGCGGTGGCCTCGGACGCGGCGCGTGGCACGGGCTCTTGGCGGGCGCCCTCGGTGGGCTCGTGGTCGCGTTGCTGATTTCGATCGCCGTCTCGCTCATCGGTGTCGCCTTCGGCGGGCCGTTCGGGCTCTTCGGCGGCGCCGGTGTGTTCCTCATTGGGACGATCATCGCGTTTCTGCTGGCGGTTGACAGTGCCATTGGCGGCGCGATCGGCGGCATCCTCAGCGATTAAGGGACTTGCCGCCCTACATGGAGACGGATATGACCGAGATCGATCCCGACGCGCTGTTACCGAACGACCGGGTCAAGGAGGCCGTTCTCGACGGCGAAATAACACAGCTCAGCCGCGGGGCCGGAAACCGCTACGCGGACACGGGCGATACGTTCGTCCTCGAGGGAACGCGTTTCGAGGTGGCTAGCGTCGAAGAACGCACCCTCGGGGATCTGACTGACGAAGACGCCCGCCGGGAAGGCTCGCCGTCGCTTGAGGCCTATAAAGCCCGCATGGAGCAGGTTCACCCCGGTGACTTCGAGTGGGACGATACGAGCGAGATCCGCACCTACCGGTTCGACGCCACGGAGTGACACGTAGCCGGTCCGGCTCTACTCCGCCGCTTCGACCTTTTCAGCGTGTTTTTCGAGGTCGGCGGCCAGCGCTCTCGCCTCCGATGCCGAGAGCCGGACCTTGTCGGCGTGTGGCTGAAGCGCTTCCAGTTCGGTGTTATCGAGTTCGAGTTGCAGCGAGACGTGGTCCGGGGCCTCTCTCGGGCTCGTGACGTTCACGACGGCGTAGGCCTCTTCGGTGAAACCGTGGCCTTCGGCTTCGCCTTCGAGGAGATCCAGCGTCGTGTACGCGTTGACTTTCATTATCCGGTCGGCCATACTCGATACTAACCGTGATGACTCGTAAGCGTGACGCCGACACCACCTGCGCCTACGGTACCGCGACCTGGTGTTGGACGTTGTACGGGTGGGCGTCGGAGACCCATTCGTAGATGTGCTCCATCGCCGCCTGATCGGCTCTGACGCCGTCGTGATCCGTCTCGAGGAGGACGTTCGTCGCCCCTTCGAGTACGGGGCTGTCCCGGCAGCGCCAAAACAGCGTATCGTCGGTTCCCCGAATCGTGTAATACTCGATGTCGCCCGGGGTCTCGTTCACGTTCAGTATCGAAAGCGGATGGTCCGGGACATCGTCGTAGTCAGCCCGGAGGAACTCGCTACTACTGTAGGGGCCGCTGTTCATTCCTGCGTCGGCACACCACGAACAGAGGACCGTCCCGTGGTTGGCACCCGCCAGCCCGACGAACGTATCGACCCACTCGAAGCGATCGCGACTGAGGAGCCAGTAGCGCAGTCCCGTCACGCCGAGGCTGTGGCCGACGACGTCGACCGTCTCCGCTCCCGTCTCCTCGCGGATCTCGCCGACGAACGACTCGAGGGATTCGGCCATCGACTCGTGGCTCGGCGTTCCCTCGCCGAACGTTATCGCCCACAGATCGTCGCCGGTGTAGCCGCGCTGTAAAAAAAACGAGGCGTGTTGGACCCAATCACAAGCGTCGCGCTGGTTGCCGTGGACAAAAACGACCGGCGTCCGGTCGCTGTCGGATTCGGTGTCGTGATACTCGTGACCGCCCCAGCCGCCGTATTCGCCGTCAGTCGACCACGGAAGCCGGCTGTCGTCGGCCCGATCGAAGTCGCAGTCGACAGCACAGCCGTCCTGCCGCTTCGCGTCCCGGAGCTGCCTGAGATGCCGGAGTATCGTCCACGGTACCGACAGTCCTTGTGTTGGTGTACCGACTGACACAGTACCATAGCTCACTGCCCCGGGTTACTTAAATCCCTCCTTGTCGGAACCGATTTCGGCTATCGGTATCGCCCGGCAGATCGACGTTCGACGGTTCCCCCGCCCGTAGCAGACTCGGCCCGGGCGCAGGCGTTTTGACGCTGGCCCGCCCATGTCTGGTATGGGATACGCTTGCCCCGTCTGTTCGGATCCGCAGGCCGACGCGGGCCATCTCGCTAATCACCTCGCTTTTACCGCGATCCTGGGTGACGACGACCACGAGGCCTGGCTCGACGAGCGCGCTCCGGACTGGGCCGACATGGGCGAACGCGAACTCGCATCGACCGTCTCCGAGCACGTCGAAGAGACCGAATTTCCGCAGTTGTTCGAAGACACTGCCGGCGGACTCGAAGCCGAACCGGCGGATCCGCCGTCCGAGCGGTCGGGTGCGTTGTTCGAGGATCACGACCACCACCACAGCCACCACGAAGCCGGTAGCGGCCCTGAGACGACTGCCCCGGTCGACGAAGAGACAGAGCAAATTCTCGAGGAGGCCAGAGAGATGACGCGACAAATGCTCGCCGACGAGGGGGACGCTTCGGAGTAATGCCACAGGAGTCACACGACGGGACGACACACGGAACGTTCAGTCCGGAATCGTGGACGGCGGCCGAACGCCGGTACGAACGGCTTGGCTCGACGGCACAGGTCGTAGTGCGGGCCGTGACCAAGGCGATGGAGTTCGACCGCGAGGAGTACGATCGACGCGTGACCGGCGAGGTCGTCGAGACGGCTCGGCAGGCGCTTTTCGCCGAGACGCTTGCGGTCCGGGTCGCCGACAGAGCCGGCTTCGATTCGTGGCGCGAGACGTACGACGAGGAGATTCACGTCGCCGGCAGCGACGCCGTCGGAAACGTTGCCTGGCACGTCTCGCCGCCCGCCCGGACGGCCGTCGCAGCCACGTTCGAGAACGAACCCGAGGCGGCGGTCGGAACCGTTCGGCGAATGGCGTTCAATCGGCTTTATCGCGATCGATTGGCGGGGGACGAGCAGTGACCGATCCCGATCCCAGCCCGGCCGACCACGAGTGGTCAGTAATCGAATCCGTTGCCGAGTACGAGACGGGGTGGTACACCGGCGGTTACGATCTCGTCCGACTCCCGGACGGCCGAACCAAACGGTATTATTGGGCGGAACTGCCGGCTGCTGTCGTCCTCGTGGCAGTCGCCGACGACCCGGTCGAACTCGGCGTCGTGGACGAGGCGACCGCGGCCGAGTCGCCCGGCCCGTCTCTCGTCATGGTCGAACAGTTCCGGCCGACGATCCGGGAACTCTGTTATGAACTGCCGGCGGGGATCGTCGAGGACGGCGAGGACTACGCCGAGGCCGGTGCGCGCGAACTCGAAGAGGAGGTCGGCCTCGTCCCCGATTCGGTCGAACTCCTCGAGTCCTTCTGGTGTTCGACCGGCGTGCTCCGACACCGACGCGGCATCGTTCGGGCCGACGGGTTCTCCCGTGGCGAACGGAAACTCGACGGGAGCGAATTCCTCGACGTCGTGACGGTTCCCGTCGAGGACGCGCTCGAGGTGGCACGCAGCGACGCTGCTAACGACGCCACGCTCGAAGGGGTCCTCCTCGCTCGCGAGGCGGGCCTGCTGTGAACCGGTCGAATCGACCCTTCGATTGGGACGACCCGGCGGTTTAAGTTCGTTGTCGCGTATCGAAACGTATGGACGGCGAGATCTCGGCCGAGGAACTGCAGGAACTGCTCAGCGCGGACGACCCGGTTCGGATCGTCGACATCCGATCGCCGGGACAGTTCCGCCGGGGGCACATTCCCAACAGTGAGAACATTCCTTTCGCGAAGTTGACCGGACAGATCGAAGCGTTCGACGGCGACGAGCGCGTCGTCACCGTCTGTCCACACGGACAGGCGAGCGTCCAGGCGGCGCGACTCATCGGCTCGTTCGAAGGGTTCGACGGTCGGGTCGAATCGCTCGAAACCGGGCTCGAAGGCTGGCCGCACGAACTGACGACTGGCGATCAAAGCGAGTCCGAAAACCCGGACGCGCCGGACGCTCCGTTTTGATCCCGGGCGTCGCTGTCGCGATCAGACGCGCTGCTCGAAACCGAAACCAGTCCGGAGCGTTCCAATACCGAACCGTACGCGGACGGAGAAGCTAGAGGACAGTCACGCGACGTTGAACCCCTTCTGTTGAAGGAACTCCTCGATCCGACCGAGGTGGTTGCCCTGGAGTTCGATAGCGCCGTCTTCGACGGTGCCACCGCAGGCGAATTTCGACTTCAGGTCCGACGACAGTGAGTCGAGATCGACGTCTCGCGGATCGAACCCTTCGATGACCGTTACCTCTTTTCCGTATCGGCGCTCGTCGATGCGGATGTTGATCTCCTGGGACTCTTTGGCGACGTCTTCGCAGACGCAGAGTTCCTCAGGGAGTCCACACGTCGAGCAGACTTCCGACATTACAATTCGGGGTTACACGACGGCCATATTAAACACTATCGGGACCCGGCACCTGAATTTCCGGACCGGGAGTGACCGAAACCGCGCCCGACGGGGTTCGACAGCCGGGGCGGATCGGCCTATCGGATGGTGAATGCCGGCTCAGCGACACTTTCGCTTTTACACTCCGGACAGCGGGACGGGCGATTGATCAGATCGTCGAAGTCGGTGAACCCACAGTCGCGACACTCCGGCGGGGAGACGAGCAGTTGTTCTTCTGTGCCATCGAGCGACTCGGCGATGTGTTCGACGTGTGAGAGGGCCGCTTCGGTCGTCACGTCGAACTCGTTTGCGAGCCGTCCGGCCTCGGCCGGTTCGTCGCGCAGGGACCCAGCGATCCGCTGTCGGGTGGTCCGCTTTGCACCCTTCATACCCGAATCTGGGCGGCCGCGAACAAAACGGTACTGGTGCTACTCGGTGCCGTTCGTCAACCGAGTGTGCGCGCCGATCAACGCGCCGGCGAGATTGACGTTCTCGATCCTGGTCTCCTCGTCGATGATCGTATCGTGGATCTCACACCCTCTAACGACGGCGTCTTCGAAGACCACCGATCGATCGAGTGTCGCGTCGACGATCTCGGCACCGGCCATCACGTGGACGTTCTCGCCGATCGTCGACCGTTCGACCGTCGCGGATTCGGCGATGACGCTGTCGCCGTCGAGTTCCCATTCGATGGCTGCCAGATACGACTCCGGAGTTCCGATATCGAACCAGGGTTCCTCAAAGACGAACGCGTGGACCGGCTCGCGGCTCTGAAGCCACTGGAGGAACCAGCCTGGCTCGTCGGGGTTGTTGCCGTCGGTGAGATACTCCTCGAAGCGAAGCGACTCGCGAGGGAACCCATAGCAGGCGATCGAAACGAGCGTGCTGTTCGGCTCTTCGGGCTTTTCCTGAAAGTCGACGACCCGGTCCCCTTCGAGTTCGACCAGACCGTAGGACTTGGCTTTCTCCCGGTCGCCGACGTCGTAGGCCGCAAGCGTCGTTGTTCCCTTCGATTCGAAGTAGTCGAGAAATTCCGAGAGATCGAAGCCGATGAGATTGTCGCCGGCGATGACAAGCAGATCGTCGTCGATGCCTTCGCGTTCGACGAGCTGTCCCAGCGCGCCGACGACGCCGAATTTTTCCGACTCTTCGGCTGTCTCTTCGATTGACAGCGTTGGCTTTTCGAACTCGCTGTCCGCCAGATGAGCCTCGAACTCCGTGGCGAATCGCTCGTTCGTCGAAACGTACACCTCCTCGATTCGGTCGTCCTGCTCTAGGGCGTCGAAGATGCGGTCGATCACCGCCGTCTCACCGATCGGTAACAGCATCTTTGGCCGGTGTTTCGTGACTGGCCACAGACGCGTCGCGTATCCGCCTGCGAGGACGACTACCTTCATACCCCGGACCGACCGCGCCGACGGATAAATCTCTTTTTGTCCGCCCTAGTTTTATGTATCAGAGCGGGACCAGCGCCAGCATGATCTGAATACGGCGACGGTCCGCCGAGGCAGTTGCGAGGATGTGGGCATTCCTCGTCGCGTAGCGACTCCTGGTCGCGAGCGCGGCGCACGGACCGTCGATGCGGGGCGCCGCCTGTCCGCTCGTCTGCCCGACACTGGCTACGGCTGACTCGGGGCCCCCAGCGACGCCTCGGTAATGCGGAACGTTCCTCGGACGCCATCGAACGCCGGTTCGCCCCGGAGTTCGATCGGCCGGTCCATGTGCGGGCCGTCGGTGACGATGGTCTCGAACTCGCCGCCTTCCCCGAGTATGTGGACGCCGTACTCGTCGTTGAGTCGCTCTAGCTCGGCTACCGCGCCGGCGTCGAGCTGTCGTCCCAGCCATGATTCGTCGAGTCCGCGGGCTGCGACCCGGACGATCGTGATCTCGAAGCCAGCATCGAGCATCGAGTCGATCAACCCACGCGGGTCTTTCCCCCAAAGCGGCGCGAAGAGCTCCGCACCGAGTCGATCGCACATTCCCTCGATCCGGTCGGTCTGGTAGCTGCTCTCGACAGCGCCGGCGGTTATTCCGCCGATCGAACCCAGTTCCTCGGCCAGTTCGGTGAGCGCTTCCTCGAGCGGTTCGAGTTCCCGGTCGCCACGCTCGCCGGCCGTCTCATCCGTGTCGACCCCCATCTCGAAATCCGCCGGGCGGACGTCGACGAGCGGGACGCCGATGCTTTCGGCGGCCAGTTCCGCCAGCTCGGTCGCCGGGACGTGATACATGAACGAGTCACCCGCCGGATGAACCGTCACCAACCGTTCGATCGGGGCATCCCGCTGTAGCGCCCGATATAGCGCCCACGACGAGTCCTTGCCGCCCGAAAAGAGGCTCACCCAAGGATCCATACGGACACCGTATCCGCGGGGCGATCAAAGGGGCGTCGGTTCTCCGGTCGATGGCGAACAGTTACTCCGGCACCTCTTCGAGTGGTCGCTCGCTGTCAGTCATCCGCGAGGTAAACAGCACCCCAGTAAGACTGACGAGAACGCCCGCGGCGACATAAAACACGAGTCGACCCCAAATCGAGACGACGAACCCTTCGACGGCGACCGGGCCGACCTCGAACGCCGGGACGGCGAACGAATCGAACACGCCAGCGCGCTCGAGGAAGTACCCGGTAAAGCCCCGGATCACCAGCCCGACAGCGACGACGCCGAACGGGAGGTTCATGAGCGCACTCGAGACCCGTTCCTCGGCGAGTAATTCGTCGATGAGCCGCCCCGTCGCCGCCGCCATCGCGGCCGTTGCGAACCACGGGACGCTATCGAAGAGGAACCGAAGCACCGGGAGTAGATCCTCCTCGCCGCCGGTCCCGGCAGCGCTGATACCGCCGGCGAAGACGCCGATGAGTGCCAGACCGGCACCGACGACGTAGGTGACGAGCGAGACCCGCCCGGAGTAGAACGCGTCCCGGATCCGGATCGGGAGCGTCGAAACGAGGTCGTCGATCCCGAGTCCTTTGTACAGGAGAAACAGACCAATGACGCCGGCGATGGCCGAAAGCGCGACGGCGACGTTGTCGGCGAGCAACAGAAGCATCGGAAACGCCAACAGCGCGGCGCCGATCGGAACCAGGACCGTCCCACGTAGCTCCTCGTCGCCGAGGAACTGCTTCAACAGGTAGTACGTCGATTCGATGTCGTGCGATTGACGGACGACAACCCGGTCGACGCCGTCGACTCTGACCCGGCTTTCGATGATCGGAACGAGCCGCTCGTCGCCGGCGGAATCAGTCACGGCGATCGCGGCATCGATATCGTGTTCGGCGACTAGTCGATCCGTCTGTCGAGCGATAGCGCGGTCGCTGTTGATACCGTCGCCGCCGCCCGAGACGACCGCCACGATCGCCTCTTCGCCGCTGTCACGGAGGTCACGCGAGACGTGAAGCGCCTCCAGGAGACAGTTGACACGGCTGTCTTCGGGGTCCTTGAGCCCGACGTCGGTGACGAGCGCCTGGACAGCCTCCCATCCGACGACGGGTTCGTCGTGTCCAGTCCCGCCGTCCCGGTCGACGTACACGACCAGCGTACTCACGGCCTGACCTTTCACTCCGGCGTTAAAAAAGGTTCAGGCGCCCGATGGCGCCGTCTTCGATCTCTCGGCCGACACCGCCGGGATTTATATTTACCGTACCGTAGTTCGAGTATGGAAACCGCTGATTCGACCGATAAAGGGGTTGGATTTCCAGTTCTGTTTGGAGTCATCGCTGCGCTCGGTGCCGCCGGACTCGCGGGCTTTGCCATCACCGGCGCACAGATCGCCGCCGCCTGGTCGTTTGCCCTCGCGATGATCGCTGGGGGGCTTTCTGTCGCGGCGTATCACGTATATTCCTGAAGGAACGGTCTTAAGCCGCTCGCGGCCCAACTACAGGTATGAGTGAATTGAGCGACGAGGACGAGCGCATCCTCACGTACCTCCGCGAGCGGGCCAAGGGTGGTGAACGTTATTTCCGTTCGAAGAACATCGCGGATGCGATCGATCTCACGGCGAAACAGGTCGGGGCCCGGCTCCCCCGGCTCGCCGAACACTCCGAGGACGTGGACATCGAAAAGTGGTCGCGCGCTCGCTCGACGACGTGGCGTGTCACCCCCGAGTAGTCCTCACTGACCGGAACGGTCGCTCTTTTATTTGTCCTTCCCGATTAAGTAGTATGACCGCCCGCGTCGAACGCGTGTTCGAGATTTCAGCTGCCCCGGAAGAAGTGTGGGCCGTTATCGCCGATCCGGAGAAACGGGCCCGGCCGATAAGCGTCGTCGACGACTTCGAGACGACCGGCGAGAGGACGGCTGTCTGGCACGTGTCGCTTCCGATCCCCGGTCTCAATCGAACGATCCGCGTCGAAACTGAGGACGTCGAGATCGACGCGCCAAGCTACGTGCGGTTCGTCGGTCGCTCGAAAGCCATGAACGTCCGAGGCGAACACATCCTCGATGCGACCGATGGGGGGACGCAAATCACGAATCGGTTCACCGTCGACGGACGGTTGCCGGGCGTCGAGCGATATTTCAAACGGAAGTTAGACGACGAACTGGCGAACCTCGAGGCGGCTATCAGAGAGGAACTCGTGGGCTGAAATTCGCGCCTGGATCGTTTGAGACCGAGCCATCAGCCGGTGTCTTCGATGCTCGAAAGTCGCCGGCGAAACGAAACACTCCATCGCTGGGACTGCCCGCCAAACAAGGGGTTTATACGTTGTGGGGCGCTATCGTAGTTTGCCTGACCGACGCTTTTCTCGTCGTGATGGCGACACAGGTTCAAACGCCCGCCGCACGCCCGCTCCCCCGCGTCGGGTCCGCCCGGTGCCCGACGCACTCGCTCCCGTTCCGTTCGTTCTGCTCTTCGCTCCCCGATACGAGACGCATCGCCGCGCGGACGAACTGCTTAGGTACCCACAGCACTCAGAACCGCCGTGAAGGAGTTCGGCTTCGAACTGCGTCTCTGTGCGTGGGCCGAGCGGAACTGGCCCCCTCTCGACGAAAGCGACGGCGTCTCACTCGTTGCCAGACAGCTCGGGACGAAACACCGACGCTGGGATACGGTCGTCATCGAAACGACCGATACCGGCCTCACCGATCGCGCTCCCTTCGACACCGAGCGGCTCGATTCCGATCTCCTCCATGTCGCCCGGAACGCGCCATCGTCGTGGACGTATTATCGCGATGCGCTCCCCGACCCGGGCTACCCGTGGCGCTACGTCCGGGAGGCAGTCCATCGGGCTTCCGACCGCGGGTTTCTCGACACGCGGCGAGTCGGCAATCGAATCGAGATCCGACGACGATACCGCTATCCCGACTGGGTCGACCGGATCATCGCCATCGAAAACAAACCCGACCTTGACGCTGCCGCGGCCCGGGTCCTCGCCGAACAGTTAGAACACGATATCGCCCTCGGACTCGCCGACGAGGTGTGGTTGGCGACGTCGGCGACCGATGCCGGAATCGAGCCGGCGCTGCTCGAGGCGATGCCGGTCGAAGTCGGCGTGCTGGCGGTCTCGGATCTCCATCGCGGGGCCACGGTCGAACCGATCTGGAATCCGCGAACGCTCGGTGTAACCGATCCCGGAACGCGAATCCTCGATCGGCCGACGGGCGGTTCGACCGATCGCTCGGCCGCCCGATTCGAGTACGCCGATCCGGACTGGAAACGGCGCAAACGGCTGGAGATCGCCGAGCGGGCCTACGAACGCGGCTGGCGTTCCTACGCTGAGACGATGCGGACGGACTGTCGGGGATTCGAACTCAGGGATCCGACCGGGCCGTTCCCCTGGTGTGCACTGAAAAGTCGCGAGCAGACCGCTGCGGAGTGTTCGGCTCGCTGTCGGGAGTTCGAACCGGAACCGCCCGGATGGCGCGCCCGCGAATGGCCGATCGAAGGCGGTCCCGGAAAAGCGGCCAAGCGCCTGCTCGAGCGGAAACGCGCCCGTCGTCGCTAGTCGGCTTCGGCCGGTTCTTCGAGGACTTCGATCCCGAGGTCGTCCCGATCGACCGCCAGCCGGAAGGTCGGCACTGTCTTCTCGACGACCGAAACGAGGCCCTTGTCCTCGAGGCTCCGGAGTCCCGAGCGGACGGCGTCGACGTCGGTCTCTTCGCCCTCGTCTTCGAGCGCGTGCAGCGTGGCAACGACGCTTTGCGGCTCGCCGTCGGGTCCGGCTAAGACGTCGATAATCCGCGCTTGCAGCGGCGGGACCCGAACGACGTCGTCGTCCGTATCGATTCCGACGAGTTCGGCTGCTTCCGGCGTCGCACGAATGAGACTGTTCTCGTCGCGGTAGTAGTACTCCTTGAGTTCGGATTCGAGATATCTGTGGACATCACTGCCGCTTTCGAGGTCCCACCGGTCCTGTAGCTCGCCGTTCTTCGTCGGCTGCAACGAAACGATGTCGGCGAGCCGATCGAGCGCTTTCTGCGAGAGCGTCATTACCGGACGTGTAGGTGCGGTCCGATACAAAAAGGGTCGTCTCTACGACGCGCGGTCGGACAGTGTGGGCTGTGGCCGAACTTACATCATGCCGCCCATGCCGCCGCCCATGCCGCCCATACCGCCCATGCCGCCCGGACCGCCGGCGCCCTCGTCCTCTTCGCCTTCCGTCGAGA